>Ga0187771_10000056_pt1 | contig 49805 bp, 60 predicted proteins | sample 0116_SJ02_MP15_1_FD_133139 | JGI IMG/M metagenome (GOLD analysis project Ga0187771, IMG submission 133139) | Tropical peat soil microbial communities from peatlands in Department of Meta, Colombia - 0116_SJ02_MP15_10_MG | ecosystem: Environmental > Terrestrial > Soil > Wetlands > Peat | place...
CAATCCGGTTTTCCGGTGTAGGATATCTGCGCTGCCCACGTTCATCTCTCTTCCGGCGACGGGGCCAGATATTCTATCTGATCGATACCCGTGCCGAAAGTATCGCTGAAGCACTACAGCCGGGGCATCGGCTCCGACAGCGTCCCGCCAAGATTGAACTGGTAATACCCTTCCGCATCCCTGTTTTTCAGTAACGACAAAATTCCCGCTTGCTCATGGGCAAGGCGTTCCGACGGTTTGAGTTTAACGACAAGGTTAATCGTACCGCGTTCGCGGAGCACCATATCTCCCAGACCGCGGATCTTGAGCTCCTTGCCATTCATCTCCAGTTTTCTGATCGTCAGCCGGTCGCCTTTAAGGTCGGCTTCGAGCCAGCCTTCCTCGAAATCCATGTCCGGGATTGGAAAACCTTTGATCTTCAGCTCGCGGAAGGCCAGACTTTTTAGCCAGATCCTCCCCTTACCCGTGTCGTTGGTCACCTCGAAATTTCCACCGAGCTTCCCGGTAAGCTTCAGCCCAAAATTTTTCAAAAGCTGGTAAGAACCGATATCCAGACCATTTGCATCGCACTGGAGGTACTGACGGCCAGGGCCCTGCTGAAACTTCACGAGCAAATCGCCGCCATACGCTTTAGCTTTCAGGTCTGCCGCAAGGTTGCCGCGTAGCAGCCCAAAAAGCGAGACTGTCGTCCTAACCCTGGGGCTTTCGAAGAGAACCTTTCCTGCTTGATCAGAAACGATGACATCGGACAGGATATAGCTGTTGAAGAACCGCGGTGAGATCCGGGAGACATTCAGCTCCACGGGGGTGCGTCGGCGCACTTCCGACTCCAGCTTTGCCTTGACCTGGTCAAACGGGAATAAGAGGAGAAGGAAGACGAGAAAGGCTGCCGTGAAGTAGGCAACGAACGAAGCGCGTCTGATGAGCAGTTGTTTATCGATCATGTCCTATCCGGCGCTCGAAATGAGCATCGTCGCATTGATTAGTTTTGGATTGTCAAAGCGGGGCTTGAACTGGAGTTTCCTGATCCGCAGCGTGTCCTTTTCCAGCAGATAGACGTAGTTCACGATATCGTAGAGCGTTATGTTCTCCAGTTTGATCTCAACGACGCTTTCCTTAAATCCCTCGATCTGTGCGCCCGCCTGCGGCTTGAGAGACACGATCTTGCTGCTCAGATTCGCCTGTTTCGTGATGCTCTCGATTTCGGTGAGGATGGGACCACGCTTTGCAGCCTCTGCCTGGGCCTGCTGCAGTTGCTTCTGAATTTCCGTGTACTCCGTCCGAAGCGCCTTCATTTCCACGAGGTCTTGTTCCTTTCTCGGGATCAATTCACGCTTCCGGGACAGGTCTGCCGTGAGAGGAGACAACACGAACGCATAGAGCAGGATCGCGGCAGCCGCTGAGCCACCGAAGATAAGGACTTTTTTATCTCGTTCTTCTAATTTCAAGACGAACTCCCCACGGCACTGGTCATCCGCGATTTAGACCGCCTGCTTCAATTTGAGGTCGAAGCGGAATTTTACCTTGTTGTCCACTCCCATTCTTGTGTCCAGGACCTGTACCTCGGCAAAAGCGCCGGCCTTTTGCAATTCCGCTTTCATTTTATCGATGGACTCAAAGGATGCGGCCTCGCCCTGGAGCTTCAGATGGTCACCTTCGAGAAGGAAATCCTGGAATGTCACGCGGACCTCCTTGGGTATGCCATCGGTCACTGCCTTCATCACGTCGAGCGCGGACGTTCCCGACCCGAGCGCGCCGAACTTCTTCTTCGCTTCATCAAGTTTCGCATGGAGCTGCCGCACGGGGTCGGCGGCTGATTTGGACTCAGGGGCCGTTTGACGATAGATTTCCTTAATCTCACGGTCAAGCTTGGCGAACCTGGATTCGATCAGATAATATTTCACACCGATGTTTGCCGCAACCAAGACAACCGCAAACGCTCCGGCGATGATGAGCGTAAGCCGTTTCTTGCGCGCACCCACATCGGCGAGACGGTACGCGAACTCACCTTTGCGGAAGTTGATGTGCTCAGAGAGCGCAATCCCCAGGCTTGCGGGATCTGCCGGCTTCTTTCCTGCAAAGTCCGGTGCTATCTTCTCGGTTGCGATCCCCAGCTCCGCAAGGTCGGCGTACAACCCGTTATTTTCAGACAGGAGGTATGCCTTTTCGATAGGAGTTCCCTGTTCCGTCTCGAAGGCTTTTATCGTGTGTCTGATTCCACCTGTTGACTGCGATGAGGAAAAGCTCCTGCACGCGATCACGCTGTTCGCGATCTTGAGGCAGATATCGTTGCCGTCGATGAGGACTGCTGCTCCCTCGACGGGGATCATTTTCGCAACGCGAAAAAGACCGATATAGGATGGGATAATGACCTGCGGATCCAATCCCATCGAGCCGAGCACGTCCAGGTGCTGCCGCAGGATTGCCTTCGGGAGCACGATCCCGAGCACTGCCGAATCTTTCTTTTTATCGCCCCCCGTTTCGGCCCGCTCCAGCACAATGTGGTCCAGTTCCACGTCGTCAATGGGAAACGGGATGACATCTTCCATTTCGAACGGCAGGGCCTGTTCCACGCGCTTGCGATCGCTGAAGGGGAACATCAAGGTCCGTTGACTGAACTTGTTGCCGGGAATGGACGAAATAATGCGCGCGTCGGTCCAGTCACGCGATTTTGTTCGCAGAATGTCGGCGAGTTCGGTGTCTGTTGCAAAGGGAATGCTGTAGGATTCCGTGAGCTCAGTCTGACGCAGGCCCTTCTCAATAACCGACACGGCAAGCTTCCCTTTCTCGATTTTCAGACCAACGATTTTCACAAAGCTCTCCAGTAGTTTACGGTATAGCCGGTGGCCGACCGGGTGATGACGGCGTCGATCTGCTTCGTATATCCGCCTACCGTTGCAAAAGAATCCACCTTAACCACATTGCTCGTGGTCGTCAGTTGGCCCGCCGCCATCGTGTTCGTAGGCCCGAGGAAATCCGCCACGCTTCCTGCATCCTTGAAAGGTTCACTGTCCCTCCGCGACACGATCATCGCGGCCAGGTTGGCGTTTATGCCGATGCTCTCCAGCACATCGACGGGTGCCGTATTGATGTTGATCTGCGTTACAGGAGCCAGCGTCAAAAAATCCTCCACCTTTCTGAAATCTTTATCACTTAAAAACTGGTGCAGCTCTGTAAGCAGATAGAAACTCCTGCGTTCCTCGATCATCCACGTGCTTATCTGATCAAGAATATTCTGGTCAATGCCTTGATTGGTGAACAGGATGACCAGCCGATTGTACGTAGTGTTTCCCTTGACGATATTGCTGATATTGATTTTCCCGCCCTCATCCTCCCACCGGACCTTGAGCTCGGTGTCGTCGCTGCCCGCCGTAGGGAGCTCGGTGTCGTTGCTGCTTGTCATCAGTGACGTAAGAGGGACGACCTGCCAGTCCCGCTGCTCAATATTGGCCTGCGGGTTACCCAGCTTGAGATTATAGCTCAACAGCAGACCGGCAAACTTCACGCCCGAGCGGGCGAGGTAATAGGCGCGCTCGCTGTTACGAAAATTAACGGCCGACCGCAGACTGATTCTCGTACCGTAGGCGAATTCGAAAATCAGGGCGATGAGAAGCGCCGTTACCAAGATCACGATGATCAGCGCAACACCGCGGTTATTTTTCCCCCGCTCCGGGCTTCTCCTGCAAATCTGCTCTCGTAATGCTGATATCCGCACAGGTCACCGCCCCACGTCCACTTTCGTGGTATAGGCTGAACCATCATCAAGCAGAAGCGAAATCTGCACGGCGGTCGGCAACGTTGTTCCGCTAGGCCATGCGTTAGACCAAATGGTCCCGTTATAGTACTCGAATTGAAGGCTTTTCACCCGGTCGGTCAACTCGTACTCGACGCCGCCCTCGAGCGCAGGTACCTCTACGCTCAGTTGGCGCTTTTCCCTCCGCATCAAGACATATCCTGAACCGTCCGTTTTTTGCTTGAAATAGTAGCCGACTTCACAGAGGTCCGTCTCCGGCGTATTCGGCCTGCGCCAGTTCGTCAGGGTGGTCAGGTAGAGTTCATCGTACCGTAATGCGTTGCCGTTGGCATCGCTTTCCGTCTCGGACTGGACCATATTGCCGTAAAAAACGGTCAAGGGGTTCATCCCCGTATTCACATAGGCATTCGCGATGTCGCTGGACAGCTTGGCTACCAGCGTGCGAACGAGATCCGACTCATCCCGGATTTTCTCGGCCTGTTCGACGTTCCGGCTCGCCGTGAAAAAGCTCGAGTAAATCACCGACACGATCCCTGCCATGATCGCCGTCGCAATGAGCACCTCGAGGAGCGTAAAACCCTTCCGATTTCCAAGTTCCGAGTTCAAATTCCGAATTTTATCCGTGTGTAATCCCAAATTCTCAATCACCACTGTTCACTGCTATTCAAAGCTCACCAGCTCGACCGACTCCTGCCGCGTGCCCTCTTTCCACAGCACGATAACATGCACTTCCATGATTGTGGCGATGGATGTGGGATCGATAACCTTTTTCCAGGTGTAGTCCTTAAATTCCTCTTCGGGAAACGTGCCCTCCAATGCCAACATCTGGCCGGGTTTGGCCTCAGTTGTCGTCTCGACCATCGCGCGTTTTGCCAGCATCGTGGCTGTGGTCATGTGCTGCATCAGCATTACGTTCTGCATGCTGCTGTTTTTCAGCCCTAGCAGAGTGACCAGCACCATGGCCATGATCGTCACGGCGACCATTACTTCAAGAAGGGTAAAGCCTCTTGCGTTCAGGGTTCGTACTGAACCATTCCGGTGGGCAATTCTCCACTTCGCGCTTGCCGCTTTGGCACGCATCGCATCACCGTATCTCAACTCCGCAAACTTCATAGACTCTTTGTACGCATGCGGCTAGCTTTGGCTCTCCTCAATATAACCTTCGCGGAGTTCTGTATTTCCCGCGAGCGGGTTCACGAGGAGCGTAAAATCCTTGTTATCTCCGTTCCGCAAATGGATGGCAGCGTTCTCCACCCAACCGTCGGGCGTGAACTGGATAAAGGGATCGTCAGGATGGCTTGCGACTTGGACATCACGAAATGTCGTCTGGCCGGACAGGCTCCCCTCTGCCCCCATCGCCGATTGCCACGGCACGAATTCGACAGTCGGAGTCTGCTCACTTGTCAAGGTCATGACCTCGGCCCAATAGCGACCGCCCTGGACATCGAACCGAAGCCGGTATACTGCTTTCCGCGACTCGGATTCATCCCGCAGGAAACGGATCATGCCGGTGAGGTGCCTGGCGCTCCGCTTCATATTCGCATCACCAAGCTCGCCGAGACGGGGAACGACCAGGGAGGCCATGACGCCCAAGATCACGATCACGATCATCATTTCAATGAGCGTGAAGCCATCTTTTTTCTGCAATGCCAATGCCGCGCTCCTTAAATCGTGCCTCCAACTACATCTTCCAGCTCTCGATGTCCGCGTTGTTGCCTTCACCGCCGGGCTCGCCATCTGCGCCGTACGAAACAATCTCATACTCCCTGTTTTCGTTTCCCGGGGAAGTGTAGACATAATCATGGCCCCATGGGTCCTTCGGTATCCTGGCCGGTTTGAGGTAACCGCCTGGGCGCCACTTGTCAGGGATGCGCCCAGTCGTGGGCATATTGATCAAGGCATCGAGGCCCTGGTCCGTGGTCGGGTAAAAGCCATTGTCGAGCTTAAACGCATCAAGCGCGCCCTCCAGGGCGCGGATCTGGGTCTTGGCGATCTCGATCTTCGCCTTCTCTTCCTGCCCCAGAAATTTGGGAAGCACTAGCCCAGCGAGCAGTCCAAGAATGATGATGACCACCATGATCTCGATCAGCGTAAAACCTTTTTGATTCTTCATAAAAAACCTCCTCACCTCATTTGAATCCACCGATAAGCACGCCTGCGGCCTTGCCGCACACGCCATGCGGTATCAGGGCGTAAGCCCCAGTTCTGCATTTGTCCGTGACGCGAGGCCCCGCCGGACGATTCTCCTCGTGTCCCCCCTGGATGGCAATCTGTTAATCCGAGCATGACCGTTTCACGACGGTTATTGAACGCCCGAACTCATCTGGAGCATGGGCAGCATGATGGCGATCACGACAAACCCGATGATCAGTCCCATCGCGAGGATGATGATGGGCTCCATGAGCGCCATGAGCCCCGTAAGGCGCGTCTCGACGGTGCGGTCGAACGAGTCGGAGATCTTGAGCAGCATTTTTTCCAGCTCCCCGCTGTGTTCGCCTACAGCGACCATCTGCACGACGACCGGCGGAAACAGCCCGCTCCTGCGAAGCGGATCGGCGATGGGCTCGCCTTCGCGCACGTTCTCCCGCGCCTTCTGAATGGCATTCGCGAGCACCGTGTTTCCAACCACGCTCTTCACGATATCCAGCGCGGTGAGCGTGGGCACGCCGCTCTGAAGCAGAGTCCCGAGCGTACGTGTGAACCTCGATACCGCGATCATCCTGATGAGAGTACCGAATACCGGCAGCCGGAGAAGCCGGGCATCGATATTTTCCCTTCCCGCCGGCGTCCGCGCGTAGCGCCTAAAGTAGTACACCCCGCTGCCAAGCGCAATGAGGAGCGCCCACCAGAACGACGACAGAAACCTCACGGTCCCCAGCAATATCAGCGTGATGAGGGGCAACTGCTGCTTCATATCCTGGAACATGCCCACCACGCGGGGCATCACAAAGCTGAAGATGAAAAAAAGCATGCCAATGCCGATCACCGTCATGAAGGCCGGGTAGGCCAGCGAGGCAGAAACCCTGCCTCGGAACCTCACCTGTTCGTCGAGAAAATCTGCAAGCCGGTCAAGGGTAATTTCCAGCGTTCCGCTTGCCTCGCCTGCGGATACCATGTTGATGAAGAGCGGTGAAAAGGCTTTTGGCTTGTTTTTGAGCGCATCGGCCAGGGAAGCGCCTTCTCGCACGCTGTCGCGCACTGAAGACAGCGCACCCTTCAAGGCTGCGTTCTCTTCCTGTTCCACGAGCACGGACAGTGCGTCCATCAGAGGAAGCCCGGAAGACAGGAGCGTGGCAAGCTGGCGTGTGGCATTCGCGAGATCGCCAAGCCTCACCCTGCCACCGAAGGAAAACGAAATGTTCCCGCGCCGTGCGGCGCTCGCGGCCGAACCTTCACGGATCTCGAGGACGATGATTCCGTCTTTTTTCAATTTTGCCTTGACTGCCTTCAGGCCCTCGCCGTCCTGGACGCCGGCGAGCTTTTTCCCTGCAGCAGTAACGCCTTTATATTCGAATACGGGCATTTGAGATTTTTTTTAACACAGATGTATACGGTTTAGGACCAAAGAGAGGGAAAACAACCATGTTTTGATTTTACCTTGAATCCCCGCTTATCCATGTTTATCCGTGGTTACCTGAATTATGATTCCTTCTGCGTCACCCGTACGACTTCATCAATTGATGTAAGGCCATCGAGCACGCGGGCTGCGCCGTCCTGCCGGAGCGTGCGCATGCCTTTCTCCATGGCCAGTGCTTTGATCGTGGTCGCATCGGTATTTTTCATTATAAGCTGCCGAACGTCATCGTCGACAGTAAGAAGTTCGTAGATTGCGCTTCTGCCGAGGTATCCGGTGTGAAAGCAGGCATCGCAGCCTTTTGCCCGGTAGACGGTGGCGCCTTCTGCACTGGAATCGAACTCAAGCTCGGTCACCTCCGCCGGTGTTATCGGGTAGGGCTCCCGGCACTCCTTGCAGAGCACGCGCACCAGCCGCTGGGCGAGGATGGCGATGACCGAGGAGGAAATCAAAAAAGGCTCGATCTTCATGTCCAGCAGCCTCGAAACAGCGCCTGCGGCATCATTCGTGTGGAGCGTCGAGAACACCAGGTGCCCCGTGAGAGCTGCCTGGATGGCGATCTCCGCGGTCTCCGAGTCCCGGATCTCGCCCACGAGGATCACGTCCGGGTCCTGGCGGAGAACGGAGCGAAGCCCCGCCGCGAACGTCAACTGGATCTTGGCGTTTACCTGGATCTGGCCGATGCCCTTGAGCTGGTATTCGATAGGGTCCTCGATCGTGATGATGTTCTTGTCCGGGGAATTGATCTTCGAGAGCGATGCATAGAGCGTCGTGGTCTTGCCGCTGCCTGTGGGGCCTGTCACCAGGATGATCCCGTGGGGCCGCTCGATCATTGCGTTGAACCGGGTCAGCGTATCGCCCGAAAAACCGATCTGGTCGAGCGGAAGCAGGGCGCTTTCGCGGTAGAGGAGACGCAGCACGATGCGCTCGCCGAAGGCCGTGGGAACAATGGAAACACGGATGTCCACATCCCTTCCGCCGATCTTGATGCGCATGCCGCCGTCCTGCGGTAGCCGCTTCTCGGCGATGTTGAGACCGGCCATAATCTTGACACGCGACGCGATGCTCGCCTGAAACCGCTTTTGGATCGTCAAGATGTTGTAGAGGATGCCGTCTATGCGGAAGCGGGCGATCATTTCTTTCTCGAACGGTTCTATGTGAATGTCACTGGCTCGCTCGCGGATTGCCTGCGACAGGAGCGAGTTCACGAGCCGGATGATCGGCGCGTCATCAGTGACCTCGAGCAGATCAGTAGGCTCGTCGAGTTCAGCCGCGAGGAACGAAAGGTCTTCCTCCTCCATCTCCTGCACCGTGTCCTCGGCCTTGTTCATGTCCTCACTGTGCAGCCGGTTCAAGGTATCGAGGATCTTTTCCGTGGGTGCAAGGCAGAGCGCTACGTCGACGCCGAGCAGGACGGAGAGATCGTCGAGGGCCGAAAGGTTCAGCGGTTCGGACGTGGCAGCGAGGACCGTTCCGTTATCCCGTCGAAGTGGCAGGACCACGGCTTTTTTGGCGTACGTGATCGGCAATTTGAGCGCGAGTTCCCTGTCGATATCGCCGAGGTCGGATTGATAGGGCAGGCCAAGCTGCTGACCGAGCGCCTTCAGCACCTCTTCTTCGGTCACAAAGTTGAGACGCACGAGAAGCGTGCCGATCCGGCCTCCCCGTTTTTTTTGGAGGTCGAGCACCTTCTTGAGTCGCTCCGGTGAAAGTCCGGCCTCAACGAGTATCTCACCGAGCAGGCGTCTCACTGCATTCCCTCCTTGGGTGACGGTGCTGCCACGGGAGGTTGTGACGGGGAAGCATCGTCGACCTTCTTATCCGACGCATGCTGTTTATCTCCCGTGGCAGGCGCGGCCGCTGGAGGAGCCGTAGACACGGCGTCCGACCTCAACTCCACTCCCGGCTTCCCAACTGCATTGACCGAGGTAGTGTTCGTGGGAGTAGTAGCCGGGGGTACCATATTCAGGCCCGGCATAGCGTTACCAGGAACAGTTGTCACGGCATTCGACTTCAACTGGGCTCCTACTTTTTCATTTGCATTGGCCGGTGCGTTTGCTGCCGGCTGTCCCGCAGCTCTGCTCATTGTCGACTGGAGGACAGGCTCCGAGTTCTTTTTCTCAATGTGATATTCCTTACGGAAATTTTCGAGCGTGTCGTTCTTCCGCTTGGTCATTTCGGCCGCATCCTCCTCATTCTTGATGATGTAGGGGGTGATAAAGATCATCAGGTTGGTCTTGTCTACGCTTGTCTGTTTAGACTTGAATAACCAGCCAAGAATGGGGATATCGCCCAGGATCGGCACCTTTGACGTCGATGTGGTGACGTTATCCTGGATAAGGCCGCCGATCACCACGGTCTGGCGGTCCCTCACGACTACGGTCGTGCTAGCCGAACGCTTGCTGGTCGTGGGACCCGCAGCAGCCGTCGTCGTTGTAGCAATCACGTTGGAGATTTCCTGTTTTACTTCAAGCCGCACACTATCGTCAGAGGAAATTTGCGGCGTGAGATCAAGTTTGATGCCTACGTCCTCCCGATTGATCGTATTGAACACGGCCGTGCTCCCCGTGGTCGCATTCTGTGTCTGACCAGTGATAAAGGGAACGTTCTCACCCACCATGATCTCGGCCTTCTGGTTGTCCATGGCCATGATGTTCGGCGTTGAGAGCACATTCACGTCGCCGTTGGTCTGGAGCGCGTGCAGGAGCGCGCCGACATTCAGGTACGTTGTGCCGTTATAGGTGAAGGTGCCCTTGATCACGCCTACAGCCAGGCCGCTTATAGCCGCCAAACCTGTCGGTCCGCCCACAATCGCGGGCCCGATATCGCCGAAATTCGTGCCACCGACTACGCTCTGCCCGGTTGAACTGCTTTGGTTGTATGACTGGAACTCGAGCCCGATGTCGCTCGCCTTTGACAAGGTCATCTCGACAATGGCGCATTCGACATAGACCTGACGACGCTTGATGTCGAGCTTCTGGATCACGTCTTTCACGATTTCGAAATCTCCCGGCGAGGCTACAATGATCAGCGAATTGGTGGCCTTGTCCGAGGTGACGTTGACCGGTCCTTCCAGGATCGTAGTAGGCCCGACCGGTTGCGCGCCTCCTGCCGGCGGCGTGGGCAGTTTCGTGACGAGGGCCTGCATCAGCTTGGCCAACTCTTCCGAGTTTGCGTTCTTGAGGTAATAAACGTTGATCTTCCCCTTGCCTTCAGGCGCACTGACATCCATGGCATGGATAAGGCTTTCCAGCTTTCTGATGTTGGACACGGAATCGGTGAGGATGACGGAACTCGTAACCGGATACGCGATAATGTTGCCGTCTTTGCTGATAAGAGGCGTTACCGTGCGGACGATCTCCTGGGGGCTCACGAAGGACAATCGGATGAGCTTGGTCACGTACCCTTCTCCCACGGTGTTACCGTCCTCGTATACCTTGAGTCCACTCTGGCGGGCCGACGCCGCAGGAATGATCCTGGTGACCTTGCCATCTTGGATCGCGGTGAAACCTTTGATCTCAAGGGCCGAAAGGAAGACCTGATACGCCTCATCCGGCGAGATTTTGTTCGGCGTCATGAGCGTTACCTTGCCGGTCACGTGGTCATCGAGGAGAAAGTTTCTCCGTGTCAGTTCGCTCATGACCTTCACAAGGGCGCCGATATCTATGTTCGTAAAGTTCAGGGTAACGAAATCATCGCTGGCCCTCAATTTCTGGGTGTCGCTCGGTGCGGAGCTGAGAGCAGAGGATACCTGCGCCGCTTCCTGCGCGAATCCTGCCGGTGCATTCACGAGCCCTATGACAAGCGCCAGGGCTGTTAGTTTTTTCACTCTTGTCCTCCGCAAACCGCTATGTTAGGTAAGATATCGATATCCAAATCACAAAGCGACCCCTGTCTGTCCGCTAGCAGTAGCACGATTTGTCATAGGGAATTAAGTCGAAGCTGGGCATTAGTAGTTGAACCGTAGATCCGCTTACCGTATTTCGTAGGTCATTGTCTGGGGCTGGCCGCCCCTGAGCAGGTCGATTGATATGCTCCGTTCGTTCTTGAGCCCTTGATAGAGCTGGAAGAACTTGCTCGGATCGTCAACGTCCTGCGAATTGACACGCTGGATGACGTCACCGTTCTGGAGCCCGATCTTCTCATAGATGCTTCCGGGGACGATCTCGCTGATCCTGAACCCTACGGTTTTTCCCTGCTCCTGATACGGCAGAGCCCGCGCCTGGGTCAGGATCTGGCTCATATTTTCCGTGCTTGCGAGAACTTCCTGCTGGTCAACGGCGAATTTACCATTCGCAAGTTTCTTGACCCCAGGGCCGCCACCTGCCTGCATGTTCACTATCTTGGTGTCATCGACGACTTCAACATCGACGGTCACACCGTCGGTCCGACGGATGGAGACCTTGTCTCTCATGACCTTAACGATTGCCGATCCATCGGGCATTTTCTGGTTAATGCGGTAAAAAGCCTGCCCGGTGCTGTCCTCAAGCACGGCCCCGGAGAACTGCTCACCTTCTACCGTACCGATAAGTTTGTACGACACGGCTGCGGCTGCGGCCGCAGCAGGGCTGCTCGACGGGCCTTTGCCTTCACCGAATAGCCCGCGGTCCAGAATGGACGAATACTCGCTCAATTCATGTCTCGGCTGCAGGGTGAGACGGTTGCGCTCCATGGGCGTCGCGTACGTCGGAGCTGCTTCAAGGCTGCGTCCGATCAAAGCGTCCACGGTATCGGCAAGAAAATATGCTGAAACCGTAAGGAGCATTACCAGGACCAGCGTATACAGTGTTTTTTCTTTCATGACCTAAGTAGTTTACAAAATCAATGATAATTATACTCTTTTACGACTTCTATTGTCAATTATTAACAACTTGACACCTTGATGGTTCCGGCTCCTCCGACATGGTGACCGCTGCACCTTCCCGAGGCTCTATCCCTTGGGCTTACCGTGCTGCAAGGGCTTCGGTCCTCTTGCCCGAGATCCCACGAACGCGGGACCTCTCGTGCTTCATAGCCCGCAATTGCTATACGTCTGTTAACCTCTCTGGTTCCCGAACTCTCATGGGAAAATCATTCCTGCTGATTCTTCGTAAAAAAAACGAAGGCCATCGTCGGTCGTTTGGAGGATACGTGCGTGACGAACTGTATGCTATCGTACGCATATCCCTTCTCAGTCCATTCGTTCAGGATACGCTCGATTTCTTCGTCAGTCACCACGCTCGTTTCAACGATCTTATAAACCATGGTCCATTATAAATGAGTGGTATAATTTTTTCAACAGCTATGCAAGACGAGTCAAATTCCTGTTGCTATTCGTGCTCATCGGAAATATAATCTGGCATGCCGACACACAAAAAAGGTACCCGTACCGGACTGGACGAGATAGAAAACCAATGGCCGAAAGACCTGAAGGGTGCTCGTGTCGGACTGCTTGTCCATCCCGCCTCCGTAAACAGCAGGCTAGAGCATGCCATAACGGTGCTTGGTAGATCGAGAAAATTTAAGATCGCGGCTCTCTTCGGTCCCCAGCATGGTATCTTCGGCCAGACCCAGGACAACATGGTTGAGTGGGAGGGTTTCCGCGACGCGGCCACAGGCCTGCCGGTTTACAGCCTCTACGGGGCGACCCGTAAACCCGCGAAAGAGATGCTCACGGATCTCGACGTTCTGGTGGTCGATATGCAGGATGTAGGCAGTCGATACTATACCTTTATCTGGACCTTGGAACTCTGCATGGAATCCTGCAACGAAGCGGGCAAATCCGTCGTCGTGCTCGACCGGCCGAACCCCATCAATGGGCAGATGGTCGAGGGACCGATGCTGAATGCCGATTTCGCGTCCTTTGTGGGCTTGAAGCCGATTCCCGTACGCCACGGCATGACCATGGGCGAAATCGGCTCATACCTCCGGGCAAGATTTCATCCCGGCATGGACTACCGCCTCATACCCATGGAGGGGTGGAAGAGGAAGATGTGGTTTGATCACACGGGCCTCCCGTGGGTCATGCCGTCGCCCAACATGCCCACGCTCGATACCGCGCTCGTGTATCCCGGCATGTGCCTGCTCGAGGCCACCAACGTATCCGAGGGTCGCGGTACGACGCGACCGTTTGAGATCTTCGGCGCGCCGTTCATTCACCCTGAGACGATCGTGAACGTGCTCAAGGAATTCAAGTTGTCCGGCGTTCTTTTCAGGCCTCTTTCATTCCAGCCCACATTCCAGAAGCACGCCGGCCTTGTCTGCGGCGGTGCGCAAATTCATGTAACTGACCGGCAGAAGTTCAGGCCCTTTAAGACAGGCGTGGCGATCCTCAAAGCGATCCATAACACCTACCCCCGCGACTTCAAGTGGAAAAAGCCGCCCTACGAATATGAAGAGGTCAATCTTCCGATCGACATCCTTGCCGGCAGCGACAAGCTACGGAAGGACATCGAGTCATGGAAAGAACTGGACGAAATCGAAACATGGTGGCAGGATGATGCTCGCACGTTCGAAAAAACACGGAAGACCTTTTTGCGCTATTCTTAGGTGACACTATTCACCGGCTGCTATTTTGATGTTCCCCGCGGTACAATATATATATGCAAAGATTCCCGATCACGATATTCCTGCCCGCAGCCGGCCTGGGCGAGCGACTCAGGCCGATAACGAACCAGCTGCCCAAGCCGCTGCTCCCGATCATCGGCAGGCCCTTGATCGAAATCATCCTGGAAAGGCTCACGGCAGTCTGCGGCGGGAGGATCGGGATCAACCTCCACTGGAAGCCGGAATTGATCCGAGCGTGGGCGGCATCTTCTCCCTGGAAAGACCGCATCAGCTTTTTTCCCGAAGACCCCATCCAGGGCACCGGCGGAGCGCTCAACAATGCCGCGGCGTTCCTCGCCAACGGCCCGTTCCTCGTACACAACGCCGATATCCTGCTGGACATCGACTTCACCAGGCTGATCGAGACACACCTCAATTCAGGGAACATCGCAACACTCGCGACCCATCGACACCCGAAGCTAAGCAACGTTGTAGTTGATGAGAACGATCTCGTTCTTGACGTGGAAAATCCGGGTGACTCCCGGCCCGATCCGTCCCGTATCGCGAAAAAAGTGGCCTACACCGGCGTTGCCGTGTACTCGCCGGATATCCTGCGCTTCCTGCCAGCTGGCGTGTCGCACGCCACCGTGGCATGGATCGAAGCTGCAAAAGCGGGACACCGGGTAGAGGCGCTTGACTTCACCGGCGCCTACTGGAATGATATCGGCACGCCTGCTTCGTACGTCGCTGGGTTGTTCGACGCGTTGCTGCAGGATGGGGAAACCGTATATGCTTCACCGGACAGCCGATGCGCGAGGATCGGAATCGACGGTTATATCGTTCTCGAAGCGGGCAGCGAGGTCAAGGACAAAGCCCATCTGAGGAACTGTATCGTTCTGCCGGGCGCGTCGGTATCAGGCATTCACCAGAACCAGATCATCGGGCCTGACTATGTCCTCGATCTCGAGGAAACCGATATGCAGCCGTCGCTCCATGCCCGGCAGCAGAAGAGAGTCGCGCTTGCAGACCCCCTCTTTGCCTTCTACTTTGGCGTGACGGGATTGCCGTCGAGTGATGAAGAACGTGATCGCGCAGACGCGGTTCTTATCGGCCTCGGGGGATCGGACAGACGATACTTCCGAGTGCGCAACGGCGAAAAGACCGCCGTCTTCATGGAGTGCAGTCCCGACGATAAGGATTTTGAGCGTCACCTCGCGTATACAAGTTTTTTCGAAGCACATGCCGTACCGGTGCCAGGACTCATCGCGAATGATTGTTGTGGCAACAATGCCCTTTTTGAAGACCTCGGCGATACAAACCTCTACGCCTACCTGAAACTCCCGCATGACAACGACCATATCGATGACATCTACCGAAGCGTCCTCGACATCCTGGTTAACCTCCATACCCATGTCACCGAGCATGTCGAGGAATGCCCTATGCTCCAATCGAGAATTTTTAATTATGAGTATTTGCGGTGGGAGACAAATTATTTTCTTGAACGCTTCGTCTTCGGTTTACGGAAGATATCGGTCGACAGCCTGGCGACAATCGAGGAAGAATTTCACCGGCTTGCACAGAAGACGGATGCCTATCCAAAGGTGGTCATCCACCGCGACTTTCAGTGCCAGAACATCATGATCACCCGCGGCGGCATCCCTCGTGTCATCGACTTTCAAGGTGCGCGCATGGCTCCCGCAGCCTATGATGTTGCCTCCATCCTCTGGGACCCTTACCACCGATTGGAAGACGGTGTACGCACGAGGCTGGTCGATTATTACATCAATGAAATGAAGAAAACTTCGAAAGAATTCAGCGAAAAAATGTTCCTGGATAGCTTGCTCCCCTGCCGTCTTCAGCGGCACATGCAGGCCCTGGGCGCCTATGGCTATCTTTCCGTTGTGAAGGGGAAAAAATATTTCCTCAAGCATATCCCCGAAGCGCTCAGGCTGCTCAGAGAGGAAACTGCAGCCGTAAGCGGCGAATATCCCGCACTGAACAGCCTGGTCAGCAGCCTGACCGAATGAAACTTACACGACGCCCTTTGCCTTGAGCGCCTTCTCAATCGCTTGAATCTGCTCGTTCAACTGCCGGCACTCTTCCTCATAATCATCTGTCATGTTCTGTGCCTGTTCGGCCCCGATATGCACGGAAGTTTTCCCGAAGGTAAACGCATGCAGATCTTCCAGATCGCAGAGGTTGTCCTTGAGCCGTTTGCGCTCAGCGCTCAGCTGGTCAATAGTCATGTCTTCATATTTCTTGTTCATGTGCCATAACCTTCCTTGCCAACGAGAAGCCGGGGAAACGTCTTTTCCTCGAATTTTTGCGGCTTGATGATTTCAGGGGGAGGAACATTTATATCAGGCCTGCCAGATATGCAAGGGCCTCGCTCCTGGTTGTAATCGTCCCCCCTGCCTGGCGCTCCTTGATCTCATCCAATATCTCACGGAATTGCGGCCCCGGCTTCAGGCCCTTCCTTATCAAATCGTCCCCGGTCACCAGCGGGATAGCCTCTGCCTTTAAAAACTTCGAATAGTAATAATCGAGCACGGCAACCATGGACTTCTCCGTGTCCATGAATTTCCCCTTCTCCATGATCTCGTAGGTTGCACGGGCATCGGCCTGGGCAAGGACTAAGCTCTCGGGTAGAGCGTCGCCAAGGTCACGGCAGTAGCGGTACAGCGCATTCCTGCTCGGGCCGCCGGGTGTGGAGAGATTAAAGAGCCGCATATGCTGTTTAATGACGCCGGCGACCAGCCTCTCCGAATCCCGCGACAGCCTGAGGCGCCTGCATACAAGGGCGGCCTTGTCCGAGCCCACGTTGTCGTGGCCGTGAAAACGCACGCGACCATCCGTATCCGTAAAGGTGTCAGGCTTCGCAATGTCGTGCAACAGACAGGCGAAGCGAAGCGCTGCCTTGCGCGGAACCAGATGTTCGATGTTTTCTTCGAAGTGCACACGCAGCGCTGCGGCGTGCGCAGGCGATATTTCGTGCAGATCATCGAGAACGGCGTCCACATATCCCGCTGTCTTGATCACATGGGTCAGGACATCGTGGATATGGTACCTCCCGGGCGCGAATCCCCGGAGCGGTTCCAGTTCCGGCAGAATCCGGGACAGCAGTCCTAATGAGTCCAGCAGGGATAGATGTTTCACCGCGTTCCGCTCAGCAAGGATGAGGAAAAGCTCATCCCGAACTCGTTCCGACGCCGGTTCTGTTATGCGTTTTGACCTGCTGCGAATATGTTCGGCGGTTGATTCTTCTATCGTGAATCCAAGTGTCGCAGCAAATCGAACGGCGCGCAGCAGCCTGAGCGGATCTTCATCGAGGACCTTTGGATTCGTTGCTCGGATAATTCCGTTCTTGACATCCTCGTTCCCGCGGAACAGGTCGATCAGGCCGTCGAGAGACCTGTTCCTGATGAACGACCGCAGATCGAGGGCCATGGCATTCATGGTAAAGTCCCTGCGGCCAAGATCAGCGCTCAGATCCGGCCCTTCGAAGTTTGCAAAATCAAACTGAATAATTTCGCCTCCTGCTTGCTTTACTACGCGGGTGTTCTTCCGCACATCATCGAGGAGGAAAAAACTGCCCGTGATTGAATCAGCAAATTTCCGCGCGACTGATTCAGAACCCGAGGGCATCAGGACATCGATGTCCTTGATGTCCTCTTTGCCAAGCAGCAGGTCGCGGATTGAGCCGCCGACGAGGTATATTTTCTGGGAACTGAGAGGAATGAGCTGTGAAAGGTATGTCAACGCCGGAGATAACATATGTTTGGCTCACTAAACCCGATTTTAACGGCTCGTTCGAGCGCCCCTCAGACGATCCGGCTCTTCCGACGACCGTGGTGGGAAATTGAGTGTGCAGCCTCTCAGCGAAGGGACCGTGAGAATACCTTGCCATCCAGGAACGTGTTGAATCATACTCTCAGGGGTGCGGTGACACGTAAAATACGTTTTGCACCGTTCCATCCGCCTATTGATGACACTCACGGGTGAGGACCTTGCTCCTTTTCCTCTGTCGACGCTTCCTGCGCGCTCTGGCCTGTGACCTCTTTTATCTTCGCCAGCCGTCTCCGCCGGTCCTCCCGGGTAACGTACCAATCCTGGATGAGCGTCTCGATCAATCCGATCAACGACTCTGCCTCGCCGGGCTCGGTGTCGAGAATTTCGGCTCCCTCACCGTCCATCCTGGCGCCGATCATTCCGTTCTTCCTGACGGACTCGATGGCCTCCCACGTGAGCGGATCTACCGTGCCTCTGATCTGACGAAACTCGTCTCCAAGCCTTCCCGGCTGAACTCGCCAGAAGTCCCTCAGAATTTCCGAGAGACAGCGGCGTGAAAGGGCCGAGGCCACCTTCGGGCTGAACTCAAAGGCGAGGCAGGCCTCCCGGTAGTCTTGAAGAACCGTTTGAGGAATGTCGACGGGGAAGGAACGGGCGCGAGACGGCGGGACGAGAGACCAGGTCTTGATGTGCTTTCCTGTATAGGAACGGTTTCCCGAGACCTCCAGGCTGTGCAGGGAGGCACTGAGGGAAAATTTGCCGCATGCCGGATTCGGGCAGACAACAAACTTTGTTACGAGCCTGCGCGGGCCGTCTGCGTTGGCGATCGTAAGATCCGCGAACGTTATTTGCCGACCCTGGTCAATGACGGCCTGATCACTGTTGCAAAACGGGCAATGCCAGAGATATTCGCTCACACGTACCTCCCTGAACGGCCGTCGTTTTCAGACGATGAGTTCTTGAAGCTGCCGCTCGTCCCATGCCTTCGTGATAACTGCCTCGCCGATCCTCGTGGGCAGGACGAACTTCACCTTGCCGCCTTCCGCCTTTTTGTCAATCTGCATGGTGCTCATCAGCTCGGTCGCTGTGGGCCTATGACTAAGAACGTCAAGATTGGTCGGCAGTCCGTACGCGGCAACAAGTCTCTCCACACGGTCAGGTACCGACGCGTCACACAAGCCGGTATTCTGTGCCAGGCGTGCGGCATAGACCATTCCGATCGCTACGGCATAGCCGTGACGTATCGTATAGTTTTCAGCTGTCTCGATGGCATGGCCGATTGTGTGACCAAAGTTCAAGATTGCGCGGAGACCGCCTTCGCGTTCATCCTTGCTCACGACGTCCGCTTTGATCTCGCAGGAGCGGCGTATGATGTGGATAACTGCTTCGTGATCGAGCGACAGGATCCTTTCGCGGTTGTTGTCGAGATACTCAAAGAACGCGCCGTCCCAGATCACGCCGTATTTGATCACTTCTGCCATGCCCGAGAGCAGCTCTTCTTTGGGGAGGGACCTGAGCACGTCCTGGTCCATGATAACTTTTTTCGGCTGATAGAAAGCGCCGATCATGTTCTTGCCCATGGGATGATTCACGCCGGTCTTGCCGCCGACACTGCTGTCCACCATCGCGAGGAGCGTAGTGGGCACTTGAATGAACGGTACGCCGCGCATGAACGTGGCTGCCGCAAAACCGGTAAGGTCGCCAATCACGCCGCCGCCGAACGCGACGAGCGCGGATTTCCGGTCAAATCCATTAATGAGAAGCGCCGTATAGATGGAGTTGGCCCAATCGAGGTTCTTATACTGCTCACCGTCAGGGATATCTATCGACATGACGGTGAATCCAGCTTTTTTGAGGCTATCCACCAGCCTTTGGGCATGGAGTTTCTTGACCGTTGGATTCGTGACCAGAGCAATCTTTTTACCGAGTCCCAGGTCCTGGAGCCGCGCGCCGGCATCGTCCAGACCCGACCCGATCTCGATATCATAGCTCCGGTCGCCGAGGCTCACCTTAACAATATGCATGCCGGATTCTTTCTTTGATCATTTGAATGACATCCTCCAGGGATTTTTCAGAGGTATCTATCGTCACATCCGCCTGGGCATAGAACCGGGCGCGGCTTTCGAGAAGCTCGCGTATCCTCGCCAGCGGGTCCGCAGTCTGGAGCAGGGGCCGATGGGTCTCATGCCTGATGCGTTCGTAGATCACTTCGGGCGGCGCAGTAAGGCACACAACGAGGCCGGCCTTTTTGAAAGCTTCGCGGTTCCTGTCCCCGAGAACGGCGCCGCCGCCCGTGGAAACGACCTGACCTTCACGCTGTGTTACTTCTTGGATGATCTTTGCCTCGACCTCACGGAAATAGGGTTCGCCGAACTTTTCGAAGATGGAGGTGATCGAAAGCTGCTGATCGGCCTCGATCATGCTGTCGGTATCGACGAACAGGTAGCCCAAGTCCTTTGCCAACCGAGTGCCAACCTGGGTCTTGCCCACACCCATGAAGCCGGTCAGGATAATATTCTTGAACATGGTTATCGGTTGTTGACGCTTCGCTTGAATCTTACTTCTTTTCTGACGTTTCTTCTGCGCCTATACGCGCTTTGAGATGCCTGTCATACTGGGAGAAATTCCTTTTCATTTCGTCTATGCTGTCGCCACCGAATTTTTCTACCAGTGCCGACGCGATTTCAAAAGCCACTGCGGCCTCCGCCACCACGCCGGCCGCCGGCACGGCGCTCACGTCGGAGCGCTCCACGCTCGCCTTGAAAGGCCTCTTGCTCGCAAGGTCTACGGAGCGCAGCGGCTTCATGAGCGTCGGGAGGGGCTTCATGGCAGCACGAAGCACGATGGGCTCGCCGTTGCTGATCCCGCCTTCGATGCCGCCCGCCATATTGGTCTTGCGGTAGAATCCTTCTTTCCTGCTCCAGAATATCTCATCGTGCACCTGAGAACCCGGTCTATTCGCGACGCCGAAGCCGGCACCGACCTCGACGCCTTTGATTGCCTGGATGCTCATCAGCGCATTGGCGAGTCTTGCATCAAGCTTGCGGTCCCAGTGAGCGTGGCTGCCGAGACCCACCGGAACTCCTTGTATGATCACTTCAAAAACGCCGCCCAGCGTGTCACCGGCAGCCTTGGCCTCATCAATCTTCCGCATCATCCGCTTTTCCGCGTCAGGGTCTGAACAGCGAAGTTCCGATACCTCAGCCCGCTTCTTGAGTTCGGGAACGGAGATCTTCGGCACTTTAGCGTACACTCCTCCAAGGGAGAGTACGTGGCTCACGACTTCGATGCCGAATTCCTCAAGCAGCCTTTTGGCGACTGAACCCACCGCGACACGCATTGCAGTTTCCCGGGCACTCGATCGTTCGAGGATATTTCTGATATCGGTCATGTTGTACTTGAGTGCCCCGGCAAGGTCGGCATGTCCGGGACGGGGCCTTGTCAGGGGGTCTGCGGAATTCAAGAACATAGTGTCCACCGACATTTTATCACGCCAATTTTCCCAGTCCTTGTTCCGAATCATGAGTCCGACGGGACTGCCGAGCGTCCTGCCCCAGCGTACTCCGGAATAAATCTTTACTTGGTCTCTTTCGATCTTCATCCGGTTGCCGCGACCATACCCCACCTGCCTTCGGGACAAATCACGGTCAATATCTGTTACCCGGATCAACAGACCGGCAGGCATGCCCTCGATAATACCCATCAGCAGTTCGCCATGAGATTCACCGGCAGTCAAAAATCGCAACATCGTTACCCTCCCCTGTAATAATTAATCAGCGTACAGCTTCTCTCGAAAATGATTCGGGGTTTTGAAAGGAAAATACCTGTAAAATCGGGCTTATCATAACAAATTTGTCATGGAAGTGCAATGAAAAGTATGGTATAAGTATGGGTATTTTAAGGATATACTATGATTGTGAGCCAGGCCAAAGCAACGGGAACACATGGCACAAGATAAAAAACAACATTTTTTCAATGAGTTATATGAATAATGGCCTTCTCCATTTGAGCCCGCATACTTGAAAGCCGGCATTCAACAATTCGCAGTCAAGGAGATACAATAACGTACCATGATCGCTCTCCTGTGCTCTGTCAAAGCTGAAGCAGAACATCTCCTGGCTTCAACCACGGTGACCGGGACCTCGACGATCGGGTCCAAGCAGTTTATCGAAGGAACTCTCGCCGGCCATCCAGTCCTCCTCTGTATCGGGGGTATGGGCAAGGTCAATGCTGCCCATGCGGCTACAATTCTTTCTGGTTATAACCCGGCCGTAATCGTGATTTTTGGAATTGGCGGGGCCTATCCTTCCTCACGTGCGGAAATCGGGGATGTGGTGATCGCAAAAGAGGAGATTGCTGGTGACGAAGGGGTGTTAACGCTCGACGGTTTTAAAGACACAGAGTACATCGGCATACCCCTCCTCTCATCCTCGACATCGGTGATTTATACTACCTACCCAGCACGGGAATCGTTGGTCAAACACGCTCTCCAAGTTCTCCTTACAAGTCTGGAGGGGGACGTGCATCTGGGGACCTTCGTGACGCTCTCGACCTGTACCGGGACCACGGCGCGTGCACGAGAGCTGGAAGAGCGTTATCACGGTCTCTGTGAAAACATGGAGGGAGCCGCCGTAGCTCACGTGGCCGAATTGCACAGCATTCCATGGATCGAGATGAGAGGGATTTCCAATATTGTGGAGGACCGCGATCCTAAAAAATGGGACATCCCCTCTGCAGCTACGGCAGCACAACAAGCGGTGCTGCATTTTTTGGGAGCCTGGAAACAATGACACATATGCTGACGATCGGCTATTCACCGTGCCCGAATGATACGTTCATCTTCTATGCACTTATTCACGGAAAGGTAACAATCCCGGGCATTACGTTTCGCGAGCAGCTGGAAGACGTCGAGACCCTGAACCGTATGGCGCTCGATGGCAGGCTCGATTTCACGAAAATCTCCTACCACGCATTAGGCCATCTGAGAAGCCAGTATGCACTGCTTCGTTCCGGCAGCGCACTGGGACGCGGGTGCGGTCCGCTCATCGTGGCACGTCCCGGCACCACGGTCGCTGAACTACGCACAGGCCGCGTGGCAATTCCCGGAACGCTCACGACCGCCTATCTTCTGCTCCGTTTATTCAATCCCGCATTGACAAATATAGACGTCATGTCTTTTGACCGGATCATGGATGCGGTATCGAAGGGAGATGTTACGGCAGGCCTCATCATCCACGAGAGCCGATTCACCTATCCGCTCTACAACCTCGTAAAAATCCAGGACCTCGGCGAGTGGTGGGAAAACTATTCCGGCCTCCCGATCCCGCTCGGCGGCATCCTCGGCAAGCGTTCCCTCGGCCGTGATGTCCTGCTGAGTGTTGAGTCGGGCATTCGGGAAAGCCTTCACTACGCCAATAATCACCCTGAGGAAGTATTGCAATACTGCAGGAAGCACAGCCAGGAGATGGATGTTCAGGTTATGAAAAGTCACATCGGTCTTTACGTAAATGATTTTTCACTTGATCTGGGGCCGGCAGGCCTGACAGCCGTCCGCAGGCTCTTTGCCGAAGCAGAGTCGCGCGGAATATTTCCTCATTCCGAAAAATCGCTCCTTGCAGAGGAATGAAAAGTCTAGTAGACTGTACCCTGCGAAAAAATATCATAGGATCGGTACCATCTTTCAACGGGGAGGAACTATGCTTGGGTGGATACTTCTTGCGGCAGTCGGTTTGATCCTGGTGTGGCTTGTTGTGATCTACAATGGCATTATTTCTGCGCGGAATGATATGCAAAATGCGTGGAAGCAAATCGATGTGCAGTTGAAACGCAGGCACGACCTCATCCCGAATCTTGTCCAGACCATTAAGGGGGCGATGGAGTTCGAGCAGGACACGCTGGAGAAAGTCGTCTCCGCCCGCACAAAAGCCGTGGCGGCGACAACGCCTTCCTCAAAAGCTGTGGCCGAGAATATGCTCACCCAAACCATTGGAAAACTGTTCGCGGTCATGGAAAACTATCCCGCGCTCAAGAGCAATCAGAACGTCATTCAGCTCCAGGAAGAGCTTGCTTCCACCGAAAATAAGATTGCCTTCGCACGCCAGCTCTACAACGATCTGGTGGCGAACTTCCGGACGAGGCTCCAGGTCTTCCCCAACAACGTCGTTTCGTCACTGTTTGATTTCCGGTCCGGAGAGTATTTCGGTGCTGACGAGGCTGACCGGGCTGTCCCGGCTGTGAATCTCAGCCTGAGAAAGTAATGCAGGGGATCGAGAACGGATTTGGGAAGGATGTCTCAAATCTCGTGATGCCAGACGTTTCTGTCACCTGTTGCTGATTCCATCATGCCCTTGACCTTTATTGACATAGAAAAGCAGAAGAGTTGGCGGATATGGGTGTTCTTCCTGGTACTCCTCTCTCTCTACTGCGTCCTCACTGCTCTTGTTGCGGCAGCGTTTCTGCGGCTGCCCTGGCATGGGATGCAGCAGTCCTGGCTTATTACAGGTCTTTTCGCCCTGCTTGCTACAGGCACCCATTTCTGGTTGTCCGCCCATAATACGGTCAGCACCGTCGTTAAGGGATTAAACGCCGATCCGCCCGATCCCGAGGACGACGTCCACAAGATGCTTTTGAACGTCATGCAGGAGATCCATGTCGTCACCGGGAACAAGCGAACGATACAATGTTTTGTCATCCCTTCCCTGTCCCTCAATGCTTTAGCCGTGGCCGATCTCAGGGGCAATGCCGCGGTTGCAATTACCGAGGGGCTGCTTTCACGACTGACACGGCCTCAACTCGAGACCGTCCTGGCCCACGAAGTACACCACATCCTTTCCGGTGATTGCCTCGAAACCACGGTTGCTGCGAGCCTGTTCGGGAACTATGCATTTATCCTGGAAAAGCTGAATACCACGTCGAGTGGGAGAATCTCCGTATCGCCGGTCATGTACCTCGCATGGGGATTGCTCCAGCTGAGCTATCTGCTGAAGTTGTTCATCTCCCGCGAACGGGAATATCGCGCTGATGCGGCCTCCGTTCGGATGACCCGCAACCCCATCGCACTTGCCGAGACGCTTTACCTGCTTTCGCGCAGCTGGCGGGGGGCGGGTTTTATCGGAAGCAGCTTTGCGATGCTCTGCATCGTGAATCCCCAAACCACTGCCCTCGACGAGGAGGAAGGATTCTGGGCAGATCTTCTCTCAACGCATCCGCCGATCGGTAAGAGAATGGATATCCTGCTGGCCATGGCTCGCACGAGCTATTCGGAATTGCGCGCACGACTTGACAGAACCACGGAAAACACTGCACGAACGCCGGCTGAAACGCAGTACTATGCTCTGGATCCACAGCACACGTGGCAGGGCCCCTTCACGCTTGCGGAACTGGGAACACAGCTGTGGCTTTCGCCGCTTACCTGGATAACAAAGGGCCAGGAACCGCATGTTGACCGGGCCTGGAAAGAACCGCTCCTCAATGAGCTCTTTGCTCTCAGGCTCTCTCAGCAAGGCTGTCAGGCAACCAGCCTCACGTGCCCGGCATGCAGGCAGCCCCTCCTGGCGGTACCTTATGAAGGGACTCAGATTTACCAGTGCAGGTTCTGCAGCGGCATGCTTGTTGCCACGGGTAAAATACCAAGGGTCCTGGCACGGACGAAGCGGGAGCGGCCGTGTTCGGATCGCATGAATTCCCTTGCAAAAGCAGTCGTAACGGAAAATCAGCTCGCATATGCGCGTCACAGCTTGACCGCCAACGATGGTAAAGCCATGAGCTACCTCCCCTGTCCTCAATGTGCTAATCCCATGTACCGGGGATTTTACAGCCAGGCATACCTGATCGTAATCGATCGATGCAGCTTTTGCGGATTTACCTGGTTCGAGCAGAATGAGCTCGAGATGCTGCAGTGCCTGATCGAGAACAGGATAGTGCCGGACATATCTGATACTGCGGCAGCTCCTCCCTTGGCCTGAAAAGGAAGTTGATCTCATGATCACCGTTAAATTATTTGCCCTGTTAAAAGATAAGGCAGGCCGAAGCGAGCTGCCGATCACGTTTCGCGGCGGCACCGTCGCGGACTTGCTTCGGCAGGTGTCTCATGAATACCCGGCGCTCGCGGACGTCCTATCCTGCGGGGGCATCATCGTCTCGGTGAACCACGAATTCGTAAAATCGGACGCGGTGGTCAAGGATGGCGATGAAGTGGCGCTCATGCCGCCTTTCTCAGGAGGAAGCGGAGCAGTGCCAACGGTTCGGATCCAGCATGAACCCTTTTCGGTCGAACAGGAAATAGCGAAATTAAAAACGACCTCAACTGCCATCGGTGCGATTGTAATGTTCCTCGGGACAACGCGCGACATCTCGATGGACAAGCAGGTGGCAAAGCTCGAGTTCGAGCATTATCCGGGTATGGCAGAAAAAATGCTTTCCGAGATCAGGGACCGTGCGATCAAAGAATATGGCGTGATCGATGTCGCGATCATCCACCGGGTTGGCACCATCCCGGTGGGAGACAATATTGTATTGATCCTGGTCTCCTCGGGACATCGTGACGGGGCCTTCCGGGCATGCCGCTTCGTGATCGACGAGTTGAAACGGATAACGCCTATTTGGAAGAGAGAAACGACGCCGGACGGCGAGGTATGGGTAGCGGAACATCCGTGAGGCAGACTACAGGTAGCAGGAGGACAGACGGCAGATACTCGATTTCGCTTCAGCCCGGCTTCTCGGCTGCCGTCATCCGACGTGTTGATGCATTTTTTACGGTTTTATTGCTGTTCTTCAGGAACACCACACAAGTCGTGCAGTCGTTCTCCATCCGGCATTTGGTCGTTTCCCAGCACGGCTTGCCTTTGTCAGTAAAGGCCGTACAAACAACCCGCCGGTCGTCAGGACAATCCTTTATCTCCCAGCAGGGAGCATAATCGAGAAGTTTCTTGATCCCTTCGATGCTGATCTTTTTCGTATGGATCAGTTCACGGATGCAGCGCAGCCACTTAATGTCGTTTTCCGTGTACAGCCTGTTCCTGCGCTCCCGAGTCGGCAGGATCAGGCCATGTTTCTCATAAAGCCGCAGGGTCTGTGCCGTGGTGCCGACAAGCTTTGCCGCGACTCCCATGGTATAGAGCGGCGCATCCTTGTCCTTTAATACGTCTAAACTATCAGCCGTCATAGGATCTCTTTTTCTCCCCGATCTTTTACCGCGGTATAAGGATCGTCATTTTGTCCGTTATGAGAAGCACGCCCATGATTACCAGGATGGCCCCGCTCGCCATTTTGATAACCTTAAAATGCTTTCTCAGTTTATTGAATGATGATAGAAATGCGCTGATGGCAAGTGCCGAAATAATAAACGGTATTCCGAGACCGAAAGAATAAAACGTTAAGAGCGCCATGCCCCGCCCAAGGGTCTCCGTCTCCATCGCCAGCGCCAGCACAGACCCCAGAAAAGGACCCGTGCAGGGCGTCCAACCCGCCCCAAAAATCATGCCGACCACCAGCGTACCCGCATAACCCGCGGGACGCGTTTTGAGCTGCAGTTTAGCCTCTCGCTGGAGAAAGGGGATGCTCACCACATCCATGACGAAAACGCCCATGATGATAATGAGGACGCCCCCCACGATCCTGATCAGGTCGAGGTGCTGAGACAGAACACTGCCTGCCAAACTCGCCGTTGCGCCCAGAAGCACAAAAATTAGCGTAAATCCGGAAACAAATGCAACCGAATGCAGAAACGTGATGTTCATGTGCTTGCTGCGAGATTCCCGGCTTACGAGATCATCGTAACTTATGCCGGTAATGTAAGAAACATAGGAAGGAATGAGGGGGAGAATGCAGGGAGACGCAAAAGAAATGAGGCCCATAAACGACGAGAACAGAAGTACCGATGGCGTCAATCCATGAGAAATATCCATGCGTTCCGAATCCTCCGATACGGTGCTACATCATACCAAAGCTCACGAAAGGGAGTCAAGGAAAAGTTTTGCTGTTTTCGGTTTGATTTCTTCTATATTTCCAATTAACAAGTAAGGCCCTCCCGGACACCTTGCCACGCCTCGCCCGACACGAATCTCTATTAATTTTTTGAATTGCGAGCAGCTTTTTTTTATTGACAAAAAAAAACGAATTCATTATTCTTTTTCTTTCCACGTTCATCATCACCACATTGAAGGAGGAGACTGTGTATATCGATCAGCCTGTGCGGCACTTCATGGACAAACTTGCAAGCAAATCCCCTGAACCTGGAGGGGGGAGCGTAGCAGCCCTTACCGGTGCGATGGGTGCAGCGCTGGTTAGCATGGTATCCAATCTGACTCTGGGGAAGGAAAAATACAAGGACGTACAGACACAGATTGAGACGTTGTTGAAAGAATCAGAGAAACTGCGCACGGAAATGCAAGACCTGATCGAGAAAGACACGGAAGCATACGGCGCGCTCTCTGCCGTTTACAAAATGCCAAAGAACACCGATGAGGAAAAGGCCGCACGCACGGCAAAAATGCAGCAGGCACTCAAAGAAGCCTGCCAGGTCCCCTTCGAAATAGGCCTGAAATCGCTGGAGGTTGCAAAGCTGGCCGAACGCGCCGCCGATATGGGCAATGTCGCCGCCGTGAGCGACGCCGGCGTAGCAGTGCTCCTCGCCCACGCGTGCGCCCAGAGCGCGGCGCTCAATGTGAAAATCAATGTAAACAGCATCAAAGACGAGACATTCAACAAAACTACCTGGACCCGGATGCAGCATGTCCTTACGCAGGTCAGCGCACTGGAAAAATCAGTGATGGCAACGACGTATAAAAAGATGGGGTAAGGAGAGAGCGTCCGGGAGCCTGGCCACCGCAATCGCTTTCCGTCTTGATGCGTTTATCCGGAATTGATGCTGAGCGACCCGGGACCTGTTGCACACAAGGAGAAAACACACATGGCCGCAAAACTCTTAACAGGAAAAGAAGTGGCACAGAAAATGGACCAGGACATTCAGAAGGACGTCCAGGAACTGAAGGCAACGGGTGTCAATCCGGCACTCCGGATCATGATTGTCGGTGATGCTCCTGACTCGCTCGCCTATGCAAACAGTGCAAAAAAAATGGCCGAAAAAAACGGCATCTTGTGCGAGATCGAGCAGTTGGCGGGCGCAACGAGCCAGGACGAGTTCGTCCGTACGCTGAAACAGAGGAACGCGGACAAAAATATCCACGGGATCATCGTGATGCGGCCCTTCCCCAAGCAGATCAGGGAGGATGTCGTGAAGTACATCCTGTCACCCGAAAAAGACGTAGATTGTTTTAATCCGGTTAACGCCGGCAAGATCATGGCAGGAGACATGACGGGGTTTCCGCCTGCAACGCCTCAGGCCGTAATGGAAATGCTCCGTTTCTACCAGGTACCGATGAGCGGTAAAGAAGCCGTGGTCATCGGCCGTTCCATGGTTGTCGGGAAGCCGATGTCGATGCTCCTCCTCGGGGAAAACGCCACGGTAACTGTCTGCCATTCGAAGACGCAGGATCTTCCCGGTGTTTGCAAACGGGCAGACATCCTCGTAGCCGCGATCGGCAAGGCAAGAATGATCACAAAAGATTTCATTAAAACGGGCGCAACGGTGATGGATGTTGGCATCAATGTCGAAGGAGACAAGCTTTTCGGGGATGTCGACACTGAGCCGGCCAAGGACGTCGCAGGGGCCATCACGCCCGTGCCCGGCGGTGTCGGCACGGTTACAACACGCGTGTTATTAAAGCACGTGGTAAAAGGCGCCAAGCTGCAGAACCCCTAGAACAAGATTCCACGGTGAAGGATCGGGGGCCAGCGAATGGCCCCTGATTTCCGCTTCGCAAACCCAACCGTCATTTCATCACTGCGCCTCAGATCGCCTGCATCAACTCCGTTGACCGCTCAGGTTTTTCCACCAGTCCGTGCCGGGACAGGGCAGATCACCACCATGACCGCTCTCGCGACTCGGCATGATCACTTTCGCGCGTGCTGTGATCGTATCGAGACGGTGAAAAGCCTCCCTGTCATCCAGCGTAACGTGTCCTTGCTACCGCCACGATCTCCTTCGAGGGCCGTCGGAACCGTTCCAGAGCTTGTGCTCACCTCTTTGCCAAAAATACTGTATAGCCGATCCGCATTGGATTTTCCCGTGCGCGTTCCCTCACCATAACCTCATCATGAACAGCAGGGGAGTGCCTGATACGTGATAAAAACCCATATTCTCATCTCCTGACCTGTCTCCTCTTACCTGTCTATGCTGAAAAGAACTGACGCAGGCCGTCTAGGACGGAACGTTGCGGCATCAAGATATGCAAGGTACCGTGCAGCCTGGAAATCATTTGTTCTACCTTCCCCACTTCTGGGGAGAAATTTCGCTGCCTCTCGATGTCATATTCACATTGTGACCCGTTCAGGGGCACGCGGCGAAGAAAAAAGTGCGGAGGGAAGTTCCTTTTTGGGTTGGCCGCGCGGGTTATTATTCTCGCGAGACCGAGAACAGAAGGTTGGCAGAAAACGAGTCGTAGCGATAAAGGGTTTTTACCACTCGTTTGGAGGCTGCCCTTGGAGATTGCACCGGAATGATATGCCCCTCCATAGGGTTAACTCATGCAAGCGGCATCCCTCGCTCTTCTAGTGCTCCGGGAGGTCGGCATCGCAAGGACACATGAACAAAAAAACCCCGGAGGAGTGGTTCCCCCCGGGGTCGTTACAGTTATCCTACTATCCTACGAGCACCAGAATGGTGCGCGCACCTTAGAAGTTGAATGCGAGAATGCCCTGGATACCAAGCGCTGAATCGGTGCCTTTTCCGGCTGCATCCTTGTATACGGCACCTGGATCGAACCAACCCAGATCCCAGTTCCAGCTAAGGTTGTCATAAAGCTTCCAGTTAATATGGAGATCGACTTCCGTTCCGAGGTTGGTTGCCAAAGCTCCTGCTCCACCACCGGTAAGTGCAACATTGGTCTTCTCCGAGGCCTGCAGGAAATAAACGTCTGCGCCGAGGTCGAGGCTCTTAAGAGCATGCCACATAGCGCCGACGCTTTCAACCGTCGTATTATTCATACCAGTATGAGTTGCGCCAGCCGCGGTGGTAATCTTATACTCATACAGGAACGTATAGTGCGGGTCGATATCAAGGAAGGTTATCATTTGATTGACATCGGTTTGACCTTGCTTTGCACCGGTACCATAACCAAGCAGGATGTTAATGGTTACCGGATCGAGCAACACATTACCCTGTAGGACGACTTCATCGCCCTTGTACTTGGGTTGCGGACCACCTGTTGTATTTGTTTTATTTTGCCCCGTCTGGAAATCTGCCTGGAGCTTCCACTTTACGATGCTTGCCTGGCCATTATAAAGGATACCAATGTTATACAGATCATTGGCATTCGTCAGATGCGCATCGGTAACGTTAAGACCGACTGTGTTCTTGTCATCGATCGCATATTGGTCGAGGATGATATATGCATCGATATCGTCGTGGGTTGCATTAACGAGGCCTTTTTGAGCAGTCGCATCCAAAATGGCGATGGTATTGCCGCCGGTTACGTTCGCGACGACCCATGCATCAGAGCCGAAATGCATTGAACGGGCGAACCAGCCGTTGGCGAGCTGGAGGAGCTGATGGCCGGCGGTTACGTTAATCGGGATACCAGGTATGTTAAAGCTCACCCATGCTTCCCGGAAGCCGAATGTGTCTGCTTTTAAGCCGGCCGTGCTTTGACCGAAGCCGTTACCGAAGTTCTGGTCCGTGCTGAATCCGTTAAAGTTGCTGCCCCAGTCAGAGAAGTCGTTCCAGAGCGATATCTTTCCCTTTACATCGTCACCCGCTTTGACGTTGATGTTCATGATGATACGGCTTTGCGTATCGATCTGGTTATCATGCAGATCCTTGTCGAAATCCAACTGGTTAAAATCTCTGCTCCGAATCTGCAAGGAACCGCCCACGGACACGTCTGCTGCAAACGCCATGGTGCCCATGCCGACAAATGCCAGCACTACCATTACTACTAGAAACTTCTTCATCGCTTATCCTCCCTAAAATAGATTTGTTCCGATTCGTACGGAACACGTGTTTACCTCGCAAGGTGCGCGAAACAAAACTTCGATAATTCCGTGAAACAGGATTGTATGAGGTCAGGCCACACCCCCTTTCCATAGAAGAAATTGTGTGAAAACGATGGGGCCACCAGAGAACAAACACAGATTTACCTGTGGGATTTGCATTCCGGCAAAATGACCTGGAAGAGTGATGCCGGCCACTTCGGCGCACTCCTGCACAGGAATGGGGGGGCGTAGCTTATATGTAGGTCTGTCAGTGGGTATCATGATAGTAAAAAATTTTGGAATCTGCCACTAGTCCAAACTGCTACACTGCTCTGTTCATTTTATGATGCGGTTCAAAAAAGGAAGTGATACTGCTGATATTTTGGAAAAGACTTAGCTCGACTATATCAAAGTCGTATAGTGAAGTCAAGCGTTTTCTAGTACATAAATAACAGCAAATGACCGGTTTTCAGGCCTCTAGTTGCATAAAGCCGAAACCAATATTTTGCAATTTAATGCAACTGGGCTGGCAGCATTGTCAACTGCAAGGATTGCGATCACTTGGAATTCATTCAGCCCTTAAATCGAACTCGGTTCTTCTCCCTTAAGAGGTACGCCGATCCGTGCGTTCAAGAACGCTCTCTTGGCTTCCCTTGTTGGAACAAGCAACATCATGGGGAATGGGGCCAAATGAGTACCATGCCCGCTCTTGAGGAACTGACCGTCATGGCCGGACTCACGTGCGGCCGCCACACTGACGCAGTGTCACGCGCAGGTCTGGTAAACAAGGTGCTGGGAGAAGCAATCGTGGCAGTGCTCCATCCTGTCGAGAGCCTCTTCTATTCGGTTGGCATTGTGACCATTGAAAATTGGCATTCTGCTTACGGCCGTCATTTTGCTCGTCTGGATGCAAGAGGTCAAGAAACTAATCCCAACGTCGGTGGTACCCTGGCTGGCACTGCAGGCGGTGGGCCTTCGCTGTCCCGGAACGATACGCGCGAAGGACTATAATCATTGGAATGGGGTTCGTGTGCGGTGGGGTGGTGGGTCAAGAGGCATACTGCTTGGGCTACCGCGAAGGCTAGCTTTTCATGCTGATCGGTTTTCCCCGAATGGTCCTGGCGAACGTGAAGGGAAAAGAGGACCGCGTAATCAATTCACGCTGGTTCTCCGTTCTCTTTCCAGGGAAGCATGCGGCACGTCGTCTCACCACAACGGCCTTGAACATTCTCGGTCGCGGCACCGCACGAGGGGAAATCTTCCGGAAGCCGTTTTCGTTCTCCCGTGCTTGTTACTATCCCTGCTGATCCGCAGTTGCGCGTGGCTCAATGCTCTTTTCTGGACTCTTCTTTCCCTATTCGTACGGACCTATCAGTCCCTGAAGAGTTCCTGTGATAGGAGGGCATGCCGAGCTTCAACAACCCCTTTTCGATAAGTCGCTTGGTCGATGCAACTACCTGCGGATCGAACTGCAGCCCCGACTCCCGTTCCAGTTCTAAGAGGACTTCATGGGTTGAGATAGTACCCCGGTAGGGGCGCTCGGAGGCCATCGCATCGATCGTGTCGGCGACGTTCAATATCCTGGCCGGCAGCGATATCTGTTCACCGGCAAGCCCTTGAGGATAGCCTTTTCCATCATACCGTTCATGGTGCGCAAAGATGGCGTTAATGATGTCGGCGGAAAAACCAATGGGTTCCAGAATCCTTATGCCGTGTGCAGGATGGGCTTTCATGATGGCGAATTCCTCAAGACTCAGCCGTTCCGGTTTGCTGATGATGCGTTCGCTGATGCCTATTTTGCCCACGTCATGGAGAATTGCGGCGATATGGATTTCCTCGAGGCGCGAAGGGCTCAGCCCCATCTCCCGAGCGATTGCCACGGCATATTTCGCCACGTTGGTGGAATGCCACTGGGTATAGGGGTCCTTTGCCTCGACGGCAGCTACCAGGGCTTGGATCGTGCGGTAATAATTTTCACGCAGATCCTCATAGAGCGCTGCATTCTCCATGGCCGTGACAACCTGGGTGGAGAGAATGAGAACTATCTGCAGGTCGCTGGTCGTAAACGGCGGCCCGGAGAATTTGCTCACGTTAAGCACGCCAAACAGCTTGTTCTTGCCGATAAGCGGTACCGACATGGACGAAAGCGGCATATTTTCAAGGTTGATTGCATCCATTACTTCCTGGTCCGGGTGCTTGCCCTCAGATATGATAAGCGGCTTTCGGTACTTGAGCACAAGCCCCGCGACTCCTTCGCCAACTTTTCGGCGCGACTTCAAAGCCAGATCTGTCGGCAGTCCGTGTGAGGCCCGGATCAGCAGGGTCTCGCTCGTTTCATCCATCAGCATGAGTGAAACGCGGTCAATGGGAAATTCCTGGATCAGGACTTCGGTGATGAGCTTGAACAGGTGAGCGAGGTCAATCTCCGTCACGAGCAGCTTGCTGATCTCGAACAGGGGGATGAGCGCCTTCAGCCTGATGTTTTCCTTTTGCAGCCTGCTCCGGTTTATTGCGCGATCTACCGCTCCGAGCAGTTCTTCCTGGGTAAACGGCTTCAGCAGAAAACCATCGACCCCGCGCACGAGGGATTCAATGGCCGTGTCGAGCGTGCCGTGCCCGGTCAGAACTATGGTCACAATGTCCTGTTTTTTTGCTTTAACCCGTTCGAACAGCTCCAGACCGTTTATTCCCGGCATCCTGATGTCCGTAATCAGGAGATCAGCAGACACGTGATCGAGTTCTTCAAGTGCTTTGGTGCCGTTGGGGACCGTGGACACCAGGTATCCTTCTGAAGAAAGGATGTGGTAACACAGGTCCCTGATCATATCCTCGTCGTCAACTACAAGAATTTTCTCACCAGCCACGTTTACTCTCCTTCACCTGTGCCTTCGAAGTCCACGACTTGCCGGAAGCCCCAAACGATGTCTCCATCCATTGTGCAAGGACACACTCCGCTCCGATGACCGTTGCGGCTCCTCTATGCAACCGGCTGCTTCCGGTACCTGGGAAGAATAACCCGAAATGTCGCTCCCCGCGTCGCCAGGCTCTCCGCTTCAATCTTGCCACCATGGTTCTGTACAATCTGATAGCTGATCGAAAGGCCCAGGCCGGTGCCGCCGCCATTCCCCTTTGTGGAGAAGAAAGGCTCGAATATCTTGTCCATATGTTCTGGCGCAATACCGATCCCGGAGTCAGAGAAGACCACGACAACCTCGTTCTCATGCGCTACATCGGCCTTAACCCGTAACTCCCCTCCCTGCGGCATTGCCTGGAGTGCGTTATTTGCGATATTAATGAAGACCTGTTTCATCTCATTGTGATCCATGTTCACGAGGGCAGGTTCTGCCGGGTAGTCTTCATGGATCACCACCGAGGATAAATCTGCAATTCCCTGGACAAGGGCAATAGTCTCCTTCAGCGGCAGCAAAAGGTCCCCCGGCTCCATCCGTGACGGCCGGTGTCGAGAAAAATTCAGCAGGTTTCGAATGATCTTTCTGACTCTCAACGTCTCCTGTTCCATCGTCACAAGGATCTTCCGCTGCGCTTCGGGTAGCTCAAGGGTCTTCAAGAGGTGCGTCGTGTAACCGAGAACGCTCGTCAGCGGATTATTGATCTCGTGTGCGACATTGGCCGAGAGCCCCCCGATGGCCGCCATCTTCGTAGAATGCACAAGCTGTTCCTGGGTGGTGTTCAGCTCGACCATTTTCCACTTTAAGTCGCTGTACAGCGAAGCATTTTGCAGAGCGGCAGACGCCAGATTAGAAAATACCGTAAACAGCCTCAGGTCGCGTTTATCGAACGTTGCCCCGCCTTTCTTGTTGATGGCTGTGAGGAGGGCCGTGATCGTATTCGCTGACCAGAGAGGGACCGTCATGATACTCTTGATGCCCAAAGATTTCATCTGCGCGCCGTTCAGCCTGAAATCGTCCTCGGCGTCGGTCATGAGAAGGGGGGTGCCGTAGCTCCCCATCCAGTTATAAATACCGCCTGCTTCGAGCGGCACGTCCAGATCCTCGATGGCTTTTCGTTTGCTGCCGAAGACCCCCAGATATTTCAACAGGCGATCTGATTTATCAACAATGGATACTGCGGTCGTATCGGCCCGCACAAGGTCTTCAGCACCCGCCGCGATCTTTGTGAGGAGAAGTTCGCGGTCCAGGCTCTCCATAAGGCCCAGACCGGTCGTATGCAGAAGAAGGAGGTCCCGGTTCGCCTGCGAAAGACTCGTCTCGCGCTGTTTCAGAACGAGTGCCATCTGGTTGATGGCATGGCCGAGCTTGCTGATCTCGCCGTTCCCTTTCACGGGGAAAGGGGCATCCCAGTTCTGCTGGCCCAACTTTTCAACGGCATCACTCAGCCGCAGGATGGGTTTGGATATTCCCCGTGCGATGATCTGGCTGCATGCTATTCCAATGAGGACGATGACGAGGAGTGCTCCAGCAGATTTTTCCACAACAGCAAGGATCTTTTTCTTGTAGAGCTCGCCGGAAACCCCGACCCGAACGTAACCGGCGAGGGTACGCCCGGAGAGGATCGGGAGAGTAAGGTCGCAGACCCCGCTCTTTTTCATCACAAAGGCAGGTTCCTGGCTCGGGGAAGGCACACAGGCTAACGCAGTATCGTCACTCACCGCATTCCTGTGAGAGGACATCGTATGCGACGCCTCGCTGTCAAAGAAAACGCCCGAAGACGTCCGCACGAGAAGAGGTTCGCACGAACTAGAAAATATCATCGCATAGAGAAGAGGTTTGCCGCTGAGGGTATCTTCACCGGCGGAAAAAAAGGGGGATAGTTTTCTGTCAAGCTCAAACCGGTTGCCGGAAACAAGGTCGTCTGCGGTCAGGGCCGCCACTTCACGGGCTACGGCCAGTGCTCTGCCCCTGGTCTCCGCGTCTACGACATCCCCCCCCTCCCAGAAAAAGAAGGCTCCCATCAACGTTGCGATAAGAATGAGCGCTGCCGTCATAATAAAAGAGACCCTGCAGCCGATCCCGCCCCACCATCGGGAAAATGCAAGACGCAAGCGCGCAAAAAGGGCTGAAAGTATGCCTTTTATATCTGTCATAGTCGCGGGACAGAGGAAAAAATTTATTTATAGTAACATAAACGTGCCATGGTGTAAATGCAAGAAAAAAGGCAAGGATCTTGATCCTTGCCTTCGCGTCTCTCGTACGTGGAACATCAGGAATGGAGCATGGAGCTCCGCTATGCTGCCGGTGCCTTTTCTGTTTTTGTTTTTTTCGAACCTGCAGTCTCTGCTGCCGCTTTTGCCTGACGTTCCACCAGCTCTATCACGGCCATGGAGGCTGCATCTCCGGAACGAGTACGGGTCGGAACAATCCTGGTATAGCCGCCGTTTCGGGCCGTAAAGCGCGGTGCTATCTGGGCAAAGAGGCTGCCCACGACGGCCTCATCCTGGATAAAACTGAGCGCTTGACGCCGTGCATGGAGATCTCCACGCTTTGCGAGGGTGATCAATTTTTCCGCCAGCGGACGAATCTCCTTCGCCTTTGCTGCCGTTGTTTCAATCTTTTCATTCTTCAGCAATGAGGTTACGAGCGTCCTGAGCAGCGCCTTGCGGTGCCCCGAGTTTCTCCCAAATTGCCTGCCTGCGCATCCATGTCTCATTTCATCATCCCTGTCAAATTATTTTAGTATTACGATTCGCTTGGCTTCTCCGCCAACAGCCGCCGTGCTTCAACGACGATCTTATCGTCGACTTTCATCCCCAGAGAAAGCCCCATCTCTGCGAGTATCTCTTTAATCTCATTCAACGATTTTCTACCGAAATTCTTCGTCTTGAGCATTTCACTTTCAGTCTTTTGAACCATTTCTGCGATAGTCTCGATCCCGGCATTTTTAAGGCAGTTTGCTGCCCGTACGGAAAGCTCCAGTTCATTGACGCTGCGAAGGAGATTCTCATTGAATGTCGGCGCTTTTTTAATTTCCTCCTCCATCGCGGGGATCGCTTCTTCTTCCTCGGGGAGGTGGATAAAGAACGTAAGGTGGTCTTTGAGAAGTTTGGCAGCATGCGCTACCGCGTCATCCGGCCGGATACTCCCATCGGTCCATACTTCGAGCACAAGCTTATCGTAATCGGTTTCCTGTCCGACCCGGGCATTTTCTACCTTAAAGTTCACCTTCCGAATCGGTGAAAAAACCGAGTCTATCGGAACGACGCCAATGGACTGCCCCGGCTCCTTGTTCTTGTCGGAGGAAACATATCCCCTCCCGCGGCGCGCGCGCATCTCCACCTCAAGCTTGCCGTTTTTATCAATTGTTGCAAGATGGATGTCAGGATTCAGGATTTCCACTTCAGCATCAGCCTCGATATCTTTCGCCGTCACCTCTCCCGGGCCCTTCGCCTTGAGAATCAGCGTTTTGGATTTATCCGTATGCAACTTGAGCCTGATTTCTTTAAGGTTCAGAATAAGGTCGGTTGTGTCTTCCACGACACCGGGAATACTTGAGAACTCATGCTGCACGCCGGCAATTTTAACCGAAGTGACAGCGGACCCCTCGAGCGAGGACAGGAGGATTCGGCGCAATGAATTCCCCAAGGTTGTCCCAAAGCCGCGCTCTAAAGGTTCCGCGATAAACTTGCCGTACGTATCCGTTATCTTTTTAGGATCATATTGTAACTTTTTGGGCATCTGGAAATCTTTTGCTTTTCTGAGCATGATTCCTCCGTAACGGAGTAAAAAAACTATTAAGTCCTATGATGGCACAATGCGCTCTCACGTTGAGCGTTCACAGAAGCCACCGGTAATATTCTGATACCGCCGTGGTGTTACTTCGAATAGAGCTCGACAACGAGTTGTTCTTTCACTGTCGGCATCGTACTTTCATCGCGGGACGGCAACGCGAGAACCTTACCCTTGAACTGGGTCTTATCGATCTCCAGCCACGAGGGGAAGCCCCGCTTCTCAACTGCGGCGAGCGTCTGTTGAATCTGCGCGATACTCCTGCTCTTTTCGCGAAGCTCCACGACATCGCCAGGCTTGACAAGAAAGGAGGGGATGTTCACCTTTCTTCCGTTGACCAGCATATGGCCATGACGGACGAGCTGCCGAGCCTCTTTCTTGGAACCGGCAAATCCCATACGCTGGATAATATTATCAAGCCGTCTTTCCAGCAGCTGCAATAGATTATCGCCGGTCACTCCCTTCATCCGCTCGGCTTTTTCAAAATAGCCCCGGAATTGGCGTTCGAGCACACCGTAGACGCGCCTGATCTTTTGCTTTTCTCGGAGCTGCAGGCTGTATTCCGACTGCTTTATCCTGCCCTGTCCATGTTGTCCTGGCGGATAGCTTCTCCGTGTAACGCCGCATTTATCTGTATAACAGCGCTCGGCCTTCAGAAAGAGCTTCGTGCCCTCTCTTCTGCAGAGCTTGCAGACTGATCCAATATACCGTGCCAAGTGATTCTCCTCCTGTGTGAACCGTTTCCTTATGCGTAAACTACACCCGTCTCCGTTTCGGTGGCCTGCACCCGTTGTGCGGGATCGGCGTCACGTCTTTTATTGCCACGATCTCGAGACCCGCAGCCTGAATTGCACGGATTGCTGATTCCCGGCCAGTGCCAGGACCCTTCACATAAACTTCGACCTGCTTCATTCCGTGTTCCATTGCCTTTTTCGCGGCGGTCTCAGCAGCAAGCTGCGACGCAAAGGGCGTGCTCTTGCGCGATCCCTTGAAGCCCTTGTTCCCGGCGCTGGACCACGTGAGTACATTGCCGGCCGTGTCAGTGATGGTCACAATCGTGTTGTTGAAGGAGGCGTGGATATGGGCTACGCCATTTGCCACATTCTTTCTCTCTTTACCCTTTTTAGCCATCTGCTCTCCATTGAGTAAGATTACATTCTGCCTAATTGCTCACCGCAGGGGTTCATCCTGTCTTTTACTTCTTAGCCAGGCTCTTCTTTTTGCCCCTGCCCGCCATAGCTGACTTCTTCGGTCCTTTTCGCGTTCTCGCGTTTGTTTTCGTCCGTTGTCCCCGTGCCGGCAGCCCTTTCCGGTGCCGTAATCCGCGATAGCTTCCGATATCCATCAACCGTTTGATGTGCATCGTTACATCCCTGCGAAGATCGCCCTCCACGGTAAAATCGCGATCCAGAATCGCACGAATCTTGACGATGTCAGACTCGGTTAGATTCCCGCTCTTCATATTGGGATCGATTCCGGCCTCAGCCAGGATCTTTTTTGCCGAGGTGGGACCAATCCCGTAAATATAGGTAAGCGCAATCTCATTTTTTTTGTCTTTGGGGAGATCTACCCCAGCAATTCGTGCCACGTTTCCTCCTCATGCTACAGCAAATCCGAAATCGGAACAGTGAAATCCATCCCCGCAAAAAAGCAAGGAACTCTGAATCCGGATATGAAAATCTCCGTGCTATCCCTGGCGCTGTTTATGGCGGGCGTTATCGCAAATCACCCGCACGATGCCCTTCCGACGGATAATAGAGCACTTAGGACAAATTTTTTTGACTGATGAGCGTACTTTCATGTATCATTACTTCCATTTCATGAGGGTATTTTTTCACTCTAGCGTCGAGCACTGCTCGTGAGCTTATTTGAACCGGTACGTGATCCTACCTCTGGTCAAATCATAGGGAGTAAGCTCAACCGTTACCTTGTCTCCCGGGAGTATCTTGATGAAGTGCATCCGCATCTTGCCGGAAATGTGCGCCAAGATCTTATGGCCGTTTTCCATCTCAACCCGAAACATCGCATTCGGAAGTGTCTCCAGTACCGTACCCTGCACCTCTATGGAATCTTCTTTTGCCATAATCCCTATTCGTTCTCTTCACGGCTTTACAGCAGTTATACCACTACGTTTACTTTTTTGTCAAAATCCACGGGCCATCGGGCAACACAGCAACGGTATGCTCAAAGTGCGCCGACAAACTGCCGTCAACGGTGATTGCCGTCCATCCATCGTCTGTAACTACTGTGGCACTGCCCCCGAGATTCACCATGGGCTCAATGGCAAACACCATCCCGGCTTTTATCCTCGGACCCTGACCCGATTCTCCAAAGTTGGGAATCTGGGGATCTTCATGCATGTTGCGCCCAATTCCATGCCCGACAAATTCCCGGACAACAGAATACCCGTGCGACTCTACGTGGTGCTGCACCGCATGCGAAATATCATACAGCCTGTTACCAGGCCGAGCCTGTTCTATTCCACGGAAGAGCGATTCTTCAGTCACGGTTGTCAGGCGCTCCGCCTCCGGTGAGATCTTGCCGACGGGGAAGGTCATGGCCGCATCACCATAAAAGCCTTCTATGATTGCTCCCACATCGACACTAATTATGTCACCCGGCTTCAGCACCACCGTTTTCGAAGGGATCCCGTGGATGACCTGGTTATTCAGGGACGTACACAGCGTCTTCGGATATCCCCGATATCCCTTGAATGCGGGTTTTGCGCCTGCTGCCAAAATCAGCCGCTCGGCGAACTCGTCGAGGGACTGTGTGCTCACGCCCGGCTGTATCTCATCGCGTATGCGGTCAAGAACATCAGCGACAACCAGGCAGGCTTTCCGTATCTTTTCAATCTCCTGAAGGGATTTGAGAATGATCATGCCGCACCCGAGCCTTAACGCCTCCCTTTGATGGATACGCCCTTCAGGAAACCTCCGTAGTGTCTCTGAATTAAATGCGACTCTATCTGGGATACGGTATCGAGTGCGACACCGATCACGATGAGAAGCGATGTCCCGCCAAAATAAAAAGGAACATTAAAAAATTTATAAAAAATGTCCGGCAAAACGCAAACGGCAGAGAGGTACAGCGCTCCCCCCAGAGTAATCCTGTTCAATACCCGGAAGAGGTAATCAGAGGTTTTCCTCCCCGGCCTGATTCCGGGAATAAAACCGCCGTACTTTTTCAAATTATCCGCAATATCCACGGGGTTGAACACGATTGCCGTATAAAAATATGCAAAGCCTACAATCATGATGACGTACACAATCGTGTAAAGGGGCCTGCCCGGCGCAAGTTGCTGAGCAAACCATTGAAGCCATCCTACCTGAACAAACCCCGCGATCGTCGCCGGAAACAGGAGTATTGACGAAGCGAAAATAGGCGGGATCACACCCGCAGAATTGATTTTGAGGGGCAGATGCGTACTCTGACCCTTGTATATTTTTCTTCCTACCATCCGTTGGGCGTATTGGATCGCGATTTTGCGCTGTCCGCGCTCCATCACGATGATGGCGGCAACCACCGCAATAATCAAGGCCATGATGATAAAGACCATGAAATACGCGATTTCACCGGACCTCATAAGCCCAACCGTATTGTTGACAGCACGGGGAAATCCTGCCACGATTCCCGCAAAAATTATCAGGGAAATGCCGTTGCCAATACCGCGTTCGGTGATCTGTTCGCCCAGCCACATGATGAACGTCGTGCCTGCCGTGAGCGTGATCATCGTCAGAATGCGGAAGGACCATCCGGTCGACTCGACAAATGCCCCGCCGCCCATTTTTTCGATGCCCACAGCCATCCAGAACGACTGGAATCCGGAAATCACGACTGTTCCGTATCGCGTATACTCGGTTATTTTCTTCCTGCCCGCCTCACCTTCCTTGGCCAAGGCTTGAAGCCGCGGAATCACAACGGTGAGGAGCTGCAACACGATCGAGGCGGTAATATAGGGCATGATACCGAGGGCAAAAATCGTAACCCGGGACAGCGCCCCGCCTGAAAACATATCGAAAAATCCCATCAGTCCTGCAGCAGACTGATGCAGAAACTGACTCAGCGCCTCGCCCTTAACACCGGGCGTGGGAATATGCGCGCCGATGCGGTACACCGCCAGCATCAACAGGGTAAAAATAATGCGCTTCCGGAGCTCGGGAATGTTAAATATGTTTTTTAATCCGGTGAACACAGGTTAGATCACCTCGGCCTTGCCGCCGGCAGCCTGGATTTTTTCCAGCGCGCTCTTGCTGAATTTGTGAGCCCGCACCGTCAGCTTGGCCTTAAGGTCACCCATGCCGAGCACCTTCACGCCGTTTTTCAGGTTCTTGATCAGGCCTTTCTGCATGAGCGCTTCCGGCGTCACGGTATCGGCCCCGGACATCTTTTCAAGATCTGCGAGGTTAACGACCGAATATTCCTTCCGGAAGATATTGGTGAAACCTCTCTTGGGGAGCCTGCGCTGAAGGGGCATCTGGCCGCCTTCAAACCCCGCTCCCTTCACTCCGCCGGAGCGGGCCTTCTGGCCTTTATGCCCTTTCCCCGCTGTCTTCCCGTTCCCGGACCCCGGGCCGCGTCCAACCCTGTTTGATTTTTTCTTTGACCCGATATTTGGTTTCAGCTCTTCTAATCTCATAGTATACTCGCGACCGCCACTGGCTTATTTTGAATTTACGAATGTATCCGCTATGCCTCTTCCACTTTAACGAGGTGAGAAACCTTATTGATCATGCCCCGTATCTGCGGCGAATCAGCGCGGATCACTGAATGATTCAATTTCCTGAGTCCAAGTCCGAGAAGCACAACCTTGTGTTTTCCCGGACGTGCAATTCCACTTTTGACCAGGGTTATTTTTATTTTTTTTGCATCAGCGTTTGCCATGCTTATCCAAGCTCCTCTACCGTTTTTCCCCGCAACGATGCAACCTGAGAGGCGCTCCTCAATCTTACCAAGCCATTGATCGTCGCACTGACGACGTTGTGCGGGTTGCTGGAGCCGAGCGATTTACAAAGCACGTTTCGCACGCCCACGACTTCGAGCACGGACCTGCTCGCCCCACCCGCGATCAATCCCGTACCTTCGGATGCCGGCTTAAGCAGCACTTTCCCGGCTCCATACTGGCCGAGGATTGCATGGGGGATGGTATCGCCCTTGAGCGAGACCTGTATCATGTTCTTTTTAGCCCGTTCAACTGCCTTTTTTATGGCAACCGGCGCCTCGGCTGCTTTCCCTTTGCCTACGCCGATTTTTCCTTTTCCATCGCCTACGACCACGAGAGCGCTGAAGTTAAACCGCTTGCCGCCCTTCACGACCTTGGCCACACGGTTCAAGTACACCAGCTTATCTTTTAGGCCGTCGCCCTCTTCTGCTTCCTTCTGATATCGCTCTGCCAATGCCGCCTCCGAAATGAACCCCTCACCTAAAAGTTAAGTCCCTTTTCACGTGCCGCATCTGCCAGTGCCTTGATACAGCCGTGGTATTGATTTCCGCCGCGATCGAATATGACGGATTTGATATTCTTGCCCAGCGCCCGCTCTGCCAGGTTCGCCCCGACCTTCTTCGCCGCGACGACGTTGCCGCAATGCTTCAGGCCTTCACTGACTGTTTTTTCTGTAGACGCAGCGGCAATGACCGTCTTTCCTGTCGTATCATCGATCAGCTGGGCATAAATATGGCTCAAGCTCTTGTAGACGCTCAGCCGCGGCTTTGCCGCCGTCCCTACTACTTTTTTCCTGATTCTCTCGCGTCTTCTCTGTCTCGATACTAGTTTACTCTGTGCCACGGTTATTCTCCATCATGAGGATAGCGACCGGACGTGAGAAGCCGGAGCCACCATCTGCATTTATGTAATAGTCTTACTTGCCAGTCTTGCCAGCCTTACCCTCTTTGCGCTGAATGACCTCGTTGCTATATCGGATGCCCTTCCCCTTGTACGGCTCGGGTTGCTTCAAGCTTCTCAAATTTGCGGCTATCTGTCCGACAAGTTGCTTATCGACACCCTTCAGGGTGATTTGGGTCTGCTTGGCATCGACTGTCGCCTTGATTCCCTTGGGAAGCGGATAGACAATCGGATGAGAGAATCCGAGGTTCAGCATCAGGTTGGATCCCTGAGCGGAGGCTTTAAAGCCTACACCGGTAATATCAAGGGTCTTCTCGTATCCCTTGCTGACGCCGATCACCATATTCGCGATCAAATTTCTTGTCAATCCATGCAGTTCCCGGTAAATCTTCTGGTTCGCGGGCCGTTCCACCAGCAATCTGTTGCTTTCCTTTTTCACCGTCAACTTCGGATGCACGACCTGGCTCATCTCGCCGAGCGGGCCCTTGACAATGATTCTGCCCGTTTCCAGCCTGGTCTCGACGCCTGAAGGAATCTCTATCGGTTTTTTACCAACTCTTGACATGACAGCTCCTACCCTCTTGAAAAACGAATTCGTTGCGTTCGTTACCACACCTGACAGAGAACTTCTCCGCCAACATTGTCCTTTTTCGCCTGTTTTCCCGTCTGCACTCCCTTGGGGGTAGACAGGATTGCAGTGCCCAAACCAGCCATAACACTCGGAATGTCATCATTTCCTGCGTAGACACGGCGGCCTGGTCTGCTCACCCGTTTCAGTCCCTGGATGACGGGCAGCTCGTCTTCGGTATATTTTAGGTATACCCGGATCAAACCCTGCCGTCGGTCCTTGACCAGCTTAACGTTCTTTACGTATCCCTCATCTTTGAGGATCTTCGCAATTTCGATCTTCAATTTGGACGACGGGACATCGACTTTTTCATGCTTTGCCTTACTGGCGTTACGGATACGCGTCAGCATATCCGCGATCGGATCGGTCATCATTAGAGTCAAACCCCTTTTAGCTACCAGCTAGCCTTGATCACGCCCGGGATCTCTCCCCGGAGCGCCCTGTTTCTGAAACAGATCCTGCACATGTCGAACTTCCGCAGGTACCCCCGCGACCGTCCGCAGAGCGGACAACGATGATAAGCGCGCACCTTAAACTTGGATGGTCTTGACGCCTTTGCTATCAATGACTTCTTTGCCATTGTTCCTCCATCACGTCCGATGAACCGGGCTACTTCCTGTATGGCATCCCCATATGGCCGAGCAGCGCCCTGCCTTCTTCATCGGTCTTTGCCGTTGTAACAATCACGATGTCCATCCCGTGGATCGAGTCAATCTTGTCAATTTCGATCTCCGGGAAAATAACCTGTTCTTTGATCCCCAACGTGTAGTTTCCCCTGCCGTCGAAGGATTTGGATGACACACCTTTAAAATCCCTGATGCGCGGGAGCGCGGCGCTTATGAACCGGTCGAGGAACTCGTACATACGTTCCCGCCTGAGCGTCACCATGCACCCGATTGCCATACCCTCGCGAAGTTTGAAGGTTGCAATAGATTTCTTGGCGCGAGTAATGACGGGTTTCTGGCCGGTGATTGTTGCCAGTTCCTGTGCAGCAAATTCCAATGCCTTCGCATTGGAGATTGCCTCACCCATACCAACATTCAGCACGATCTTGACCAGCTTCGGGGTCTGCATCGGGTTCTTGTATTGGAATTGCTTCATCATCGCGGGCACGACGACATCGTGATACCGCTGCTTCATCCGTGGCGGCGGGATGCGTTCGGGCTCTTTTTTCTGTTTCTCTTGCGGGGACGCCGCGGCCGTCTTCGCCGAAGCCTCCGCAGCCTTTACTTTCCCGGCAACCTTCGGGGCTTTAGCCGCTTTCTTCTGGTCACCGCTTTTGGTCTCTTTGCTCTTTTCTTTTTTATCAGCCATAAATCGTCTTTCCTGTGTTTGCCGGTTCTCTCTAGATCTGGCAGCGAAGTCTCTGAATCCTAGTCAATGGTCTCATTGCAGATTTTGCACACCCGAACGCGCGCCCTTTCTCCCTGGGCAATCCGCGAAGCGATTGTAGGCTTGCTGCACCGTGAACAGATCAGCTTCACATTCGATGCTGAAATGGGGCTTTCCTTTTCCACGATGCCGCCCTGCCTGAGCTGCTGGTTGGGCCGTGTGTGCCGCTTGATCATATTCAGTTTCTCGATGAGAAGCCTGTTGACTGCGGGGTACACCGCAATGACCCTGCCGCGCTTCCCTTTCTCCTTGCCGGAGATGACCACCACCGTATCGTTCTTCTTTATCAGCATAATTTCTGTCCTGCTTTTCGTCAGCGATTTTGCGTTCGAACCGGTCCTACAGCACTTCGGGCGCTAAAGAAATAATTTTCATGAAGTTTTTCTTGCGGAGTTCCCGCGCAACGGGTCCGAAGATGCGTGTCCCGATCGGTTCATTGGCATTGTTGATCAACACCGCGGCGTTCCGGTCGAACTTTATGTACGAACCGTCTTGCCGGCGGACCTCTTTTGTCGTACGCACGACAACTGCCTTCGCTACGGTCCCCTTTTTCACCTGGCCTTCGGGTATCGCCATCTTGATGGCCACCACGATGACGTCGCCGAGCGAGGCGTACCGCTTGCGAGTTCCACCGAGCACTTTTATACACATAACTTTTTTTGCGCCGGAGTTATCGGCCACGTCCAACACAGTCTGTTGCTGAATCATATCTCAATCCTCTAAGAAGAGTTTCCGTTCCGATTTAATTTGCTTTCTCGATAATTTCAAGCACCTTCCAGCGCTTTTCCTTGGACAGCGGCCGCGTCTCGATGAACCGAACCGTATCGCCGACCTTGCACTCGTTCTTCTCGTCATGGGCCTTGAACTTGGTCGTGCGTTTGATGGTCTTCCCGTATCGAGAATGAGCGATGCGTCTCGTCACCGCCAACACGACGGTCTTGTCCATTTTATCGCTTATGACCTGCCCGATGTACGCTTTTCTTCTTTTAGCCTCGTCCATATTTTTCCTTTAACACTGTTTTTGCTTTCGCGATATCCCTGCGAAGCATTCTCAGGCGCATCGGATTTTCAATCTGCCCCATGGCCTGCTGAACGCGGAGGTTGAACAGCTCTTTTTTGATATCGGCGGCCTTTGCCTGCAGTTCATCGTCCGACATGTCCCTCAAGTCTCTTATTTTCATATGTCAGCCTCCCGGGAGACGAACTTCGTTGCGATCGGCAGCTTATACGCTGCCAATCGGAACGCCTCTCTGGCTACGGATTCGTCAACGCCGCCCATCTCATAGAGTACCCGCCCCGGCTTCACTACAGCCACCCAGTACTCTGGTGCACCTTTTCCTTTTCCCATGCGGGTTTCAGCAGGTTTTTTCGTGATCGGCTTATCGGGGAAAATGCGTATCCAGATTTTTCCTCCCCGTTTGACGTAGCGGGTCATGGCAATACGGGCTGCCTCTATCTGCCTGCTCGTGATCCAACCCGGCTCCAGCACTTTAAGTCCGTATTCGCCGTGGCTGACTTCCGCGCCCCGGTAGGCAACGCCCGTCATCCTGCCTTTGTGCATTTTCCTGTGTTTTACTCGTTTGGGTGCTAACATAATGACAATCCTTTAGTCCCGCGTTCCACGCTTGAATTAATGTATTATCTTACGCAGCGGTTGTCGGCTGCTGGAGGACATCGCCCCGGTAGATCCAAACCTTGACGCCGATCTGACCCATCGTGGTCTTTGCCTCAAAAAATCCATACTGAATATCGGCACGGAGCGTGTGGAGGGGCACGCGGCCCTCGCGGTACCACTCGGTCCTGGCAATTTCTGCGCCTGCAAGTCTGCCGGCACAGGTAATTTTAATACCATGTGCGCCAAGGCGAAGAGCCGACGTAACGGCCTTTTTCATGGCCCTGCGGAAGGCAATGCGGCGTTCAAGTTGGAGCGCGATATTTTCTGCAACGAGCTGTGCATCGAGCTCCGGCCGTCTGATTTCCTGAATGTTGATATACATCTGCTTCCCGGTCATAGCTTCGAGGTCTTTTTTGAGCTTGTCGACCTCGGCGCCCTTCTTACCGATGATGATGCCTGGACGCGCCGTGTGGATGTTGATCTTTGCCTTCTGGCCGGCACGCTCAATCTCCACCTTGGCAACTCCGGCATGCATGAGACGCTCTTTCACAATCTTTCTAATCTTGATGTCCTCATGGAGGAGCGCAGCGTAGTTTTTCTGCGAGAACCAGCGCGAGTCCCATGTCTTAATGATGCCGAGCCGCAACCCGATCGGATGAACCTTTTGTCCCATGACGCCTCCGTAAAACCTACGCTGACAAGACCAGCGTTATATGGCTTGTTCTCTTTCTGATCACATTGCCCCTGCCCATTGCACGGGCACGCATCCGCTTCATCGTGACGCCCTGATTCACATAGGCCTTGGCTACCTTCAGGGTATCGAGATCACCGACTTTTTTCTGTTCAGCATTGGCCACTGCTGAGTCGAGGAGTTTCTTGACAATCCGCGCAGCGTGGAGTGGCGTGAACGTAAGAATATTGATGGCGTCTCCCACCATCTTGCCCCGGATGAGATCTATGACCTGTCTCGCCTTGCGCGGCGTAATACGTATATGTCTGACTGTAGCACTTGCTTCCATCTGACTTTCCTCACTCTCAAGAACGGTTCACTCTGTGACCTACTTCGGAGCGGTCGCCTTTTCCGCGGCTTTCGATCCACCGTGTGCCTTGAATGTCCTGGTCGGAGAAAATTCCCCCAGTTTATGGCCGACCATGTTCTCGGTAATATACACGGGGATGAACTTCTTGCCGTTATGCACCGCCAACGTGTGGCCTACAAAATCCGGCGTGATCGTCGATCTCCGGGACCACGTCTTGAGGATTTTCTTTTCCCCGGCTGTGTTCATCGTCTCAACTTTTTTCATGAGACTTTCATCGATAAAAGGGCCTTTCTTAACAGATCTCGGCACCGTGTCCTCCGTTTAAAGCTCGGACGGTTTCAACCGTTCCAACCGCCATGATCTACCTGCTCTTGGTTCTTCTCGAAATGATAAATTTAGTCGTCGATTTATTCTTCCGCGTCTTTTTCCCATCCGGCAGGCCCCAGGGCGAGCAGCCCGGCCTTCCACCCGAAGACTTGCCTTCTCCGCCGCCTAAAGGGTGGTCAACGGGGTTCATCGCCACACCGCGGACCCTCGGCCGCATCCCCATCCAGCGAGCCCTCCCTGCCTTGCCTATGCTGACGTTCTCGTGATCGAGGTTGCCCACTTGGCCTATGGTCGCCATGCATTCGGAGCGGACCTTGCGCACTTCTCCGGAGTTCAGACGCAACGTGGCATATTCGCCTTCACGGGCAAGGAGCTGTACTGCGGAACCGGCGCTCCGGGCGAGTTGGGCACCTGCACCCTTTTTGAGCTCCACGTTGTGTATGTTCGTGCCTACGGGGATTGCGCTCATCGGCAGTGCATTTCCCGGTTTGATGTCTGCATCGCGACCCGACATGACGGTGTCGCCTACGTTAAGCCCCAGTGGCGCAATGATATAGCGCTTTTCGCCGTCTGCGTAGTTGAGA
>Ga0187771_10000057_pt1 | contig 49332 bp, 44 predicted proteins | sample 0116_SJ02_MP15_1_FD_133139 | JGI IMG/M metagenome (GOLD analysis project Ga0187771, IMG submission 133139) | Tropical peat soil microbial communities from peatlands in Department of Meta, Colombia - 0116_SJ02_MP15_10_MG | ecosystem: Environmental > Terrestrial > Soil > Wetlands > Peat | place...
CGGAGGCGAGACCTCCAAGCACCGCTTCCTCGAGTCCGCCCGGAAGCTGCACGCTCTCGGACTCCGGATCTTCGCTACCGAGCACACCTCGAACTTCCTCAGGGAGAACGGAATCCCGACGACCCGGCTCTTCAAGGTCCACGAGAAAAGGGAGCCGAACATCCGCCGCTACATCGCCGGCGGCAGGATCGATTTCGTCATCTCCATCCCCAACCCCGCCAAGCGGGTGGAGTTCGACTCCGACTACCGGCTGAGGCGGATGGCCGTCGATTTCTCCATCCCCATCCTGACCAACCTTCAGGTCGCCGACCTCTTCGCCCAAGCCCTGGCTACGCACCCGATGAGGAGCCTCAAGGCCAAGCACTGGGCGGAGTACGAATAGAAGCCGAGACCTGGGCGGACCTTGCGCCGTTACGGCTTCGCCGCTGCCGGGGAAGCCGCCGGAAGGAAGGCCTCCGCCCTTCGGCTTGTCAGGCTCGCGGCACTCCGCTATAATCCCCGACAGGTGAGGTTATGAGAACACGCGCCCTGCTCTTTCCCGTCTTGACGGTCCTGAGCCTGGCCCTCGTCTGTCCGGCCCAGGAGACACCCCCGCATCCGCTGAAGGTCAAGGTCACGGCCGAGCAGGCCAATCTCAGGGAGAGGCCGGACATCAGCAGCGCCATCATCCAGCAAATCCCCGAAGGGACGATCCTTCAGGTCGACAAGAAGGAAGGGGAATGGTTCCTCGTCCGGTACACGCTCGAGGACGGGGGAGTGATCGGCGGCTACATTCACGAAAGCCTCGTCACCGTCGTCGGCGAATCACCTCCGTCCGCGACCCCGCCTGCGGGCCCGCCCGGGTCCGTGTCACGCGGTCCGGCCCGCGGCGTGCCGGCCGCGGCCGGCCCCGCCGGGAGGCAGAGCCTTATCCCCGTCGACATCGACGTCTCCGCCGGCATCAGCACCGTCATAGCCGACGACCTCAACAACGGCGCCCGGGGCCTGGCCGCATATAACGGCGCCCTCCTGGACCTCGCCTCCAGCGGCTCGATTGCCAGCCTCCACCTGGCCTACGTTCTCGGAGTCGAGCTCACCTACCGGCTCTCTCCCTGGTTCGGGGTGACCGTCGGGACGGAATATCTGAACGGCTGGCGGTCCGGCACGGTGACGTACGCGGCCGAGAACGTGTCTCCGCTGCTGCCACCGATGACGACCACCCATGTAAGTCTCCAGGCCGTCCCTGTCAAGATCGGAGTCCGCTTCTTCCCGGGAAGGGATTTCTATATCCGGGGGAGCCTCGGGTATTACACCGCGAAGGCCGGATACGATGACCATCTCGTCAATCCCGATGGCACCCAGGAGAGATGGAACGGAACGGCCACGGCCCACACGCTCGGGATGGAGGTTGGGGCCGGCGGGGAGTTCGCCGTCGGCCGGAACCTCCTCGTCTTCGGCGAGGCGGGCTTCCGCCTGGCCAGCCTGGACAACTTCAGCGGCTCCGGAACCTTCTCCGATGCGACGGGCACGGCCACGGAGGAGTCGGGGACGCTGTGGTATTTTCAGAAGATCGGAGCGAACGGGGCGACCTATAACCTCCTCCTTGTCCGCACGGCCCGGCCGAGCGAGGAGGGCGTCGTGGGCGCCCGGGCGGCCGAGGTCAACCTGAGCGGGACAGTCTTCCGGATGGGCGTCAGGTTCCGGTTTTGACCGGGCGGGAGCGCCGTTCGCGGAGGGCGGCGGCCCGGCCGGGCTTGACCTGGAGCACGCCCTCGAATATTCTGGGAATGGGAGGGTGTGATGTCCGTCAACCCGAAGCTTCTCAGCATCCTGGCCTGTCCCCTCTGCAAGACGGAGGTCAGGCTCACCGCCGACGAGAAGGGATTGAAGTGCGTGAGCTGCCACCGCGTCTATCCCATCCGCGACGACATCCCGGTCATGCTCATCGACGAGGCCACCGTCGAGCCGGGCCGCGCGGACCGGGATTGATCCCGGCGCTCCGTCCCGGCCTCCTTTCCTATTTATTTCGGGTTTCGAATCCCATATAATGAAGGCGCCATGTGCGGCGTCATCGGGATCTGGGCCAACGATTCTGTCATCCGGGACCTTTATCAGGGCCTCTTGGCCATGCAGCACCGCGGCCAGGACGCGGCCGGGATTATCACCTACGACGGGCGCTTCCACACGGCGAAGGGCAACGGCCTTGTTCGCGACATTTTCACCGTCGAGGCCATCCATAGCCTCCACGGCCCGATCGGCGTCGGCCACACGCGCTATCCGACGATCGGCGGCGGGGGCGGCGAGGATGCCCAGCCCTTCCAGCTCAACTCCCCGTTCGGCATCATCATGGCCCACAACGGCAACGTGGCCAACTTCAAGGAGCTGCGGCAGGAGCTCTTCGAGAAATACCACCGCCTTCTGAACTCCGACTGTGACGTTGAGATCCTCCTCAACATCTTCGCCGAGTCCCTGGCCCGCGAGAAGGCCAGGACCCTGGAGCCGGAGCACATCTACAGGGCCGTCGAGAGCATCTTCAGGAAAGTCAAGGGCAGCTACTCCGTCGTCGCCTACATTGCCGAACAGGGGCTCGTGGCTTTCCGCGACCCGTACGGGATCAAGCCCCTCGCCTACGGCACGCGCAAGGACGGCCTCCTCCCCTCCTACGCGGTCGCTTCCGAGACGGTGACGCTCAACATCATGAACTTCAGCGAGATCAACGATATCGAGGCCGGCCAGGTCGTCTTTCTCGACAAGAAGCGGCACCTTCACAAGAAACGGCTGGCCCACTGCGCCCATTCGCCCTGCCTCTTCGAATGGGTCTACTTCGCCCGCCCGGATTCGTTCATCGACAACGCGAACGTCTACAAGTGCCGTGTCAACCTCGGCCGCTTCCTCGCCGCCGAGATTCGGAAGAGGAGGCTTGACATCGACGTCGTCGTCCCCGTGCCGGACTCCGCCCGCGACGCCGCGATTGAGATCGCCCGGGCGCTCCGCCTGAAGTACAGCGAGGCACTCGTCAAGAACCGCTACATCGGCCGGACCTTCATCATGCCGAGCGTCGACAAGCGGAAGGACTCGGTGCACTCGAAGCTCAACCCCATCGCCTCCGAGATCCGCGGCAAAAAGGTCCTCCTCGTCGACGACAGCATCGTGCGCGGCAACACGTCGCGGGCCATCATCGAGATGATCCGCGAATGCGGGGCGAAGAAGGTGTATTTCGCGTCCTACTCTCCGCCCCTCCGGCACCCCTGCGTCTACGGCATCGACATGCAGACGAAGACCGAGTTCGTGGCCCAGGACGCCGACGAGCGGGCCGTCGCCAAACGGATCGGGGCCGACAAGGTCATCTACCAGAAGCTCGACGCCCTCAAGAAGGCCGTCCGGATGGAGAACCCGAAGATCAAGAACTTCTGCGCCGCCTGCTTCGACGGGATCTACCCGACCGGCGATATCACGCCGGACCTCCTCGAGAACATTGAGACGGAGCGGAAACTCGCCCAGGACAGCCAGCTCGAGCTCAACATCTAGCCCGGGCCGCGCTAGAAACCGAACCCGCCCAGCAGGTCGGGCGCCCGCCCGATATTCCCGAGACCTATGGAGAACTTGAACTCTGTGGTCGGCTGGGGCAGGTAGAACGACGAGCCGAACTCGAACTGGAAATCGAGGCATTGGTAATGGTAGATGATCTGGGCGGCCGTGTAGAGCAGCCGCTTGGTCTGGATGTTGTAGTCGACCTCCCCCTGGACTCTCAGCGTCGGAAACCGCCAGCCGAAGCTCGCGCCGATCTGGTGCCGGTTGTAGAGGGCCAGGAGCTCGGGGTTGATTCCGGTGAGCCAGGCGTTCAGGCTCCGGTACCAATTGAGGGACACGAACCGGCCGTCGGCTTTCGAGCCCGCCGTGGCCGTCAGCCGAAGGGTCGCGAAGTCATGGTAGTACGGATTGAAGCCGAGCGCCGCGTCGACGCTGTAGTTCTCGTTCGGGTAGTACCGGATGAACCCGGTGATCTCCGAAAACCGCGGCGGTTTCCCGTCGACGAGATACTGGCTGAGAGGGCCGTTCTGCGGCGAGAAATAATACGTCTGGCTCAGGCCGAAGGCCAGCACCTCGACCGGCCGGTCGTTCTCCTTGAGGAGGAAGCGGCTCGTCACGCCGTAGCTCATCTGGTTCGTGAGGTAAAACCCGTAGGGAGTCACGATCCGGTCGGACTGACTGATCGGGCTGTCGTACGTGTAGTTGAATGACGGCTCGATGATGTTCTTGAGCCGAGGTTCGCCGTCCGCGTCGTAAAAGATTTTGTAAAGGACCGGCCCCGTGAGGTCCAGGCTGACGGCGACGTTCTTGGTGAAGAGCGGGGTGTTGACGATCTGGGTCGTCCCCGGGACGAGGCTCTCGCCGTAATAGGCGAGGTTGACGGCCAGGGAGGTATTGGCCGTCAGCCAGGGGATAGAGGAAAAGGGGACCGTGAGCGTTGGGCTGACCGTCAGGTCGGTCGAATGGCGCTCTGTCCCGGCCTGGTATTCCGAGTTCCAGCCGTACTGCCAGCTGTTGAACAGGCCGGTCATCGAAAAGTAAACCGGGGAGAAGAGCTTGACCTTGAAGACATTGAAGCTGACCTGGGGGAGAGAAGTGCTGACGATGGAGTCGTTGACGTCTGCGAAATACGTCGCCACACGGGAGACGCGCACGCTCACGTTGAAGCTGGACCACGAGCGCGAAAGGAACACCTGGGAGCTCTGGTTGGAGACGGAGGCCTGGCTGAAGTCCGTGTCGAAATTCTGCAAGAAGTTGAAGGACGACTCGTAGTCGACGCTGGCGGCCAGGGTGAACCCGCCGGGCAGGTCCTCATTGTGCTTCAGGCGGATGACGGCGCTGGAGCCCAGGTCGGCGTTCGGGGCGTTCGGATTGAATATGAAGTAGTAGAGGTCGAGCTGGCCGCCGGTGCCTTTCGCAAGCAGATAGCGGTATTGCAGGGCCAGGCCCACACCTTCGGTGGGATAGTAATCTACCCCGGCGGTCGCGTCCATGTTCCTAGCGATGGCCCAATAGAAACTTTCGGAAACAAGGAAGCCCTTGGCCGCCGAGAAGCCGATGTTGGGCATGAGAAACCCCGTGGCGCGGTCTTCCAGCGGATAGCTGAGGTAGGGCAGGTAGAAAATGGGGATGCTCTTAAGCGTGAAGACGGCGTCCCACATCCTGACGGAAGAGCCCTTTTTCAGGACGGCCCGGGAAAACGAAATGATCCAGCGCGGGACCGGCTGCGAGCACGTCGTGACCCGGGCCCGGCCGAGGTCATAGACGTCCGGGGCCACCCTCTCGATCGACGAGGCCGAATAAAAGAGGGACGGTTCGATCATCCCCGAGGCTTTCTCGATCTTGCCAATCCCGGTGTCGAGGTTGAAAACGGCCCGTTCAGCCCGGATGACTTCATCCGCAAGCTGAATGACGACGTTCCCATCGGCCAGGACGTCCTTGGTTCCGGGTGTGTATTCCACTCTATCGGCAAAGAGCAGCGTGTCCCGGTAATGGATCTCCACGTCGCCCGTGGCATAGATCCGGTCCTTGGTCATCTCCTTGTTCCGGGCGACGATCGTAACCTCACCCGCGCCTCCGCCTTCCTGGCGGCCGGAAGAGACGGCCCGGCCCGAGGGGGGCCCGGACGAGAAGGCGGCCAGGGCAAAAAGAGTCACGAGGGCCCGGCGCCTCCACTCGAAGGATCGGGAATTCATCGCCTCGAATCTAGCATATCGCCCGGTGGGGAATCAAACGTCCGGGGCTCCGGACCGGCCGCCGCGACGGAAGCCTCCGTCAGTCGTCGGGCGAAGTATCCCTGTCCAATTTCTTAAGGGCCCGGAAGAGGCTCAGGATCCCCGAGGCGACGCCGAGGACCGTGAAAACGAGGAGAAGCCACGGCCCGGTGCCGAGCCACCGGTCGAGGAAATAGCCGAAAACGAGCCCGACGACGATGGAGGCCGGCAGCATGAGCCCGATGGAGCTCAATTCGGCGATCCTGCGAAAGCCGGAACGCGGCGGTTTCGGGCCGGCCGTCATCTCTCATCTCCGGCGCGGGTCTCCGGCGTTGTCCCGGCGGCGGGCCGGCGGAGACGGCTATTCCCGTTCAACTCCCGCTTCCTCCCCTGACGAGGCTTCGTCGAGGACGGCCCCGGCTCTACGGGAACCCGCCCAGGCCCCGCCTTCGAGAACAAGGGCGTTCCAGCCGAAGCCGAAACCGAAGGCCAGACAAAAGAGCTTGAAAAAGTCTTCGAATGAGCTCCCCGCGGCGCCGCCTTCGAACTGGGGGAAAACAACCAGGGTCAGGACGATGCCGACGGCCAGGGAAGCCAGGGCCGAATACACGTATCGGGGCCCGAAGCCGCGGACCTCGCCTTCCTTGAGCTTTCTCAGCCAGGGAAGAAGCGTCCTGGCCAGGATCCCCAGGAAAATGCCCAGAATCCGAATCACGAATGACGTCGTCATCGGCTTGTCCCTCCCGGCTCCGAGGCGGTTGGCCGCTGCGCGACTATTCTCAATAACGGCGGCCGGATTGTCAAGGACACGCGGAAAAATGCTATACTGACCCTATGACCGCCGTGACGTCCTTCGACCCCGAGGAGGAATGCATCCTTCGCCGGATTCCCAGGGAAGTCCTCGTTCTGGCCGCCCTCCTGGCGGAAGCCGTTGCCGTCCTCGCCGGCCTCCCGGCCGGCCTCCTCTTCCTGGGAGGGGGAGCGCTCGCGGCCCTGGGCTTCCTCTGGCTCAGGCAGTCCATGACCCGTTTTCTCCTCCGGGAAAAGGCGGGAGCCCTCCGGTCCGCCGTTCTCCTCTACGGCCTCCGGCTGTTGTTGATTTGCGGGGTCTTTTTCATTATAATTCTCCTCTTTCCGAAGAGGCTCCTTGCTTTCGGCGCCGGCTTTTCCGTGCTCATCCTGGTGATGCTGGCGGAAGGGGTGAGGGGCCTCCTTCGCATGAAGACATGGAAGGCCTAGAACACAGTCTGTACATCGTCGAGCTTTTCAACAGGACCTTCGGCCAGCCGGTGGCCAGGCTCCTCGGGCTGGCGGGTGTGAAGGTCGCGGATCCGCTTCATCTTTTCCCTGATTATGTCGTCATGGTCATCATCGTCACGGCCCTCCTTGTCGTCGTTTTCTGGCTGTGCACGCGGTCCTTCGCCCTCGTCCCCTCCAGGCGTCAGAGCGTCCTCGAGTTCATTTACGGGCTCTTCGAAAGCCTCGTCGCGGATACTATCGGACCGGAGGGCCGGCCGTACATTCCCGTCATCGGGACCGTCGGCATCTTCATCTTCAGCTGCAACATCATCGGCCTCGTCCCCGGCCTCATGTCGCCGACCAGCAAGCTCAACGTGACCGTCGGCTGCGCCCTCGTGGTGTTCTCCTATTACCATGCCCAGGGCGTCAAGGCCCAAGGGCTCGGGTACTTCAAGCATTTCGTGGGGCCGATCCCCGTGCTGGCTCCCCTGATGATCCCCATCGAGATCATCAGCCACTTCTCCCGGCCCGTCTCGCTGTCCATGCGGCTGTTTGGAAACATCTTCGCCGAAGAGCTCCTCATCCTGATCATGGCCTCCATCCTCCCCTTTTTCCTTCCCCTGCCCTTCATGGCCGTGGCCATCTTCACCTCGATCATCCAGGCGTTCGTTTTCGTCCTTCTCGCCTGCATCTATATCGCGGGGGCCATCGCCCAAGAAGAAGACCATTAAACGAAAAGGAGTTCCGCCATGACAAGAACACTTAAAGCCTTGAGCGCCCTGATCTTTCTCGCGGCGGTCAGCGCCGTCCCGCTCCTGGCGCAGGAGAGCGCCGGGCCCGGCGCAGCCAGGGCGTCGCTGTTCAAGATCTCCCTGATCGTCGGCGGAGCCGTGATCGCCCTTTCGGTCGTGGCCGGAGCCTTCTGCCAAGCGAAGGCCATCAGCAGCGCCTGCGAGGGGATCTCCCGAAACCCCGGCGCGGCGCCGCACATCCGCTTTCTCCTCATCTTCGGGCTCGTCCTGATCGAGACCCTCGTCATCTACGCTCTGCTCATCACGATCATCATCCTGATGGTCAAGTGGGGCGCGTACGCATAAGGCCCCCGGGGCGCGCCCCGTCGGGCGACGGGGAACGGAACGGATGACGTTCTCGGCCTTCAAGATACTGACCGCCTCCGTCAAGCGGTTCAACGACGACAAGTGCTGGACCTCGGCTATCGTCATCTCCTACTTCGCCCTTCTCTGTTGCGTGCCTCTTCTCGCGCTTTTCTTTTACGCCTCGGCCAAGATCGTCGGCAGCCCGGAGATCGCCCTCCGCAGCCTCAATATCTTCACCGACGAGTTCTTCGCCCACTCCGAGCCGGGATTTTTCACCCGGCTCCAAACCCTCTCCGGCAGCGTCACCAACCTCGGGATCTTCGGGCTCCTGGGCTCCCTGATCGCCGGAAGCTTCCTGTTCTCGAACCTCATCCTCGCCATCAATCAGATCTTCCGGACGAGCTACCACCGGTCCTTCTTCTACAACCGCCTGATGGAATACCTGGTCATGTTCATCACCGGGATCATCCTGCTGTTTTCCCTGGCCATCACGGCCGTCTGGACGGCCCTCGGACGGTCCCTCCAGCAGAGCGATATCGTGCTCTCCTACGTCAATCCCGGGGCCGTCAGGCTCGTCAATAACTTCTTCATCCAGTACCTGATCCCCTACGCCCTGATGTTCCTCGTCTTCTTCATCCTCTACAAGTTCATCCCGGAAACCCGCGTCCATACCCGGGCGGCGGCGCTGCCGGCGTCGATCGCGGCCCTTCTCTACGAGGCTTTCAAGCGGCTCTTCGCCTTCTATGTCGTCCATTTCTCGGCTGTCGGCGTCGTCCTGAACAAGCTCCTCCAGGGGACGCTGACGTCGATCATCTTCTTCCTTCTGTGGATCTCCTTCTCGCTGGTCATCATGCTCTGGGGAGCGGAGCTCGCCGCCCTGATCAACGAGAAGCTGGAAGCGGCCGTCGCCCCGCCGGCGAACGGGCCCCGGGAGCCGGACCCGAAACCCGCGTGACCCGCAGCCCTTGCCTACCCGAATGCCCGGGCGGCGCGAGAGTCGGGCGGACATCCGCTCATGAGAGAGGCGAATGCGGCGGCCGTTTGTTTCGGATGAAGGCGAACCGGAGCCGGGCTGAGATGCACGAGCCGGCGGGAACGGCCGGTCGACGTTTGTTCTTTATTTATTCCCTGATCATTATGGCAATTCTGCCTATTGGCGACTTTGCTCTGATCGCATATTTGCGCCGCAGATTACCGGGGGGCTCATTCAATTCTGACCCATAGACGGGGATGGTCGGCCCGGAAGGCGCGTGCCTTACTGGCGGCGCGAGAGGTATTCTTCGACGGAGAGGGCGGCGTGGACGCCCGTGCCCACGGCCGTAGCGACCTGCTTGGGGCAGGCATCGGAGACGTCGCCGGCGGCGAAGATCCCCGGGGCCGATGATTCCATGTTGTGCTTGACCTTGATCTGCCCCCAATCGTTGACCTCGAGGAGGCCCCACACGAAGCCCGTGGCGGGCTCGGTCCCGATGGAAATGAAGACCCCCGAAACGGCGAGGCTCGATTTTTCGCCCGTCTTCGCGTTCCGGAGGTCGACCGATTCGACGGTTTCGCCGCCGTTGATGACGTCGACGACGGTGTCCCAGCGGACCTCGATCTTGTCGCTCGCGAGCACGCGCTCCTGGTAGATGCGCTCGCCGCGGAACCTGTCCCGCCTGTGGACGATGGTCACCTTACGGCAGAACTTGGTCAGGAACAGCGCCTCCTTGAGCGCGTTGTCCCCGCCGCCGACCATGACGACGTCGCGCCCGGCAAAGAATGCCGCGTCGCAGGTCGCGCAGTAGGACACGCCCCGGCCCGTGAGGCGGTTTTCGCCCTCCAGCCCGAGCCTGCGGCAGGTCGAGCCCGTGGCGATGATGACGGCCCGGGCGAGGTGATCGGCCCGCGACCCATTCAGGCGCCAGGCCCCTTCGGAACCGGCCAGGCCCTCCACTTCTTCGGTCTCGATGCGGGCCCCGAATTTTTCGGCGTGCCTGCGGAAATCTTCTATGAGCTTAAACGGTGTCACGCCGTCGGGAAAGCCGGGGAAGTTCTCGACCCAGTCCGTCATCAGAATCTGGCCGCCCGGGATGGCCTTCTCGAGGACGAGCGTCGAGCGCCGGGCCCGGCCCGTGTAGACCGCCGCCGCCGCCAGGCCCGCGGGCCCGGCCCCGATGATGGCGACGTCCCAGAGGTCGTCCACGGGCTCAGATGTGACGGGCGACAAGCTCGGCGAGCTTCCCCTTGGAAACGACGCCGACCGACTTTTCCTTGAGTTCCCCGCCCTTGAACAGCATCAGCGTGGGAATGGCCATGACGCCGTAGGTCATGGCGGTCTTGTTGTTTTCGTCCACGTTGATCTTGACAACCTTCAATTTCCCCTTCTGGGTCGCGGCGATCTCATCCAGTGCGGGGGCCATCATCAGGCAGGGTCCGCACCAGGGCGCCCAGAAATCGACCAGGACCGGGAGGTCGGACTTCAGGACTTCCTGATCGAAGCCGTCGTCTGTGCCGTGAATGATCTCTTCGGACATTGTCTCCTCCTCGTGCCCGGGGTCGGCTCCCCAGAAAGAAGACTCTCCCCCTGAAGCCCAGGTCGCTGCTGGCGGAATGCTACGGGATTTGAGCCGGTGGAATATCCCCTTCCGGGTTTTCCATGATAGCGGCCGAGCCGCAATTTGTCAAACCGGCCTTTTTCCTATTCGGCCCAGCTGAGCTTTTCCTTGACCAGCTCGTAATAGCTCCGTCGGGGCGAGGTCACGAGCTGGAGCTCGACCGGTGCCTTGCGGATCTTGATCGTGTCGTTCCGGAGGAGCCCGCCGCCGCGCTGGCCGTCTAGGGTCAGGAAGACTTCTTCGCCTCCCGTCAGGAGCCGGATCCAGATTTCGGACTCCGAGGGAATAATCAGGGGCCGGTAAGTTAGGGTGTGGGGGCAGATCGGCGTCAGCACGGCCGCCGGGACTTGAGGGTGGATGATCGGGCCGCCCGCCGAGAGGGAGTAGGCGGTGGAGCCCGTGGGAGTCGACACGATGAGGCCGTCGGCCTTGAGCGTGGCCACGTTCTCCCCGTTGATGAAAATCGTATACTCGATCATGCGGGCAACGGCCCCCTTGGTGATGACGACGTCGTTCAGGCAGTAGGAGACGCCGGAGGCGGTCGCGGCTTCAAGGAGCCAGCGCGGGCTGACGATGTCCTCCTTCCCGGCGAGGAACGAGTCGAGCGTCTGGAAGGCTTCGCTGACGCGGATTTCCGTCAGGAACCCGAGCCGGCCGAGGTTGATCCCCATGACGGGGACGCCAGCCAGGGCGGCGCAATAGGCGACGCTGAGCAGTGTGCCGTCGCCGCCGAGGACGATGACGAAGTCCGAAGCCGCCGGAATGTCGGACCTCGCCAGCCCGTCGGGCCGACCGATCTTCCGGGCGGCGGCCTCTTCGAGAACGCAGCCGATGCCGCGCTCCCCGAAGTAGGCGAGGACGCCCTCGACGAGGTTGTCCACGGCGGGAGCATGCGGCTTGATGACGATGCCGACTTTCTTAATGGTTCTCATTTCCGACAGCCTCCTTGATCCAGGCCGGGACGGCGTCCGCGGGCCGGCCGGCCTCGCCCTTGGCCCACAGGCCGAAAAACTCCACGTTGCCCTTCTGTCCCCGCGTCGAACAGCGGATGAGACCCCGGAGCCCGAACCCATGCTCCCGCCCTCCCTGCGCCACCCGGGCCAGGACCTTCGCGTGAATCGCGGGATCGCGGACAATCCCCTTCTTCCGGACATCGGCCCGGCCCGCCTCGAACTGCGGCTTGATCAGGGCCAGGAGAAGCCACGGGCCCGGAATCTCCTTCAGCGCGGGCAGGATCTTGAGGATGGAGATGAACGAGACGTCCAGGGTGATGAGGTCGGGTGACTCGGCCAGGTCGGCCGCTTCGAGGTAGCGGGCGTTCTTCTCGACGGCGACGACCCGCGGATCGTTCCGCAGACCGCCGTCGAGCTGCTTCGTATCGACGTCGACGGCATAGACCCTGCGCGCCCCCCTCTGGAGGAGGCAGTCGGTAAACCCCCCGGTGGAGGCGCCGATATCGACGGCGACCCAGCCCGCAACGCTCAGACCGAACCGGTCGAGAGCCTCCGCGAGCTTCAACCCGCCCCTTCCGACGAAAGGCATCCGGCCCTTGAGCGTGATCTCGGCGTCCGCGTCGATGAGGTCCCCCGGCTTGAGCACGGCCCGGCTTCCCGAGCTGACGAGTCCGGCCATGATGAAGGCCTGGGCCTTCTCACGGCTCGGGGCCAGTCCCCGACCCACCAGCAGCCTGTCCGCCCGGTCTCTCATAGCCCTGCCGCCCCCCGTCTCCGGCCCGAGATGATCGGCCACCGACGCGCCGGCACGTCCACGGGCCGGCCGCCGGCCAGTTACATCTTGCCTCCCGGCGCCCCGGCCTCCTGGGGCTCCCGCCTCTCATAGAAGGCCGCGATCTGCCGGACGAGCCCGGCCGCGTCCAGCCCGAAGCTGCGCCGGATCTCTTCGGCCGTCCCCACGGGAAAAATCTCGAGGGGGATGCCGATGGCCTTGAAGCGGATGCCGAACCTCTTTTCGCGGTCGAGGACCTCCCTCACCGCGCTTCCCAGCCCGCCGGCGAGAACGCCCTCCTCGAGGGTGATGATGGCCCGTCCCGGCTGGGCGTAGCGGAAGACCAGGTCCTCGTCGATCGGCTTGGCGAAGCGGGCATCGGCCACGGCGAGCGATATCCCGGACTTTTCGAGGGCGCCGGCGGCCTCGAGAGCGGGATGGACCATGTTTCCGAAGGCGAAGAGAAGGTCGCGGCCCTGCTTCAGGACTTCGCCGCGCCCGAGAGGGATGGACCGGAACGAGCCGTCTCTCTCCACCCCCAGCCCCCTGCCCTTGGGAAACCGGACGGCGGCGGGGTGGCCGTAGGACAGCGCCGACCACAGCATATGCTGGAGCTCGTTCTCGTCCCGGGGCGCCATGACGATCATATTGGGCATGTGCCGCAGGTAGACGATGTCGTTGAGGCCCTGGTGCGTGGGTCCGTCGTCCGGCACGACGCCCGCCCTGTCCAGGGCGAAAACGACGGGCAGGTCCATCAGGCAGACATCGTGGTAGACCTGATCGTACGCCCTCTGGAGGAACGTCGAGTAAATGGCCACGACCGGTTTGAGCCCGGAAGCGGCCAGCCCGGCGGCGAAGGTGACGGCGTGCTGTTCGGCGATGCCGACGTCGAAGAAGCGGTCCGGATAACGGGCCGCGAAAGTCCCCAGCCCGGTGCCTTCCCCCATGGCCGCCGTGATGGACAGAACCCTGTCGTCCTTCCTGGCGATCTTGACCATCGTCTCACCGAAGACGGAGGAATAGGACGGCGCTCCGGCCGGGCCATTGTTCAAGGGCTCGCCCGTCGAGATCTCGAAGGGTGCGGCGCCGTGGAACTTTTCGGGATCGCGACATGCGGGCTGGTACCCCCGCCCCTTCTGCGTCACGCAGTGGATCAGGATGGGACCGTTGTACTTCTTGGCCAGCTCGAAGACCTCGATCAGCGACCGGAGGCTATGGCCTTCGACAGGCCCGACGTAGCGGATGCCGAGCTCCCCGAAGACGAGGCCGGGAAAGATGGCCTTCTTGATGAACTCCTCAAGGACGCGGGCCGCCTTAATCAGGGGCCAGCCGATCTTGGGGATGGTCCTGAGGATGGACTTCGCCTGGTCCTTCATCCGGACGATGTGCTGCCCGGAGACGAGATACGAGAGATACTTCGACCAGGCCCCGACGTTCGGGGAAATCGACATCTCGTTGTAGTTGAGAACGATGATCATCCGCTCGCGAAGATGGCCGATCTGGTTCAGCGCCTCGAGGGCCACTCCCCCCGTCAGGCTCCCGTCGCCGACGACCGCGATGACGTGAACGTCACCCTTGGCCTTGTCCCGGGCCACGGCCATCCCCAGGGCCGCCGACAGGGCCGTCGAGGCGTGGCCCGTGTTGTAGCAGTCGTGCTCGCTCTCCTCCCGGCAGGGAAAACCGACGATCCCCCCGCGCTGCCGGAGCCCGGAGAAGGCGCCCTTCCGTCCGGTCACGATCTTGTGCGTGTAACACTGGTGGCCGACGTCCCAGATGATCTTGTCGCGGGGGGAGTCGAAGACATAGTGAAGGGCCAGCGTGAGCTCGACGACGCCGAGGTTCGACCCGAGGTGGCCGCCGTTCCTAGAGACCGTCTCCAGGATGAGGGCCCGAATCTCGCCAGCCAGGGCGGCGAGCTCCTCCACCGACATCTTCTTGAGGCTCTCCGGCCCCTGGATGGTATCGAGGATCTTGGGCATGCCTATCCTCAGGGTCTCCACTCCAGCTCACGGGCCAGGAACCTGAGTTCCAGGGAGTCGATTTTCTCCCTGTCCAATGCCTCCACCGCCCGGCTCACGTAGCCTCTGAGGCGGGCTCGGGCGCCTTCGCGTCCGAACAGGGTCACGGCGTCGGGTGCCGAAGCCGGTCCCGATCCCCCTGCGTCCGCGAGGTCGTCCCGGAACTGGAACGCCAGCCCGACGGACCGCCCGTATTCCCCGACCGCCTCGAGGGCGCCGCCGGCAGCTCCAGCCAGAAGTGCTCCGGCCGTGGCCGACGCCGTGATCAGCGCTCCCGTCTTTCGCCCGACGAGGTCGAGGAACGTCTTCTCGTCTGCTGCCGCGGCGGGGACGCTGATGTCGAGCCACTGGCCTTTGATCATCCCTCCGACACCGGCGGCCGCCGCGATCTCCCGCACGGCCCGCTCTTTGCGCTCCGGATCCCCGGAGGGAGCAGGAGCCAGGGAGAACGTCTCAAAGGCCAGGGACAGCAGTCCGTCGCCGGCGAGCAGGGCCAGCCCCTCTCCGAAGGCTTTGTGGCAGGACGGCCGGCCGCGGCGGAAATCGTCGTTGTCCATCGCCGGGAGGTCGTCATGGACGAGAGAATAGTTGTGAATAAGCTCCACGGCGCAGGCATAGGGCAAGAGTCCGGCCCGCCCGGCCCCGAAGGCCTCGCCGGTTGAGAGGAGCAACAGCGGGCGATAGCGCTTGCCCCCGCCGCCCACGGCATAGCGCATGGCTTCGAAAAGACGCGAGCCGTCCCCGGCGAGGAGCTCTTCGAGCCCGGCGTCCACAGCGCGCCGCTTCTCATCGAGGCTCTTGCGGATCCCTGCGGAATCGTCTCTCATTCGTCTCCTCCGGCCCCGCGGTCAGAAGGGCGCGCCGTCTCCTTTCCGGCCGCGGCTTTTCGGAGCGTCTTTCTCTTCCCGCTCGTCCTCTCCGGACACCTCGTCCGGCTCGAAGTCGGCGGCCTTCAGTCCCCCCTTGTCGTCCTTGAGAAGGACCTCCACCTTGCGCTCGGCCTTATCCAGCTCGCCCCTGAGGAACCGGGCCAGCTTGACGCCCCGCTCGAACAGGGCCAGAGAATCGTTGAGCGAGGTCCCTTCCTTTTCGAGCTTGGCGACGACCTGCTCGAGCTCGGCCAGGGCCTTCTCAAACGTCATGGCGGTCATGAGCCCTCCTTCAGAAAGCGCGATTCCAGGAGCTTCGCCCGGTCCACGCTCCGGACCAGGGCCTCGAACTCGCCCTTATGGAAAGAAACGATGACGCTGTCGGCGGCTGCGATTTCCTCGATCCTGCGGGCCAGCCTCAGTCCGCCGCCCGTCCAGCACAGCGTATAGCCCTTCTTCAGGATATTGAGCGGGCTCAGGCTGCCGAGCCCCGCCGTGAGCCGCTCCCAAGCGGCCCGGCGGTCGCTGAGCTTTCGCCTAATAAGATGGACGACCCGCTCGCCGAGGAGCCGCGCCGTTCCCCGGGCCTCCACGAGCTCCTTTTGCCGGAAGCGCAGGACGGTCCGCGCCCGCATGTCCAGATCGTCGACGCGCTGGACGAGGTCCTTGAGCCCGAGGCGGAAGTTGTCGAAGATCCGGTGCTCCGCCAGGTCCCCGACGTCGAGCCTGCGGTCGCGCAGCCCGGCGCGGACGAGCTCGCCCAGCCGCTGGGTCATCGTCGCGATCCGCTCCTCGAAGGCTTCCTCCTTCTCTATGACGATCTCCGCAGCCGCCGACGGCGTCGCCGCGCGGACATCGGCGACGAAGTCGGCGATGGTGAAATCGATCTCATGGCCGACGGCGGAGATGACGGGCTTCGGCGAGCGGAAGATGGCCCGGGCCACGGTCTCCTCGTTAAAGGCCCATAGGTCCTCGATCGAGCCGCCGCCCCGGCCGACGATGATGACGTCGACCTCGGGGAGGCCGCCGAGATAATCGAGGCCCGCGGCGATCTCGGATGCCGCGCCCTCGCCCTGGACCTTCGCGGGGTAGACAAGGATATGGAGCTTGGCGTACCGCCGCTCGAGGACATGGAGGATGTCCCGGACGGCCGCTCCGGTCGGGGAGGTGACGACACCGATCGTCTTCGGCCGCAGGGGAAGCTTCTTCTTGCGGCCGGGATCGAACAGACCCTCGGCCCTGAGCTTCTCCTTGAGCTGCTCGAAGGCGAGCTGGAGAGCCCCCTTGCCCTTGGGCTCGACGAGGTCGACGGAGAGCTGGTAATATCCGCGGGCGGCATAGACGGTGATCCGGCCCCGGCAGACGACCTTCAGGCCGGTCTCCATCTCGAACGGGACCCGCTGGGCCTCGCTCTTCCAGAGGACGGCCTTGAGGACGCTCTTTTCGTCCTTCAGGGAAAAATAGATGTGGCCCGAGGCCGCCCGCGTGTAAGCCGAGATCTCGCCCTCGACCCAGACCCGGGGGAAGGCGACTTCGAGGGCCGCCTTGACGAGCTCGGTGAGCTCGGAGACCGAATAGACCCGGTCGGGCGTCACTAGGCCGTCATTCATCGTTTCCGTCCTCCGCCATGACCTCCCTCCGGATCGACAGGGATTGGCCCGTCGACGGGTCGATCTCGATAAAGACGCAGGAGAGGAACAGCCCGTCCCTCGATGGCTCGAACCGCTGCGGCCTCGAGGTCAAGAACCGCTGCAGAGCCTGTTCCCGGGCGATTCCGATGACGGCGTTGCGCCCGCCGACCATGCCGACGTCGGTGATGTAGGCCGTGCCCTTCGGCAGGACGCGCTCGTCGGCCGTCGGGACGTGCGTATGCGTCCCCACGAGGGCCGACACGCGGCCATCGAGGTGCCAGCCAAGGGCCTGCTTCTCCGAGGTCGCCTCGGCGTGAAAGTCGACGATGATGACGGGCGTTTCCGCGGCCAGGAGCGCGACCTCTTCGTCGGCCCGCCGGAACGGACAGTCCAGGGGCTCCATAAAGACGCGCCCCTGGAGGTTGAGGACCGCCGCCTTGACACCGTCGGCCCGCCCGAAGATGTAGGAAAACCGTCCGGGATTGACGGGCGGATAGTTAGCCGGACGCAGGAGGCGCGGCTCCCGGCCGAGGTAGGGCAGGGCCTCTTTCTTATCCCAGATATGGTTTCCCGAGGTCAGGACGTCCACCTGGAGGAACAGCTCCTTCCCGATCTCCTCGGTGATGCCGCTGCCGCCGGCGGCGTTCTCGCCGTTGGCAATGATCATCGACGGGGCGTATTTCTTGACCAGGCCGGGCAGGAACCTTTCCATGGCCCGCCGCCCCGTCCGCCCGACGACATCCCCGAGGAAGAGAACCCCGAACTTATCGCGCATACTCGACGGCCCTCATTTCCCGGATGACCGTGACCTTGATCTGGCCGGGGTAGTCGAGCTCGTTCTTGATCCGGGCCGCGATCTCCTTGGCGATCAGGGCCGCCCGGTCATCGGAGATCTTCTGGCTCTCGACGATGATGCGGATCTCCCGGCCGGCCTGCAGGGCGAAAGCTTTCGAAACGCCCTCGAACGACATGGCGATCTCCTCGAGCTTTTCCAGGCGCTGGATGTAGGTTTCGAGGAGCTCCCGGCGGGCGCCCGGCCGCGCGGCCGAGAGCGTGTCGGCGGACTGGACGAGCACGGCCTCGATAGAGGGGAAGTCCACGTCGCGGTGATGGGAGGCGATGGCTTGGACGACCTTCTCCATCTCGCCGTATTTCTTCGTCAGCTCGACGCTGAGCTCCGTATGCGTCCCCTCGACGTCCTTGTCCACGGCCTTGCCGATGTCGTGCAGGAGCCCGGCGCGGAGGGCGACGTTGACATCGGCCCCGATCTCCCGGGCCATCATCGCCGACAGCATGGCGACCTCTTTGGAGTGCTGAAGGACGTTCTGCCCGTAGCTCGTCCTGTATTTGAGCTTGCCGAGGAGTTTGACGAGCTCCGGATGGATGTCCCGGACCTTGAGCTCGAGGACCGCCGACTCGCCTTCCTGCTTGATCTTCTGCTCGAGGTCGTTCTTGACGGACTCGACGATGTCCTCGATCCGGGCGGGGTGGATCCGGCCGTCCGTTACGAGTTTCTGGATCGACAGGCGCGCAAGCTCGCGGCGGATCGGGTCGAAGCTCGACAGGATCACGGCCTCCGGCGTGTCGTCGACGATGATGTCCACTCCGGTCGCCATCTCCAGGGCCCGGATATTGCGGCCTTCGCGGCCGATGATACGCCCTTTCATGTCGTCGGAGGGGAGGTCGACGACCGAGACCGTCGACTCCACGACGTGCTCCGCGGCCGAGCGCTGGATGGCGTTGACGATGATCTCCCGGGCCTGGGCGTTGGCCTTCTCCCTGGCCTCCTCCTCGATCTTGCGGACAGTGTGGATGGCCTCGAGCTTGGCCTCGTCCTCGATCTTCTTGATCAGCATCGCCTTGGCTTCTTCCAGAGTCAGGCCGGAGATGCGCTCGAGCTCCTGGAGGGCCTGCTTCTGGACCTCCAGGGTTTTCTCCTCGGCCTTTTCGATGTCCTTTTCTTTCTGGAAAAGCCGGTTCTCCTTCTGGGAGAAATCCCGTTCCTTGCGCTCGAGGGCCTGGAAGCGCCGCTCGAGGTTTTCCTCTTTGTTGACGAGCCGGCGTTCCGTCTCGCTGATCTTCCTCTGTCTTTCCCGGTTGCGGATCTCGAATTCCGACTGGCGGGCCAGGTCCTTTTCGCGGGCCTCGATGGCGGATTCCCGCCTGATTTTCTCCCCTTCCTCCTTCGCCCGGGCCAGAATCGCCTCGGCCTCCTCCTGGGCCTGGAAGATTTGCCGGGTGCCCTTCCGGCGCCGGGCGAGCAGGACGATCGCCACCGCCAGGAGAACAATGATAACGGCCGCGCCGCCGTAGATAATCGGGTTCACGTCAGTCACCTCCTTCTAAGATGGGCAGAAGGAGACGAGGTCAAAAACGGAATATCGTCAAATGGGCCGACGGGGATCGCCCCTCGTGAGAAGAGATCGGCATCCTCCTTGGGCGGCGGGCGTACCGGGGGCCGCTGGAACGGCCCGCACCCCGCACGGGTCAGGAGGAGACTTTTTCCAGGCCCTTGAATGTATTTTCATCTTCGAAGAGACGAACCTCCAAGTTTTCGATCTCGGTCTCCATGTGGCCAATGGCTTCGTTGAGTTGATCCAGCTTCTTCTGGTTCACAAACAGCTCGTCGGCGATGTTCAGGGCCGCCAGGACGGCGATCTTCGCCTGGTCCGCGGACTTGGATTTCATCGCCACTTCGCGCATCTTCTGATCCACGTACGAAGTCAAGTGGCCGATGTACTTTTCATCCTCTTCTCCTTTGACTCGGATCTTGTATCGTTGTCCGAAGATCTCGATCTCGAGAATCTTTTCCATCATAGTCCGAGCTGATCGATCTGGTTGATGATCGCCTCGATTTTCCCCTTGACGGCGTCGCGCTCGCCCTCGTACTTCTTCACGTCCTCTTCCAGCTTGGCGATTTTGCGGTTCTGCTCGTCGAAGTCCTTCTTCTCCGTCCGCAGGTCCTTGATCTGCTGCTTAAGCTTGTCGTTCTCAGCCGTAAGTTTATGGATGTAGTCGACGACTTGGCTGATCTTTCCTTCCAGTATTTTAATTCGCTCCAGTTCAGTTGTCAATTTTTCCCTCCCTGAGATGAATGTTCCATGCGGATTTGAGCAGGCCGACGATCTCGCGCTCCATGCGGTCGACTTCCTCGGCCAGGAGTGTCCTCTGGGGATGGCGGTAGCGGAAGCGTACGGCCAGGCTGACCTTCCCCGCCGGGACGGAGGGCCCGGAGAAGCGGTCCCAGAGCTCATAGCCCTCGAGGAACGGCAGGGCCATCTTGTCGAGGACGCTCCGGATCTCCTGGTAGCGGACGCCCCGGTCCACGAGAAACGAGAGGTCGCGGCTGATTCCGGGGAACCGGGGTGCGGGCGTGTACTCGAAGGGCCGCGGCTGCTTCCCGAACAGGGCCGCGAGGTCCACCTCCCCGGCGAACACGCGCTGGTCCATTGCAAAGTGGGCGGCGATGTCCTTCTTCAGGACACCGAACCGGCCCACGGGCTGGCCCCTGTAGAGAAGCGTCAGGGCCTGCCCGGCCTCGAAATGCGGGTGTTCAGCATCCTCAAAGGAATAGGGCTCGTAGCGGAGATTGGCCAGAAGGGTCTCGAGCGCTCCCTTGAGGACGAAGAAATCGGTCTCCGAAGGCTTCTCATGCCAGCCCGACCCAGGAAGGGGTCCCGTGGAGAGAAGTCCGAGGGCCAGTTGCTCCTCGGGCCGGTCCCCTTTCCAGAAGTAGATGTTCCCGACCTCGAAGATGTGAACCCCCTCGATGCCGCGGTTCCTGTTCCAGGCGGCGTTCTCGAGGAGCCCCATCAGGAGGTTCGTCCGGAGGAGCGAGGCCTTCACGGAAACCGGGTTGCGGAGGCCGATGGGCGGACGGCCGCTGGCCGTGATGGCCTCTTTCTCTGGGTCCGCGAAGCTCGAATTGATGACCTCGTCGAACCCCTGCTGGAGAAGGACGTGCCGGCATTTCCGAATTCGGTCCCGCCTGTCATTCGACGGCGCTTCGAACGCCCGGGCAGGGGTGACCTCGGAAGGAATCCGGTCATAGCCGTAGAATCTCGCGATCTCCTCGACGACGTCCGCCTCGCGCTCGACATCCACGCGGAAAGAGGGCACCTCAACCTTCCAGACCCCGGGCTGGACGTCCTCCAGCGCGAACTCCAAGCTTGTGAGAACCCGGCGAATGAAGTCCTCGGGCACCTCGACCCCCAGCAGCTCCGAGACCCGCCTCGCCCGGAGCACGACGGACTTAGGCTTCCGGAGCAGGGGGTAAGCGTCGATGATCCCCAGGGCCGCTTTTCCGCCGCCCGTCTGGATCAACATCGAGGCCACCATGCGCGCCGCGCGGGGTAGGATGGCGATGTCCGTTCCCCTCTCATAGCGATAAGAGGCGTCCGTGGCGAAGCCGAGCTTCTTGGTCGTCAGCCGGATCGAAACGGGGTCGAAGTGCGCGCTCTCGATGAACACGTCGCGCGTCGCCGGGCCGATCCCGGATTCTTCGCCGCCGATGACGCCGGCCAGCGCGACGGGTTTCGCCTCGTCGGCGATGACCAGCATGTCCGGCCCGAGCTCGAGCCCCCGGCCCTCGAGGTCCCTGAGCTTTTCGCCCCGGACCGCACGCCGGACGACGATCCTCGAGCCGGAGAGGCGGCCGAAGTCAAAGGCGTGGATGGGCTGGGCGGTGTCGAAAAGCACGTAGTTCGTGACGTCGACGATATTGTTGATCGGCCTGAGGCCCAGGGCCTCGACCCGTCTCCGGAGCCAGTCGGGCGACGGCCCGACGGTGACCCCGCGGACGACCATCCCGCAATACCTCGGGCAGAGGCTTTCGTCTCTGATCTCGACGGATGCCATATCCCTGACGGCCGTGTCGAGCTCGACGAGCGGCCAGGGCCTCTCGAGGAGCGGCCGCCCCGTCATGGCCGCGATCTCGCGGGCGATGCCGAGATGGCCGAGCGTGTCCGGACGGTTGGCGTAGGTTTCGAGGTCCAGGACCGTGTCGCCGTCGCGCTCCTCGACCGAGCCCGCGACCAGGCCGATCATCGTCAGCCTGTCGAGGAGTTCCGGCAGGGGGAGGTCCACCTCGACGTGCTCGCGGATCCATTCCAAGCTGATTTTCATTTCAGGTCGAACTGCCTCGTGAAGCGCAAATCGTTCTCGTAGAAAAAACGCATCTCCGGGATGCCGAAGGCGAACATGGCCGTCCGGTCGATGCCGAGCCCGAAGGCCCAGCCGGAGTACTTTTCGGGGTCGATGTTGACGTTCTTGAACACCTGCGGGTCGACCATCCCCGAACCCAGGATCTCCTTCCACCCGGTCCCCCCGCAGACCCGGCAGGCCTTATCCTTTCCCGCGCAGACGATGCATTCGATGTCGACCTCGGCCGAGGGCTCCGTGAAAGGGAAGAAGCTCGGCCGGAAACGGACCCTGATCTTCTCCCCGAAGAGGGCCCGGATGAAGAACTCCAGGGTTCCCTTGAGGTGGGCGAAGGTGACACCTTCGTCGACGACGAGCCCCTCGACCTGATAGAACATCGGAAGGTGCGTCGGGTCCGGCGTCTCCCGGCGGAAGACCCGGCCGGGGATGATGATGCGGATGGGGGGCCTCTTTTTCTCCATGACGCGGACCTGCACGGGGGACGTGTGGGTCCTCAAAAGGAGGTCCTCCCTGTCCTTGATGTAGAGCGTGTCCCAACTGTCGCGGGCCGGGTGGTGCGGCGGGAAGTTGAGGGCCTCGAAATTGTAATAGTCGGTCTCGATCTCCGGGCCCTCGGCCACGGCGAACCCCATGGCGAGAAAGATCCCCTCGATCTTTTCCTGGAACAGAACCAGGGGGTGGGCCGCGCCCGCCCGCCGGACCCGGCCGGGCAGGGTCAGATCAAAGGCCGAGCCCGGGGGAGGGGTGAGCTTCGAACGGGCGCCGGGCTTGACGGGGAGGCCCAGTTTCCCCGAATCAGAATAAGACTTCAGACGCTCCTCGACGAGCGCCTTGAACTCGTTCAGCTGTTTCCCCGCTTCGCGTTTCTCATCCGGGGCCAGAGACTTCAGCTCATCGAACAGGCCGGTGATGAGGCCTCTCTTGCGGCTCAGGTACTTATTTTTCAGGTCCTCGAGGGCCTTGGAATCTTCGACGCGGTCGGCGGCGGCTCCGAATTCCTTTTTCAGACCTTCGATCCTGTCCCTGAGAATGGTCATGTCCGGGACTACGCCGCCGCTTCTTCCGCTCTCCGGGCCAAGTAAGCGAAGGTCTGCGGGGCCTTCACGGCCAGCTCGGCCAGGATCTTGCGGTCCAGGGCGACGTTCAGCTTGGCCAGCCCGTTCATCAGGCGGCTGTAGGTCGTCCCGTTGGCCTCGGCCGCGGCGTTGATCCGGACTATCCACAGCCGCCGGAACGTTCTCTTCTTGGCCCGACGATCCCGATAAGCGTAGAGCAGGGATTTCTCGACGGCCTCCTTGGCCGTCCGGTAATTCCGGCTCTTGGCCCCCCAATATCCCTTGGCCTGCCGGAGGGTCTTGAGGCGCCGGTCTTTCCTCTTCGTGCTTCTCTTCACGCGTGGCATGTTTGACTCCTTGTGCGAACGGGCCAGATCCTAGAATTCGTACGGGAGCATGGACTTGACGGCTTTGCGGTCCGCCGCGCTCCCGACGGCCTTGCGGCCCAGGGACCTCTTGCGTTTGGAGGCTTTCTTCGTCAGGATATGGCTCTTATTGGCCTTGCTGTGCAGAACCTTTTTCTTCGCCGTGACTTTGAACCTCTTTTGGGCTCCCTTGTGGGTTTTTAGCTTTGGCATCCTTCCCTCCTAGCTTCACGGGGACCAACAGCGCGGAAACGGCCCAATCCTGCTTCCGGGATTCCCCATCCTGAGCCGCCAGTTCTTTCATATCACCCATGACCCGGTCGAGCACCTGCTGGCCGAGCTCGGGTTTTTGCTTTTCCCGCCCGCGGAGCATGACCGTGACCTTGACCTTATTGCCCTCTTCGATGAACCGCCGGATGTGCTTCATCTTGAAATCGTAATCATGGACGCTGATCTTCGGCCGGAACTTGATCTCCTTGATCTGGATCTGCTTCTGGTGCTTCTTGGCCTCGTGCTCTTTCTTGTGCTCCTCATAGAGGAACTTTCCGTAGTCCATGATCCGGCAGACCGGCGGCTGCGCCTGGGGCGCGATCTCGACCAGGTCCAGGCCCTTGTCCCGGGCCAGGTGGATCGCCTGCTGGGTTTGCAGGATGCCCAGCTGGTTCTTCTCCTCGTCGATGACCCGGATCTCCTTGGCCGGGATCATCTCGTTGATCCGGTGGGCTTTCGCCCTGGCGACGACGGGACGGAAAGCGTGTCTCTTGAAAATGTTTGTCCTCCTCTAGAAACTCGCGGTCAGACTCTTCCGGCTATCCAGTTCCTTGACTTTCTCGATGAACCGGGCGACCTCGATCTCGCCCCTGTCCCCCTGGCCGTGGACGCGGAGGGCAGCCGATCGCCGCTCGACCTCTTTGTCCCCGACGATAAGAAGGAGGGGGATTTTCTGGACCTCGGCCTCCCGGATCTTCTTACCGATCTTCTCGCGGCTGCGGTCCACGACCGAGCGCAGGTCCGCGGCCTTGAGCTTCGCGTCAAGCTCCTCGGCGTAGGCCTCATGCCGGTCGGCGATGGGCAGGACCGCCACCTGGACGGGGGCCAGCCAGATGGGAAAACTCCCCTTGTAGTGCTCGATCAGGATCCCGAAAAACCTCTCGAGCGACCCGAGAAGCGCCCGGTGCACCATGTAGGGGCGGTGGGGCTGGCCATCTTCGCCGATGTACGTCATGTCGAATCGCTCCGACATGTTGAAGTCGAACTGGATCGTCGTGCACTGCCAGAAACGCCCTATGGCGTCCTTGACCTTGATGTCGATCTTGGGCCCATAGAAGACGGCCTCCCCCTCCATCCGCTCGTAGCTCAGGGACCGGGCCTCGAGGGCCTTGACGAGCGAGGACTCGGCCTGCCGCCACATAGCCTCGCTGCCCGCATACTTCGAGGGGTTCTGAGGGTCGCGGACCGAGAGATCTATCTTGTTGTCCTTGAAGCCGAAGTCCCCGAGGATGCTGATCGAGAAATCCAGGACCCGGAGGATCTCGCCGTCGATCTGGTCCGGAGTGCAGATTATGTGGGCGTCGTCCTGGGTGAAGCCGCGGACTCGGAGCAGGCCGTGGAGGACGCCGCTCCGCTCGTAGCGGTAGACCGTCCCGAGCTCCGCCCAGCGCAGGGGCAGGTCCCGGTAGGACCTCATCCTGGATTTGTAGACCATGATATGGAACGGACAGTTCATCGGCTTCAGGTAGTAGTTCTGATCGTCGATGTCCATCGGGGAATACATGCTGTCCTTATAGAAGCTCAGGTGGCCGGAGATCTGCCAAAGGGTCTCCCGACCGATGTGGGGGGTGTACAGAATGTCGTAGCCGCCGGCCCAGTGGCGCTCCCGCCAGTACTGCTCGATGACGGCCCGGACCCGCGCCCCCTTGGGGTGCCAGAGCGTCAGCCCGCCGCCGAGCTCGTCGGCGAAGCTGAACAGGTCGAGTTCCGGTCCCAGCCTGCGGTGGTCGCGGCTTTTGGCCTCCTCAAGGAACTTCAAGTGCGCGTCGAGCTCCTTGGCCGTGAAGAAGACGGTGCCGTAGATCCGCTGCAGCTGCTGGCCCTTTTCGTCACCCTTCCAGTACGCACCCGAAACCGAAAGGAGTTTGACGTTCTCGAGGACCCCGGTCGACGCCACATGAGGCCCGAGGCAGAAATCAATGAACGAGCCTTGGCGGAAGCAGGTGACGAGCGCGTCCCCTTTCTCCCGGACGAGCTCGACCTTGAGGGTTTGGCCGAGACTCTGGAAGATCTTGACGGCCTCCTCCTTCGGCAGGATGAGCCGCTCGATCGCGATGTCCTCCCGGGCCAGCTCCTTCATCCGCTTCTCGATGGCCGCCAGGTCTTCGGGGGTGAAGGGCGTTTCCCGGAGAAAATCGTAGTAGAACCCGTTCTCTACGGCTGGCCCGATCCCGGCCTGGACCCCGGGATAGAGGTCCAGGACCGCGTGGGCCAGCAAGTGGGACGCGCTGTGTCTGAGGATGTTGAGGGCCTCGGGCGCGTCCGGCCCGACGAGGGTGACGTTCGCATCCTTGACGATCGGCGCCCGGAGATCGCAGAGGACGCCGTCGATACGGGCCGCGACCGCCGTCCCCGGCTTGCCGATCCGGGGGAGGAGGTCCCAGACGGAGACCCCCGCGTCCGAAGGATAAAAAGAGTCCTCGACTTGAACCCTGATCTTGCCGCTCATTCTCTATGACCGTTATGGTTCACAAGGACAGGCGCATCAAATCCGGCCCGTTCCCGGGCCTTTTGAGTACTGACCGCGTGAATCAAGTGGTAGGCGCGGAGGGGATTGAACCCACGGCCTCTTCCGCGTCAAGGAAGCGCTCTCCCACTGAGCTACGCGCCTAACATTTGCTTTTTAAAGCCTTTATATCTTAAGGAATTCAGCCGGGGCTGTCAATACTCGGAAGCGTCTGGCCGGACCGGGGGAAATGGGCTATAATTCGGCAGAGAGGAGCTTGTTGATGATCGGCCTCCTGTCCGACACCCACGACAACCTGGTTACGGTCAGGGAAGCCGTCCGCCTGTTCAACGACGCTGGCTGCGAGCTCGTGATCCACGCCGGGGATTTCGTCGCCCCGTTCGCCGCCTGGGAACTCCGGGTCCTGCGCTGCCCCGTCCAGGCTATCTTCGGCAACTGCGACGGCGAAAGGGCTGGCTTGGCCGAGGCCTTCTCCGGTTGGGGGGAGATTCGGGAAGCGCCCCTCGCGTTCACCCATGGGGGGCTCCGCTATATCGTGACCCATCTGGACCGTCCTGTGGACGGCTACATCGCCGGACGGTCGTGCGACATCATTATCTTCGGCCACACCCACAGGCCGCTCTGCGAGCGGCGGAACGGGATTCTTGTGGTCAACCCGGGCGAGGCCGGAGGGTGGCTCACGGGGAAGAGCACCGCGGCCCTGCTCGAGCCCCGGACGATGGCCGTCGACATCGTACCCCTGAAATAACAGGAGGGAGGCCGTTATGTCTCATCCGATCAACCGCCGTCAAAAACCCGTCTGGCAGCAGACAAGAAAGCCCCTCCCCCCGAGGATGCGGCCGTCAGATTTCCGGAAAGACGCCCGCCGCCCCCGGGCGGCGGGCCGGCCGGGCCACAAGGGATGAGAGGGGGGGCCTGTCCCCGGCCCCGCCTTGTCGCCTGAGTTGCATCAGGTCCCTTATTGTAATATACTTCCTATTTCCTTCTTGACAACCGAATACAGGAAAATGTCGGGAGGAGAGGTTTTTCTATTTTGAAAGGAGCATAACACCTTGAAAAAAGTCATCATTATGGGGGCCGCCGGCCGCGATTTTCACAATTTTAACACCTATTTCCGCAACAATCCCGATTACCGTGTCCTGGCCTTCACGGCCACCCAAATCCCGGATATCGCGGGCCGGTGCTATCCTTCCGAACTCGCGGGGAACCTCTACCCCAGGGGCATCCCCATCGAAGCAGAAGCCGATCTCAACGAGCTCATCGCCAAGCACAAGGTCGACGACGTCCACCTCGCCTACAGCGACCTCTCCTACGAATATGTCATGCAAAAGGCCTCCCAGGTTCTGGCCGCCGGGGCCAACTTCGTCCTCCTCGGCCCGGACGATACGATGATCAAGAGCCGCAGGCCCGTCGTTTCCGTCTGCGCCGTCCGCACCGGCTCGGGCAAGAGCCAGACGAGCCGCAAGGTGGCCACCATCCTCAGGGAGAAGGGCCGTCGAGTCGCCGCCATCCGCCACCCCATGCCCTACGGCGACCTCGCCAAGCAGAAGGTCCAGCGCTTCGCCACCTACGCCGACCTCGACAAGAACGAGTGCACAATCGAGGAGCGCGAGGAGTACGAACCCCACATCGACAGGGGCATCATCGTCTACGCCGGCGTCGACTACGGCGCCATCCTCCGCCAGGCCGAGAAGGAGGCCGACGTCATCCTCTGGGACGGCGGCAACAATGACTTTCCCTTCTACAAGTCGGACCTCGAGATCGTCGTCGCCGACCCGCACCGGGCCGGGCACGAAGTCTCCTATTACCCGGGCGCGGTCAACTTCCGCCGGGCCAACGTCATCGTCGTCAACAAGATGGACACGGCGACGCCGGAAGGCATCGAGACGGTCCTCGCCAACGCCAAGAAGGTCAACCCCAAGGCGACCATCATTCGCGCCAATTCCCCGACCATCGTCAAGGACGGCGGCCGGATCACGGGCAAGCGCGTCCTCGTCATCGAGGACGGCCCGACCCTCACCCACGGGGGCATGAAGTACGGCGCCGGCATCGTCGCCGCCCGCAAGTACGGCGCCGCCCAGATCGTCGACCCGCGGCCCTTCGCCGTAGGCTCGATCAAGAAGACCTTCGAGAAGTATAACCACCTGGACGACGTCCTGCCGGCCATGGGCTACGGCGAGAAGCAGACACGCGAACTGGCCCAGACGATCGAGGCCGTCGATTGCGACCTGGTCGTCAGCGCGACCCCCATCGACATCACCCGGGTCATCAAGGTCCGAAAGCCCATCCTCCGGGTCGGCTACGATCTCGAGGAGATCGGCACGCCGGCGCTCAAGGACGTGCTCAGGAGGTTCTGAACCGTCAATGAAGCCGAAAATCGCGCTCATCGCCTTCGGCGGCAACGCCCTGCTCCCGGAAAACCAGCGGGGCCTGCAGGCCGAGCAGATGCGGAACGCCCGGAAGGCGGCCGAGCTCATGGTCCATATCGTTCGCAAGGGCTATGAGCTCATCGTCGTCCACGGCAACGGGCCCCAGGTCGGGAACCTCCTCATCCAGATGGAAGAGGCGGTGACCAAGATCCCGCCGTACTCGCTCGACGTCTGCAACGCCATGACCGAAGGCAGCATGGGCTTCATGCTTGAGCGCGCGATCACGAACGAGCTGCGCCGCGCCTCACTCGACAAGGAGATCGCCTCCCTGGTCACCCAAGTGGTCGTGGCCGGCGACGACCCCGCCTTCGCGAACCCGACCAAGCCCGTGGGGCCCTTCTATTCGAAGTACCGGGCCCAGCTCCTGGCCCGGAAGAAGACGTGCGTCATGGTCGAGGACGCTGGCCGCGGCTACCGCCGCGTCGTGCCGTCCCCCAGGCCGATCGACGTCGTACCCAAAGGGGTCATCCGGGACCTCGTCCAGGCCGGAAGGATCGTCGTCGCCGCCGGGGGCGGGGGCATCCCGGTCATCATCAACGCCCGGGGCGTCTTCGAGGGGGTCGAGGCCGTGATCGACAAGGACTATGCGGCCAGTCTGCTCGCCCGCGAGGTCGGCGTCGACCTGTTCATCATCCTGACCGCCGTCGAGAAGGTCTATATCAATTTCGGCCGGCCGGACCAGCAGGACGCGCCGGTCCTCACCGTCCAGGAGGCCCGTAAGCTCCTGGAGGACGGTCAGTTCCCCCCGGGGTCCATGGGCCCCAAGATCCTGGCCGCCGTCGAATACATCGAGGCCGGCGGCCAGGAGGTTCTGATCACGAAGGACTCCCACCTCAAGGCCGCGCTGCGCGGCCGATCGGGGACCCGGATCGTCGCTTCGGCATAGGAGTATCCGCGATGGAGAAAGATTTTCTCTCGGTTCATGATCTGAGCCTCTACGAATTCAGCCAGGTCCTCGACCTCGCGGCCGAGATGAAGAGACGGCCGCTCAAGTTCCGGCGGGCCCTCGAGTACAAGATCCTAGCCATGATCTTCCAAAAGCCCTCCCTAAGAACCCGCATGACGTTCGAGGTGGGGATGCTCCAGCTCGGCGGCGAAGCCGTCTACCTGGCCCCCGCGGACATCCAGATGGGGAGCCGCGAAAGCGTCGCCGACATCGGGAAAAACCTCGAGCGCTGGGTCGACGGGATCATGATCCGGACCTTTGGGCACGAGATCGCGGTCGGACTGGCCCAAAGCGCGCGGGTCCCCGTCATCAACGCGCTGACCGACCTCTCCCACCCCTGCCAGGCCATGGCCGACGTCTTCACCCTCAAGGAGCACAAGGGCTCCCTTCACGGCCTCAAGCTGGCCTACGTCGGCGACGGGAACAACGTCTGCCACAGCCTGCTTCTGGCCTCCGCCCGGGCCGGGGTGAAGATGGCTGTGGCCTCTCCGGCGGGATACGGCCCGCGTCCTGAGATTGTCCGCATGGCCCGCGAGGACGGATCGGAGACCGGCTTCGATCTCATGCTCACCGATTCACCCGAGGAGGCCGCGGCGGGCGCCGATGCCGTCTACACGGACGTGTGGGCCTCCATGGGGCAGGAGGCGGAGAAGGACAAGCGGGCCCGCATCTTCGCCCCCTTCCAGGTCAACTCGCGGCTTATGTCCCGGGCCAAAAAGGATGCCGTTTTCATGCACTGCCTGCCGGCCCACCGGGGCGAGGAGGTCACGGACGAAGTCATCGATTCTTCGAACTCCATCGTCTACGACCAAGCCGAGAACCGGCTTCACGCCCAGAAAGTCATCCTCACTCTCCTCATGGGGAAAAAAGGCAAGAAATGAGCAGCGAAACGAGTAACCTCACCATGGTGACCGAGAGCGATATCGCCCTCGTCGAACAGGAACTCGGCCGGACATCACACCCCCAGACGGCCAAGGCCCTGGCCGAGAGGCTGGCCTTCGAGAAGACAGCCAGCCAGCGGATGCAGGACGTCAAGAAATACGACCCGAACTGCCGGTACGAAGTGGGGGATTTCATCTACAAGGAATACGACGAACCCCTGACCGTCGGGAGCAAGGCCGTCGAGCACTTTCAGGGGGCGGTCATCCTCCAGGTCGTCTCCAAGACGTTCTATAAGAATTTCGACTGCGATATGCTCGAGGTCGATTATCCGGGCGGCGGCGTTTTCCGCAAGTACGTCGACTACATGAAGAAGACCAGAACCCTGGTCCTCCTCCCCGCCAACATGAACGGCCGGAACCAGCCCCCTGAGCTGATCGCCAAGGAGAACGACCCCCGGTTGACCGAGCTGCCGATGACCGAGAAGGACCTCAAGACGCTCGAAAAGCACCTCCGGGCCGAGCTCGCCAAGAACCCGAAGTTCTTCGGCTGGGACGATCATTGGCAGGTCGCGGCGAAGCGGGTGGACTTCCCCGAGGACCGGATCAAGGAGATCGAAGGTGATTTCGCCGGGAGCGGGCAATCGGCCGCCACCGAGGATCTGGTCAGGAAGCATTTCGGGCTCGAGGCCTCGAGCGACCTCTTCGAGCTCGCCTGCTTAAGCCTCGATATCCTCCTCGAGAAGAAATACAAGAAGGAATTCATCCTCATGTCCGAGGCCGGCTGGGGAAAATGGCATCTCAAAAGGATCCTCAATGCCCTTCCGGAAGGCTTGCCCCTCTCGGCCTCTATGGCTCGCGTCCCCGACCTCGAGGAGGTCGAAAAGCCCGAGATGAGCGTCGTCCAGGCCTTCCCGATCAAGGTTTATCTGACCTGGAGGGAGATCCTCTCGGGAGGGCTTAAAGTCCCCCGGAGCCTCAACAAGGAGCTCTCGCGCGCCCGGGAATACACATTCACCGACCCCGAGGAGAACAAGTCCTATACCGTATTTTATTATCCGAACGACAACTTCTTCCTCGGCCTCTCGGAGTTCTACACCCAGGCCAACATTCCTCAAGGGACGAGCCTGACCCTCGAAAAGACCGGGCCGCAGGTTTTCAATTTCTGGATCAAGAAATCCAAGAAAAAGACCTCCGTCTCGCGCCCGGGATACGATTTCGAAAAGGATGAGTTCCGCGACGCGGGTGAGGAGAGTTTCTCCTTCGCCGAGCCCAACAAAATCATCTATATCGAGCGCGAAACGATGACCAAGCTCCTGGGACTCCATGCCGAGGCCGCCGCGCTCGACCTCAAGGATCTCCTCGTCCTCATCTTCAAGAACTTCGCTCCGGGCGCCGCCTCCCACTCCCTACACTTCCTGAGGGCCTATCATCTCGTCGACATTCTGCGGCAGACGACCCAGGAGGACGTGGAGTTCACCCTCCTCAACTCGCCCGAGTTCACCAAGTCCGAGAAAAAAAAGGGGTTGTTCATCTATCAGGAACCCTCGCTTCCGGCGGAAGAAGCACCGGCAGAATTCCCCGCCGAAGCGCCGTCCTTCCTCGGCGAGGCCGCCGCAGCCGGAGAGGGCCTGATCGAAGAGGAGGGCCAGGCCTTCGGCCTCGAGGAACCCGGGGCCGCGCCGCCCACCGCCCCGCCGGCTGCCGAACGGGCCAAGCCCGAGGCCGCGCCGCCCGCCGCCAAGAAAGAGAAACCGTTTAAGAAAAAGAAGCCAAAGGCCGAAGGGGAAAAGCTCCAGAGGCCGAAAAAGAGCGAGCGGCGCGTCATCGAGGAGAAGATCGAAGAGGAAGAGTCCGTGCTCGAGGCGCTGTCCGCCATCAAGGAGAAGGAAGAGGAAGGCCCGGAAACGCGCGCCCGGGAGAAGAAAGAGGAATTCAAACCTGCGCCCAAGGAGGAGCCGAAGTTCGGCATCTTCGCCGACCTGCTCAAAACGGCCCTCAAGAAAAAGGACGACAAAAAACCGGACGACGAGGCGCGGGTCGAAAAGAAGTGACCCGCGCGCAGCGGCTCTAGCGCAGGACGTCGCGGACGGCGCCCTTGCGGCGCGTGACTCCCATCTCGTCCAGAAGCTCAAGGAGCGGGATCGCATACTTCCGGGTCAGCCCGGTGATCGCCTTGAAGTCGGCCACAGTCAGCTCCTTCCGCCCCGACCCGCGGATCCTCTGAATGAGCTCGTCCAACCACCGGGAGTGCAGGAAAAAGCCGTCCTTCCCCTTGACGATCTTTTCCCTCTCCGCCAGGACCGAGAGCAACGCCTGCAGCTTCCCCCGCGTCAGGCGAAGGCTTGTCCGCAGGTCATCCAGGGACATAGCCGCGAACTCGCCCTTGAGGATCATGGACTCGAGCTCGCCCAGGAGCCTTTCGTCTTCGCCCGAGAGGGACAGGTGGAACCCGGCCAGTGCCGCCACGCCGTCCTCAAAGGTCGCCAGGCCGTCCCGGACCAGGCTCCGGAGCGCGAGGAGAATGATGTTCCTGGCCAGGCCGAACCTCTTCTCGATATTATCGATCCCGACGCCCTTGCGCCCCGGGTGCTTCTTGTGGAACTGGGCGAGATATGCCGAGAGCCTCCGCCGGAGAAAATCCAGGCTCTCCTGTGAGACGACCACCAGGGGGGAGAACGAGAGAATCCTCAGCCGGCCCTCCCCCTCGAGGGTGCTGGCCAGGGCCTCGAGCCGGGGCCGGTCGAGGCGGCAGAGAAATGTCAGCTCCTCCTCCCGGAGCCCCTGGATGCCCTTCATCTCGGCGAACGCGAGGAGCATTTCCCTCTCGCCGCGGGACAGGCCTTCGAGCAGCGCCCGCCTCTTGGTCATCTTGAGCTCCACGGCACGAGGAAGGCGGGGAAGGAGGACGGTCCCCCGGCCCAGCCGGCGGCCCCCCGCCGACAGGACCTCGAAAGGGTCCCCCCATTTCGCCTCGACGGAAGCAACGGGGGTGACACGGACGAACGGTGTGCCCCTTCTCCCCGGAAGCCCATAGTCGGCGAATGCGGCAGCCAGCCTCCGGCCGCGGATGACGACGAACGCCGCAGCCTCCGTCCCTTTCCCTGCCACCGGGACGTCGAGCCAGGCGTCGAACGGCGCGGCTTCCGTCATGCCCTGGTCTCCTCGTCCGCCGCGGGGACGAACGTCATCCTCTGGAAGACGGGATCGCAGGCAGCCAGAATGACGCGGATCCTGTCGCCCGGATCGAACGATTTCCGGCGCTTTGATCCGCGCCGACGGCGGCCCGCCGGCCGCACGTCCTGGTCGCCCCTCAGGGCGGGAAACGGAAGGAGCCCCTCGACGAAATAGTCATCGAGCTCGACCACAAGGCCGGCCCTGGTCACATCCACGACGGTCCCCGTGAACTCCTCGCCCAGCCGCTCTTTGAGAAAGCGGAGAATCCGCCACTCGAGGAGGGCCCGTTCGGCATCGTCGGCATTCCGTTCGCGTTCGGAGGCATGGAGGGCGACGGCCGCCAGATCTTTAGACTCCGGCTTCCGCTTCGCAAGGAGGGACTTCAGGATCCGATGGACGACCAGGTCGGGATAGCGACGGATGGGGGAGGTGAAATGGGTGTAGTTCTTCTTCGCCAGCCCATAGTGTCCGACGTTTTCGTTCGAATAGACAGCCAGCTTCATGGCCCTCAGGACGCGGACGCTGACGAACTTTTCCTCAAGCCGCCCCTTGGCCTTCTCTAGGACGTCCTGGAGGTCCCGCGACCGGATCTCGTCGGCCTGCGGAAGGGCGAACCCGAAATGGCCGAGAAGCTCCCGCAGCTTCTCCAGATCGGCTGCGGCGGGCGCGGGGTGGACGCGGTAGACGGCAGGGACGCGCTTCTCCGTGAACAGCGAGGCCACGGCGACATTAGCCGCAACCATGAATTCTTCGATGAGCCGGTGGGCTTCGTTCCTCTCGGCCGCGGCGACCTCGCGGAGCTTCCCGCCTTCGTAGACGAGCTCGGGCTCGACGAGGTCGAAGTCGAGGCTCCCTTCGGCCAGGCGCTTCTCGCGCAGGACCCGGGCGAGGTCCCGCATCAACAGAAAGTCCGGCACGAGCCGGGAGTACGCCGCCCGCTGCTTCGCGTCACCTTCGAGGATCCCGAAAACCGACGTGTAGGTCATGCGGGCCGCCGTCCGAATGACGGACGGAAGGAACTCCGTCCGGCCCATGCCGCCTTTCGGGTCGATCTCCATCAGGACGGAGACCGTGAGCCGGGGTACGGCCGGACGAAGGCTGCAGAGGTCGTTGGAGAGCTTTTCCGGAAGCATCGGCAGGGTCAGGTCGGGGAAATAGACGCTCGTACCGCGGCCGGCCGCCTCGCGATCGACGGCCGTTCCCGGTCGGACATAGTGGGAGACATCGGCGATGTGGACCCCGAGGAGGAAGCCGCCTCCGTCCCGTCTCGCGACGCTCACGGCGTCGTCGAAGTCCTGGGCCTTTTCCCCGTCGATCGTCACCGTCGGCCAATCCCGAAAATCTCTCCGGCCGACCAGGTCCTCCGGGCCCGGAGTGTCTGGGATACTGGCGGTCTCCGCGAGCGCGTCGTCTGCGAATCGGGGTTCGAGCCCGAATCTCCGGATGATGACTCGGGTGTCTACTCCGGGATCCTGCGGCCGGCCGTAGAGGCGGGATACGGCCATCGACAGTCGGTCGGCTTCGACGATCATGCCCGGCTCCGGCGCCGGCCGCCCCCGGGAGCGCAGCGGGATGTCCTCCGGCGACGGCGAGTCGAAGGCTTGGATAAACGGGGAGCCGCTCCGCTCCTTATAGATCCCCAGGATTGTCCGGCGCTCCTTTTTCAGGACGCGAACGATTCTCCCCTCGGGCTTTCCGAACCGGCCATTCTCCATCGTCAGGACTTCGACCTCGTCGCCTTGGAGGACGCCGGGCGCGAACCGGGCCGGGACGAAGACATCCTCGCCGCCCGAGTCCGGAGAAACGAAGCCGAAGCCTCTCCGCGAGCTCACGAACCGTCCGCGAACGAGCCCCGAGGCCTGTGGCAGGCGGAAGCGGCCTTTCAGGCCCCGCACGAGCTTCTCGGCCTCCAGGAATTTGATCTCCTCGAGGAGACAGCTGCGGTCACGGTGTTTGACGCCGAGCGCGGCCTGGATCCCGCCGAGATCCAGCCCCTCCCGGTGCTTCCGGAGAAGCCAGAGGATCTTGGAGCGAAGGCTCGGCTTGTTCATTTAATAATAATAGAGGGAAACGTACGGGATCTTCTGCCGCTTCCTCGCGGACCTGAGGAGGGCCGTCCGCGCGGCGGCGGAGATCTCTTCGGGGGGGTTATTGCGGAATTCCCGCCACAGCCGGGCCCGGGCCTCCTCGCGCCCGGAGGCCGTGGCCCGGCTCCACAGGATATCGTCGACATCGGCGTCGATTCTCTCCAAGGCGTCCTCGTCGGGAGACGGACGGCTCAGGATGTCCGACGCCGCTTCGAAGAGAGACCGGAGCCCCCGGTCCTCGGGCGGCAAGCCTCCGAGACAGGCGGCGGCCTCCCTGCGGGCTTTTTCCTGTTTGGCCGCGCGGGGGGAGGCCGGTTTCCTCCGGCCGGCGCCCCGGTCCCGGTGCTGGGCCATGGCCTTGTCCACCTGGCCCTCGCAGAAGGAGAGGGGGAGACCCCGGGTGCCGCGGGACTTGTTCCGGAGGCCATCGAACGCTCGCCCGATGCCCTCGAGGACGATGTCCAAAGGGATCCGTTTGTCCTCCCATCCGGCGATGATCTCCAGGTCGCGGGGCGAGAGGAAGAACGGAGCCCCCCGGAGCTTCAGAAACTTCCCGGCGATGGCTTGGTAATACGCGCTCTGCCCGTCGCTCTTCATCCCGCAGCAGCTCCGCCTGGCTTATCCCGGTTCCTCTCATAGATTATCCTCAGCCCCTCTAGGACGAGGTCCGGCTCGTACGCGCTGATGGCCGGGATTTCGGAAGTCATCTGGCTGCCGAAGCCTCCCGTGGCGACGACTTTGGCCTCCTGACCGAGCTCCCGGCGGATCTCGGAGATCGTGTGGCTGACGAGCCCGACATAGCCGAAGTAGAGCCCGGATTGCATGCTGGCTACGGTCGTCCGGCCGATCGCGCGCTTGGGCTTCCGGATCTCGATCCTCGGCAGCCGGGCGGTTTTCAGATAGAGCGCCTCGGCGGAGATCTGGATGCCCGGGGCGATGGCCCCGCCCAGATACTCTCCCTTGGCCGAGATCGCGTCGAACGTCGTGGCCGTCCCGAAATCGACAACGATCAGGGGGCCGCCGTATTTTTCGAAGGCGGCCACGGCCGCGACGATCCTGTCGGCCCCGACTTCTAAGGGGTTTTCGTACAGGATGGGCATTCCGGTCCGGAGGCCCGGGCCGACGACGATGGCGTCGAGACCGAAGAAATCCCTGCACATGTCCTCGAAGACCGGCGTCAGAGGCGGCACGACGCTCGAGATGACCGCGGCCTCGAAGCCCCGGGGGTGAAGGCCGGCGACCTGGAAAAGGCTGAGCAGTACGATGCCGTATTCGTCGCCCGTCTTGTCCCGGTCCGTGCTGATCTTCCAACTCTTGACAAGCTTCGCGCCCCGGAACAGCCCCACGGCCACGGTCGTGTTTCCAACATCAAACGCCAGGATCATCGGCTTTCTCCTTGCCCTTGCCAATCGAGCCCCTGGATCTCCTCGAAAGAGACGTCGACCGGGCCGGCGTCCCGCTCGACGCGGAGGCGCCCTTCCTCCGCCAATCCGCGATAGATCCCGGATATCTCCCCGCGCGCCGTCGAGACGAAAACCCGCGTCCCCCGTGAGAACGGCATCCGCTCATCGTACGCCCGGATGACCCCGGCCCTCTCTCCCTGAACGAGCCGATTATACCAGGAGTCGAGGGCCCGGCATAGGCAGCCGAGCAGGCGCTCGCGGCTCGCCGGCCGGCCGGTGACGAGGCGGAGGGAGGTGGCCGCTCCCTTCAAGTTGCCGGGAAAATCGTCCTCTTCCTGATTGACGTTGACGCCGACGCCGAGGACCGCGAAATCCGGGGCCTTCCCCCGGAAAACGCTTTCGGTCAGGATCCCGCCGAGCTTCTTCCGGTCCCAGACGAGATCGTTGGGCCACTTGAGACGGACGGAAACCCCGGCGGACTCGAGGATCGCATCGCCCGCGGCGAGCCCGGCCGCAAGGGGGAGAAGGACGAATTCGGGGCGGCGGCCCTCAGGCCCCTCCCAGCGCACGATGAACGAAGCGTAGAGCCCACAGCCGCGCGGGGAGTGCCAGATCCGCCCCTTCGTGCCCCGGCCCCGCGTCTGTTCCTCGGCGACCACGGCCGTGCCGTGGGCGGCCCCTGCCCGGGCCAGCTCCCGGGCCGCGTCGTTGGTGGAGGGCACGCTCTCCAAGCGGTGGATGGTCGCTCCAAAGGTCATGGTTCCGCCCGTTCGCCCGGCGCCTCAGGCCCGCTCAGTCCGCGGCCGCGAGGCGGGCGAGATTTTCCGAGATCTTATCCCGCCGGCTCCGGAGATCCTCCAACCGCGACCGGTTCTCTTCGATGACGGCCCGGGGGGCCCGCGAGAGGAAATCGGCGTTCCCGAGCTTCCCGGCGAGCTTGGCCATGTCCGCCTCGATCTTCGCCAGCTCCTTGTCGAGCCTTTCCTTCTCCTGGGCAAGGCCGGCCGCCTCGTCGATCGGCACGGCCAGCTCGAAGGGCCCGACCACGCCTTTGAGGAGCCTCCGCCCCTCCGGGAACGCGTCCGTGAACCGAAGCTTCGAAACACCGGCCAGGAGCTCGATCGAGGCGGACTCCCGCGAGAGAGCCCGCGCCTCCTCCGTGCCGGACGGCTTGACCCAGAGCTCGACCTTCGCCCGGGGAGGGATCCGGTTCTCGGACCGGATGGCCCGGGTTTCAACGATGACGCCCTGGAGGAGGGCCATGGCGCTTTCGGCCTCCCCGTCCACCCGGGCCTCATCGGCCTCCGGGAAAGCGGCCAGAGAGATAGACCGGCCCGCCCCCGGCAGATGCTGCCAGATCTCCTCGGTGATGAACGGCATGAACGGATGGAGGAGCCTCAGGATCTGGTCGAGCGTCTCGACGAGGACGGTCTCAGCCGTCCGGCGGCCGTCCCGCAGGTCCGTCTTGGCAAACTCGATATACCAGTCACAAAACTCGTGCCAGACGAAATGGTAGAGGACGTCGGCCGCCTCGTAGAATTTGTATAGCTCGAGGCTCTGGGCGATCGCGGCCGTCGTCCGGGCCAGGCGGCTGCGGATCCAGCGGTCGGAGAGCGTCATCTCCTCGTCCCGGGCCGCGTCCGGCTCTTCGCCCATGTTCATCAGGACGAAGCGGGAGGCGTTCCAGATCTTGTTGGCGAAGGCCCGATAGCCGGCCATTCGCTCCTCTGAGAGGGCGATGTCCATGCCGGGAACGGCCAGGGCCGCCAGGGTGAAGCGGAGGGCGTCGGCGCCGTATTTCCCGATCATCTCCAAGGGGTCGATGATGTTCCCCTCGGATTTGCTCATCTTGCGCCGCTTCAGGTCGCGCACCAGGCCGTTGATGAAGACGTGGCGGAACGGGATCTGCCCGCGGAACTTGAGGCCCATCATGATCATCCTGGCCACCCAGAAGAAGATGATGTCGAACCCGGTGGACATGAGGTCGGTCGGGTAAAACGTCCGGAGGTCCCCGGTCTCCTCCGGCCAGCCGAGCGTCCCGAAGGGCCAGAGGGCGGAGGAGAACCAAGTGTCGAGGACGTCCTCGTCTTGGTCGACCGGCCCGCCGCAGGAGTCGCACCTCGCCGGCTCCTCCATCGCGACCATGACGCGCTTGCAGTTGCGGCAGTACCAGGCCGGAATCCGGTGCCCCCACCAGAGCTGGCGCGAAACGCACCAGTCGTGGATGTTGTACATCCACTCGAAGTACGTCTTCGTCCAGTTCGCCGGAATGAACCGGATCTCGCCGCTCTCGACGACGCGGATGGCCTCGTCGGCGAGGGGCTTGATCCTCACGAACCACTGCCAGGAGAGGTGCGGCTCGATGACGCTCTTGCAGCGGTAGCAGTGGCCGACGGCGTGGTCGTAATCCTCGGTCTTGATGAGAAGGCCGAGTTCGCGGAGCCTCTCGACGACCTTCGCCCGGCACGCGAAACGGTCGAGGCCGCGGAACTCCGGCCCCGCCGCCTCGGTCATCTTCCCGGCGCCGTCGATGACGATGATCTGCTCCAGGCCGTGCTTTTTGCCCAACTCGAAATCCACCGGGTCGTGCGCCGGGGTGACCTTGACCGCACCCGTGCCGAAATCCCGCTCGACCCGCTCGTCGGTGATGACCGGAATGGGCCGGTTCCGGAGGGGGAGGACGACGCGCTTCCCGAGGAAGCGCCGGAAACGCTCGTCGTCGGGATGGACGGCCACGGCCGTGTCTCCGAGCATCGTCTCGGGCCGCGTCGTGGCCACGACGACGGCCTCGTCGGAGCCTTCGACCGGATACTTGATATACCAGAGCTTGCCGCGCAGGTCCCGGTGCTCGATCTCGATGTCCGAGAGGACGGTGCCGCACCGCGGACAGCGGTTGACGAGGTAATAGTCGCGGTAGATCAGGCCCTCGTCATAAAGGGACACGAAGACCTGCCGGACGGCCCGGCTGAATCCGGGGTCCATGGTGAAGCGCTCCCGGGACCAGTCGAGCGAGGCACCGAGCTTCTTGAGCTGGCCGGTGATGACCCCGCCGTACTTGGCCTTCCAGTCCCAGGCGATCCGGAGGAACTCCTCCCGCCCCACTTTTTCCCGGCTCAGGCCCTTCTCCGCCAGGCTCTGCTCGATGACGTTGTGGACGGCGATCGAGGCGTGGTCGGTCCCCGGCAGCCAGAGGCAGTTGAACCCCTGCATCCTCTTCCACCGGGTGATGATGTCGGGCAGAGTGAAGCACAGGGCGTGCCCCATGTGCAGGATGCCCGTGACGTTCGGCGGAGGGAGGACCATGGAGAACTTCGGCTTCGGGGAGTCCGGATCGGCGACGAAGAGACCTTCGTCCAGCCAGAACGATGACCATCGCTCCTCGACGGGCTTGGGGTCATACGCTTTCGCAAGCTCTTTCTTATCGTTCATGGAGTCACCACGCTTGTGCCGGGCCGGTCCGCAGGAGTCAGATCGTTCCCTTTATGTCCTTGCCGCCCCTCTCGAGCCAGCCCTTGACGTCGGCCAGGACGCGGGCCCGGACGCGCTTTTCGATCTCCCTCTCGGTGCCGGTGAATTCGTTCCTGATCCATTCGCGCAGAGCCGCGTCGACCGGGCCCCCGGCAGCGGCCGTCCCGCCGTCGGACGGGGCTCCCGGAGCCGGGGCGGGCTCTTCGGGCAGGGACTCGGGCTCCGGCTCGGCCGCGGCGCCGACGGGACCATCGGGGGACGGCCACGGCGTCTCCTCGGGCATCGACGACGGCCCGGTCCTCTTCAGGATCATGGAGCGAACGGCCACGGCGAGCCGTTCCGAGTCGAAGGGCTTCTGGAAGACCGCATCGGGCTCGGGCAGGGGCGCCTTCGCCGCGTTCAGGGATTCGAACGTCCCCCGTAGGAGGAGGAGCGGGACGCGCCGGAGGTCCTCCCGCCTTCTCAGGTGCCGGGCGACCTCGCCCGCTTCGAGGCCAGGGAGAGAGGGGCTGAGCAGGACCGCGTCGGGCCGGATCTCGTCCAGAGAATCGAGGAGCTCTGCGCCGTCCTCGAAGGCGTACAGCCGGAATTCCGGCTCGGGGAAGGCGAGCTGGAGGGCTTTCTGAACCGATGGGCTCGCGTCGGCCACGATAATCTTGCACGCCACGACGATCCTCAGAACATCAATAAAATATTCAATTTACTCTACCCTTTTCGCCCCGGAGTGTCAATCGGCCCCGGACGGGAATCTTGACTCCGGGCGCGGCATTGGATCAGATATTGATATTACCTCGAGGAGGACCGATGGACGTCCTGGACGGGGAAAATCTGCTCCGCTCCTGGAAGGAGAGATCGGCCCAGCTCGGCTGCGACGAGATCATCGCCGGCGGGATCAACGATCAATTCGGACCGTGGTTGGCCGTGTTCGATTCAAACCATGTCGCCGGGTGCACTCGCCAGAGCGGAGAATTCCGCTCGGATAGCCTCCCCGCCGGCTCGGAAGAGTATTATCTCGTCTTGCCGCGGCCGGAGGTCGGCCTGGCCCGGGGCGACATCGTGGAAGCGGTCAACGACCTCGGGATCACCGGCAACAAGCGCGTCGTGGTGGACTACTTCTATAACCTGTTTTTCTATCCTGGCCTCGACCTCCGGTGCCAGTACGTCGACTGGGGCCACTGTCACCGGATGAAGCGCAACGAGATCGCAGCGGCGGGCAAGCTCCGGGGGATCTCGACAGCGCGTACCGCGAGATAATGAAAGAGGGGATCCGCTACTGGAACGGCTCGCGCTTTGTCGCGGAGGCGGCGCCGGACGTCGCGAATACCAGGGTCAGCCAAAAGGGTCCGCCGCTCAATAATCGACAGTGACGGAATTCTCCCCGAGCAGGCCTTCGATCTTCTTGATCAGGGCCTCGGTGGGGGCCACCCTCTGGACCTCGGTGCTCCGGACCGTCACCCGGTAGGCATGGGGCGTCTCGAGCTCAAAGAAGACGGGGCATTTCCCCTCGTGGCTGTCGAGGACCGCCTTGAGCTCCGAGAGGATGGACTCCTCCAGTCCGGGAAGGAAGATCCTGACGATGACCCTCTTGGCCTGGGCCTCCAGGGCCTCCGCCAGCGGGGCCGCCTGGCTGATGCTGATGCGGCGGCTCTCGCCCTCGCCGAGGTACTTCCCCTTGATCCAGACGAGATGGCCCTCCCGAAGGTAGGCCCCGTACTTGGCAAAGGAGTCCGGGAAGGCGACGACCTCGATCCGGTCGGTCATGTCCTCGAGGACGAACGTCGCCATCCGCTCGTCTTTCTTGGTCCGCAGCTGCTTGAGCGCGGAGATTATCCCCGCGGCCCGGATCTCCTTGTCGAAGTCCCGGTCGTCGTCGAGCTCCCCGAGGGCGTGGGAGACGAGCTTGCGGAGCCGGTCTTTGTACTGGGCCAGGGGGTGGCCCGTGATATAAAAGCCGAGGGCGTCAAGCTCGTAGGAGAGGACGTGCGATTCGTCCCACTCCCGCATCTCCTGCACCTCCTGGGGGACCGGGGGCCGCTCGACGACGCTCCCCCCGAAAAGCAGGTTCTGCCGGGCCGCCCTGGCCTTCTGAACGTCGTGGCCGAACTCGATCATGCGGTCGAGCATGTGGTAGCACTGCGACCTTTTCCACCCGAGCGAGTCGAACACGCCCGCCTTGATCAGGCTCTCGACCGCCTTCCGGTTGAGGAACTTCGCGTCATGCTCCCCGAACAGGTCGAAGGGCGAGGCGAAACCGCCGAGCTTTTTCCGCAGGGCCATGAGCTCCTCGACCGCCGCGCGGCCGACGTTCTTGACCGCCGCCAGGCCGAAGCGGATGTCGCCGCCTTCCACCGTGAACCCGTAATCGCTCCGGTTGATGTCGGGGGGCAGGATCCTGATCCCCATGTCGTGGCATTCGCCGATGTACTTGACGACCTGGGGCGTCGCCCCTCTCTCGGCCTCGGAGGTCAGGAGTGCGGCCAGGAAATACTGGGGATAATGGGCCTTGAGGTAGGCCGTCTGGTAGGCCAGGAGGGCGTAGGCCGCGCTATGGGACTTGTTGAAGCCGTACTCGGCGAAGTTCTTAATCTGCTCGAACATCTTGTCGGCTTTGGCCTGGCTGATGCCTCGCTTCCGCGCCCCCTGGACGAAGCGCTGCTTCTGGGCCCTCATGATCTCCGGGACCTTCTTGCCCATGGCCTTGCGCAGGATGTCGGCCTCGGCCAGGCTGAACCCGGCCAGATCGGTCGCGATCCGCATCACCTGTTCCTGATAGACGATGATGCCCCGCGTCTCCTTGAGGATCGGCTCGATCTCGGGGAACTCGTAGCTGATGCGCTCGGGGTGGTTCTTGCGGTGGATGAACTCGTCCGTCATGCCGCTCTTGAGCGGGCCGGGCCGGTAGAGAGCGTTGAGGGCGATGAGGTCGCGGAACTGCTCCGGCTTAAAATTGCGGAGAAGATCCTTCATCCCCGGGCTCTCGAACTGGAAGACCCCGTCCGTGTTCCCCGCCTGGAAGACCTCGAAGGTCCTGGCGTCGTCGAGGGGGAGCCCGTTGATGTTGATCTCGTCCCCTTTGTCCTGCCGGATAAGGGTCACCGTGTCATCGATGGCGGTCAGGTTCCGCAGGCCGAGGAGGTCCATCTTGAGCAACCCGATGGCCTCCACGTCCCCCATCGCGAACTGGGTGGTGATCTCTCCCTTGGCCGACTGGTACAGGGGCATGAACTCGACCAGGGGCTTGGGCGTGATGACGATGCCCGCGGCGTGGATCGAGGGATGGCGGACCTGGCCCTCGATTCGCTGGGCGATGGCCAGGAGTTGGGCGATCTTGGAGTTCTTATCGCGCAGCTCCCGGAGCTCGGGGACGTTCTTGAGGGCCTCGGCGATCGTCGAGTCCGGGCCGAAGGGGATCATCTTGGCGACCCGGTCGACTTCGGGGAGAGGGACTTCGAGGACGCGGCCGACGTCGCGGATGGCGCCGCGGGCGGCCATGGTCCCGAACGTGATGATCTGGCTGACGTTCCCCTGACCGTACTTCCGGGTCAGGTACTCGATCATCTCGCCGCGGCGGCGGCCGCAGAAGTCCATGTCGATGTCGGGCAGGCTGATGCGCTCGGGGTTGAGGAAGCGTTCGAAGAGCAGGTCGTACTCGAGGGGGTCGATCTCGGTGATCTCCAGCGCGTAGGCCAGGAGGCTGCCGGCGGCCGAGCCTCGGCCCGGCCCGATGGGGATCCCCTTCTCCCGGGCGGCCTTGAGCAGGTCCCAGACGATCAGGAAGTAGCCCCCGAAACCCATCTGCTTGATGAGCTTGATCTCCCGCTCCATCCGGTCCTCGTACTCTTCGGGCGTGTGCGCATGCTCCCCGTTGATCCTCCGGGCCGCCCGCGCCTCCATCCTCTTCCGGAAGCCGGCCCAGGCCACCTCCTCAAAATACGCGCCCAGCGTCTTGCCGTCCGGCGGAGCGAAGTTCGGCAGGAAATGCCCCTTGGAGGGGAACTCGAAATCGCACCGGGCGGCGATGCGTCCGGTGTTCTGAATGGCCTCGGGATAGTCTTTGAAGAGCGCCAGCATCTCGGCCGCCGACTTGAAGTAGAACTGGTCTGAGCTGAACTTGAGGCGGTCCGGGTCCGAGAATTTCTTGTTGGTCTGGATGCAAACCAGGACGTCTTGGCTCTCGGAGTCCTCCCGGCGGGCGAAGTGGACATCGTTCGTGGCTACGAGCGGCAGGCCCAGCTTGTGGGCGATCTCCACCAGGCCGGGATTGACCGCCTTCTGCTCGGAAAGACCATGGTTCTGAAGTTCGATGTAGAAGTCTCCCGGGGCGAACAGCGCGGCGTATTCCCTCGCCGCATCCTCGGCCTTCTCGGCAAATCCCCGACCCAGCCAGAAGCTGACCTCTCCTTTGAGGCAGCTCGAAAGCCCGATGAGTCCTTCGGCGTGGGCAGACAGGAGTTCCTTGTCGATCCGGGGACGGTAGTAGAAGCCTTCGAGGTAGCTCTGGGTCAGGAGGCGGCAAAGGTTCCGATAGCCCTTCTCGTCCCGGACGATGAGGATGAGATGGAAATGATGGATCCCGTCTCCGGCTTCCGGCGTCTTGTCGAACCGGCTCCGGGGAGCGACGTAGACCTCGCAGCCGAGGATGGGCTTGACGCCTCTGGACTTTGCCTCTTTGAAAAATTGGACCGCCCCGAAGATGTTGCCGTGGTCGGTGATGGCGACAGCCGCCATGTTGTTCTCGTAAGCGGCCTGGGCGAGGTCCGACGCCTTCAGGCAGCCGTCTAGGATGCTGTACTCCGTATGGTTATGGAGGTGAACGAATGCCGGTTCCATCTTGCCCTATCCCGATTCAACGCGGCCCGCGGACCAGAGGGACGGCCTTCCTTCCTAGGCCCGAAACGGCCGCGCCGGCGGCTATTCCCACTCGATCGTCCCAGGCGGCTTGGTCGTGATGTCATAGACCACCCGGTTCACCCCGCGCACCTCGTTGACAATGCGCGTCGAGATCCTCGAGAGGAGCCGCGGGGCTGCCGGGTACCAGTTCGCCGTCATCCCGTCCGTGCTCTGGACGAGGCGGACGGCCACGACCCGCTGGTAGGTCCGCTGGTCGCCCATGACCCCGACTGAGCGCACGGGCAGCAGCACAGCGAAGGCCTGCCAGAGCTTGTTATAGATCCCCGCCCGCCGGACCTCCGAGACGACGATATCGTCGGCCGCCCGGAGGACCTCCAGGCTCTCCCGGTTGACCTCGCCGATGAGCCGGACGGCCAGCCCCGGCCCGGGGAACGGGTGCTGGTGGATGAACTCCTTGTCCACGCCGAGCTCGAGGGCCAGCGCCCGGACCTCGTCCTTGAAGAGCTCGCGCAGGGGCTCGATGAGCTTGAAGCGGAGCCCCTTCGGCAGGCCGCCGACGTTGTGATGGGATTTTATGACGGAAGACGGCCCCTTGACGGGGTTGGATTCGATGACGTCAGGATAGATCGTGCCCTGGGCGAGGAACTGGGCACCGCCGATGCGCGTCGCCTCGCGCTCGAAGAGATGGATGAAGAGCCGGCCGATCGTCTTGCGCTTCCGCTCGGGCGAGGTGATGCCGCGGAGCTTGTCCAGGAAGAGGTCCGAGGCGTCAATGCCGATGACCTTGAGGGAGAATTTGTGCCGGAAGGCCTCCATGAGCACTTCGTACTGCCCCTTGCGGAGCAGGCCGTTGTCGATGAAGATGCAGACGAGCTGGTTCCGCACGGCCTTGTGGATGATGAGCGACGTGACGAGAGAATCGACGCCGCCGCTCAGGCCGCAGATGACCTTCCGCTTTCCGACCGTGCGGCGGATCTCGTCGACCTTCCGCTCGATGAACGAGGACATGTTCCAGTCCGCCTCGAGCCCGGCGAGCTTAAAGAGGAAGTTGCCCAGGATCTTCATCCCCTCTTTGGTGTGGATGACCTCGGGGTGGAACTGGACGCCGTAAAATCCCCGGGCCCGATCCTCGATGGCCGCCGCCCGCGTGTTGACCGTGCTCCCCGTGATCGCGAATCCGGGCGGGGCGTCCTCCAGCCTGTCGCCGTGGCTCATCCAGACCTGCTCCCTGTCCTTGACCTGGGACAGGAGGCCGCCTCTGTCGAGGACGCGAAGCGAGGCGAACCCGTATTCCCTCTCCGTCGAGGGGACGACCCGGCCGCCGAGGAGGTGGGCCATGAGCTGGACGCCGTAACAGATTCCCAGGACCGGCACTCCCAACTCGAAGATCTCCTGGGGGGGGCGGGGCGCGCCTTTCTCGTAGACGCTCTGCGGCCCGCCGGAGAGAACGAGCGCCGACGGCCGTTGTCCGCGAAGCCTGCGAAGCGGCGTCGAGAAGGGCAGGATTTCGGAGTACACGCCGAGCTCGCGGATCTTGCGGGCGATGAGCTGGGTGTACTGCGACCCGAAATCGAGGATGAGGACCTTCCGCATGCAGAGATTTTATCAGAGCGGACGGCATGATTCAAATCTGTGATAAAATGGATTCATCCGTGCGCGGGAGCGACAACATGGAATGGGAAGAACTCGCCAAAGAACTCAGCCAGACGACGGATTCGAAGATCGTCCTGCTCGTCATGGACGGCCTCGGAGGCCTTCCGGAAGGCGGTCGGACGGAGCTCGAGGCAGCCCGCAAGCCGCACCTCGACGAGCTGGCCCAGCGCGGCGTCTGCGGGGTGACGGACCCCGTGTCCATGGGCATCACGCCCGGCAGCGGGCCGGCGCACCTGGCCCTCTTCGGCTACGAGCCGCTCAAGTATCAGATCGGGCGCGGCATCCTGGAAGCCCTGGGCTCGGGGGTCGAGGTCGGCCGCGACGACCTCGTGGCCCGGGGAAATTTCGCCACAGTCAAGGACGGCCTTATTGTCGACCGGCGGGCCGGCCGAATCCCGACCGAGGAGAACGTCCGGATCTGCGGGCTGCTGAACGCCGCGCTGCCGCGGCAGGAGGGCCTCGAGGTCAAGGTGTTCCCGGGAAAAGAGCATCGGTTCGTGGCCCGTTTCAACGCCGTGGGGTTGGCAGACGCCCTGTCCGACGCCGACCCCCAGAAAGAAGGCCATCCCCCGGTCTCGGCCCAGGCGCTGGCGCCCGAGGCGGCCAAGGCCGCCGCGGCCGTCAACCGGTTCATCCAGGATGCCGGGGAGGTGCTCAAGGCCGAGCCACGCGCGAACCTCGTCCTTCTGCGCGGCTTTTCCAAATTCCCGCATCTACCTCCCATGCAGGAGCTCTTCCGCCTCCGCCCCGCGGCCATCGCGAACTATCCGATGTACAAAGGGCTGGCCAATCTCCTCGGCATGGACGTCATGCCCGTCGGCCCGCAGCCGGCCGACCTCTTCGACGCCCTGGAGAGAAATTTCCGCAGTCACGACTTTTTCTACGTGCACTTCAAAAAGACGGACTCGTCCGGCGAGGACGGGAACTTCGCAGCCAAGGTGGCGGCCATCGAGGAGCTCGATTCCTACATCCCGAGGGTCACGGCCCTCGATCCCGACGTCCTGGTCGTCACCTCGGACCATTCGACGCCCTCGTTGCTCAAGGCCCATTCCTGGCACCCGAACCCCTTCGTCCTCGTGTCCCGGACGGCGGGGATCGATGACGTCCGGACGTTCACGGAGCGGGCCTGCGCCCGGGGGCTGCTCGGGCGCTTCCGCTCGATCCACGCCATGCCGCTCATGCTGGCCCACGCTCTCAAACTCGAAAAATACGGCGCCTGAAAAAAGGGCGGGCCGCGGCCCCGCAGGTGGACAAGGCCGCAGGAGTCGGTTAGAATTAAAGAGGATTGAATCGCGCGCATAAGCTTCTGTTTCTCTTGATGTTCTTGGCGCTCACGGCGTCCCTGCCGGCCCTCGCGAGGGGCGCCCAGCCCGACAAGCGGGTGGAGATCGCCAATCTCCGCTATTTCACGCATCCCGCCTTCACCCGGATCGTTCTCGACATCGGCACGCTGCGCGAATACACGGCTGGGGAATCCCGGAATCCCGGGCTGATCTACGCCGACATCCTCCAGGCCCGGCTCAACCCCGTCCTCGAAGGCCAGTCCTACCCCGTGAAGACCCCGTATCTGAGTCAGATCCAGATCTTCCAGAAGACGCCGTCGACGGTGCGGGTCTCCGCCGAAGTCGACTTCGCCAAAATCAAAACCTACCGGGTCTACCACCTGTTCGACCCGTTCCGCATCGTTCTCGACATCTATCCCGTCCAGGCTCCCGAGGCAGAGCCCTCCGGAGAGCCTCCCGCCGGCGCCGCGGCCAAGCCGGCGGCCAAGCCGGCCGAGCCCCTGGCCTCCGGCTATTCCATGGCCCGCCAGCTCGGCCTCGGCATCCGGACCGTCGTTCTCGACCCGGGCCACGGCGGGAGCGATCCGGGCTGCATCGGTCTGAGCGGGCTCGAGGAGAAGACGATCACCCTGGACGTGGCCCTGATGCTGAAAAAGCTCCTCGTGGAGAAGGCCGGCCTGAAGGTCATCATGGCCCGGGAGTCGGACATCCTCGTGCCGCTCGAAGCCCGGACGGTGATCGCCAACCAGAAGCGCGCCGACCTCTTCGTGTCCATCCATGTTAACGCCCACCGGGACAGACGGCGCGAGGGGATCGAGACATTTTACCTGAACTTCAGTCCCGACCCCGGGGTTATCGAGACGGCCGCCGCCGAAAATTCCGCTTCGACAAAAAATATGGGGCACATGAAAGACATCATCCAGAAGATCGTCCAGAACAGCAAG
>Ga0187771_10000058_pt1 | contig 49209 bp, 41 predicted proteins | sample 0116_SJ02_MP15_1_FD_133139 | JGI IMG/M metagenome (GOLD analysis project Ga0187771, IMG submission 133139) | Tropical peat soil microbial communities from peatlands in Department of Meta, Colombia - 0116_SJ02_MP15_10_MG | ecosystem: Environmental > Terrestrial > Soil > Wetlands > Peat | place...
AAGATTAGCCACATCATTGCATACGTCGTGTAATCGAAAATCGAACTTATCGGCCCGATGAAGATGATGAAGCGCGCGATCTCGCTCACCGACCAGGGCCGCGGCCGGGCGACCTGCTCTGGGTCAACTTCATCGGTCGGGATCGGCACCTGCGAAAAGTCATAGAGCAGATTGTTAGTGAGTATCTTGATCGGAGCCATCGGCAGGTACGGCAGGAGCAGGCTGGCGCCCAGCACGCTGAACATGTTTCCGAAGTTCGAGCTGGCGCCCATCCGTATGTACTTGAGAATGTTCGCAAAGACTTTGCGTCCCTCGAGCACCCCTTCCTCGAGCACCATGAGGCTCTTTTCGAGCAGAATCGCGTCCGCGGCCTCTTTGGCGATGTCCACCGCGGTATCCACTGAGACGCCGACGTCGGCGGCGCGCAGCGCGGGGGCATCGTTGATGCCGTCGCCGATGAATCCGACCACGTGCTTCTTGCTCTGAAGGGCCTTGATGATTCGCTGCTTGTCGGCGGGCGACAGGCGCACGAACAGCGTCGAGGTTTCCGCCGCGTCGGCCAGTTCGCTGTCGCTCAGGCCCTGGACGGCCGCGCCGGTGAGCACATTTTCCAGCGGCAGGCCGACCTCTTTGCAAATCTTGCGGGACACGAGCTCGTTATCGCCGGTGAGGACTTTGACCGCGACGCCGTGTTTCTGAAGCGCGGTGATCGCGGGCGCGGCGCTCTCCTTGGGCGGATCGAGGAACGCGATGTAGCCCTTCAGGATGAGGTTCTGTTCGTCGTCCTTGCTGTACGCGGGCTTGGGTCCGCAATCGCGATAGGCTATCGCCAGCACGCGGAAGCCGTCGGCGGAGAGGTGGTCGTACTCTTCCTTTAAGTCATCGAGGATGATCTGCTCCATCGGGTAGAGTTCGCCATCGAGCTCGAACTGCGTGCAGCGGGTGAAGATCGATTCCGGAGCGCCCTTGCAGATCAGGCGGTGACCACCCTGCGGCGTGGACACCACCACCGACATCATCTTGCGGCTGAAGTCGAATGGAATCTCGTCCACCTTGGCGTACTCGCCGATGGGAAGCTCCTGATGCAGCTCGCCGTGCTGGAGAACTGCGCGATCGAGCACGTTGCGAAGGCCGGTCTGGAAGTGGCTATTGAGAAACGCCAGTTCCAGCACGCTTTCGTCTTCCTGGCGGACCACATCGCAGTGATGCTCCAGAATGACGTGATCCATCGTCAGCGTGCCGGTCTTGTCCGTGCACAGGACGTCCATCGCCCCGAGGTTCTGGATCGAGTTGAGCCGCTTGACGATGACCTTCTTGCGCGACATCAGCATCGCGCCCTTGGAAAGGCACACGCTCACGATCATCGGCAGCATCTCGGGTGTCAGGCCGACCGCGACCGCCAGCGCGAACAGGAACGCCTCGCCCCACTGGTGCTTGCTCAAGCCATTGATGAGAAAGACGACCGGGACCATGACCGACATGAACTGAAGCATCAGCCAGGTGAAACTCGAGATGCCCTTTTCGAAGCTGGTCGGAGGCGGCTGCTGCGTGATCGCACTCGCCATGCTGCCGAGATACGTTTTGAGGCCGGTCTCGACCACCGCGGCGACCGCCGAACCGCTCTCGACGCTGGTGCCGAGAAAACAGATGTTCCTTAGTTCCAGCGGCGGCTTGCCCGCATCCGGGTCGGGAGCATCGAACTTCTCCACCGGGAAAGACTCGCCCGTCAGACTCGCCTGAATCAGGAAGAGGTCTTTGCAGAACAGGAGGCGGACGTCGGCGGGGATCATGTCGCCGGCGGCAAGCTTGAGGATGTCGCCGGGGACCAGCTCGGCCAGCGGGATCTCGCGCGCCTGCCCCTCGCGGATGACCGTCGCCGTGACGCGAATCATGGCCTTGAGCTTGGCCGCAGCCGCATCGGCGCGCGCCTCCTGCACGAAGCGCAAGGAGACGCCGAGCACCACCATGACGACCATCAGCAGGCCCGAGACCACGTCGGAGCTGCTTTCGGCGGTGACGAAGGAAATTATCGCAAGGATGGACAGGAGGATGACCAGGGGATTGAGGCACGCCCGGACGAACAACCTGAGCCGAGTGAAGCGGTCTTCGCTCGCGACAACGTTGGGGCCGAACTCTTCCAGACGCTGCTGCGCGTCCTCTTCGCTGAGTCCGTTCGCTCCTGTGCGAAATTCAGCGAGCACGTCCGCAGCCGGCGCCGAGGCGCTCCGGATGAGCCGCGGCGATACGCGAATCGGCTCGTTCTCGCGCCGGATGGCGATTCGGAACTGTCTCGGCAGGATGGCGCTAGGAGTGAATTGCATCGTTGGCCGGGCTCACGCGGATAAGTTTCGGCAAGAGTGGAGCGCGTCCCTCTCGCGGCGACTCGACGAACTTTCTACCTGCTCGTTGAAATGTGGGCCAGATATGGGGCGATTGCCTGCGTCCACGCGCAGAGAACCGCTCCTTCCGCTAAAAGAGCTCCCTCATCCCTTAAATCCGCCGACAATTATTCCTTAAAGCCTTGTTCTACGACAACCGTTTCACGGCCTCTTAAAGAGACCGATACACTCCCGCTCATCTCTGGACTTTAGCCCCGTTATGGACTATGGTTCAGCCGACTTGGAAAACGTGACCACAGCGCAGACCGATCGGCGCACGCGAAAGCGAGAGCGCACCCGGCAAGAAATTTACGACGCCGCGATGGATCTGTTCGCGAAGCACTCCTATGAGTCCGTCACGATCGACATGATCTGCGAGGCTGCCGACGTCGGCCGCAGCACTTTCTTTTTGCATTTTCCCGCCAAGGCCGGGCTGCTTATCGAGTTCAGCCGGCGTCTGGCCGATGACTTCAGCGCTGCCCAGAAGAAGAACGCGAGCGCCGGTGAGACCCTGATCGCGTTGGTGCGCGAAATCAGCGCGCGAATCGAGGCGCAACATGAATTGATGCTCGCGATGTTCCGCGAGTTCATCCTCACGCCCGAAGCGATCAAGCGCACGCGCGAGAAGGACCGGGAGCTTTTCGAACTGATCGAAAGTATTCTGTGGCGCGGGCAAAAGGCGGGCGAGTTTTCCAACCGGATCCATCCGCGGCTCGCCACTGGATCGATTCTCTCAACTGCGGCAGCGATCTTGAGCGGCTTGGTCTTCGGCGACGAGCCCGTCAGCATGGAGCAAATCCTTCCCCAATATCTCGAAATGATTTTCCACGGCCTGGGCGGCGAACTCCCGGACAAATTGTAAGGGAAGGGAAGAGGCGATGAGCAAGAGTGCGGTAGTGATTGGCGGAAGCGATGCCGGGCTGCGCGCGGCGGAGTTCCGCGCAGACTTGCAAACTGCGGGTATGATCGAATAGAAAAACGCAACGGCGCATCACAGCACAAGCGCCGCAGAGCCTAAGAGGTAGCCTCGATGCCCGACTCAACTTTTGACGCGATCATCATCGGTGCAGGTCACAACGGTATGGCGTTGGCGACGTACCTGGCCAAGGCCGGATGGAGCGTGGGAGTGTTCGAACAGCGCACCGAAGAGGGTGGCGCACTTTGCACCGAAGAGTTGACCCGTCCCGGTTTCCTGCACAACGTGCACGCCAATTATCACACGTTGGTCGGAATCTGCCCGGTGTACGACGATCTCGAACTCGTGACGCGCCACGGGTTGCGCTACGTCCACCCGCCGGTTCAGATGGCGAGCGTGTTCAACGACGGTACCGCCCTGGTGGTGCACACCGATTTGGACAAGACCTGCGAGTCGATTGCGCGCTTCTCGAAGAAGGATGCGGACACGTTCCGCGCGGTCTACGAGGAGGCGCGCGGCTATCGGGACCTCATCTTGCGCACGATGATGTACTCGCCGCCGCCCTCCATCAGGGACATCACCAAGGCGCTTGTCACCTGGGGCGTCGAGGAGAAGAGCAAATTCCTGAGCGTCCATCTGCGCCATCAGACGATCAACGAATTCCTCGAGCGCCACTTTGAAAACGATCACGTAAAGGCGCATCTCGCCTTCCATGCTGCGCTCGCGGGCTATGCGACCGACCGGCGGGGGCTGGCGGTCTCGTTCCCGCTGCTGCTCAGCAAGATCGACAACTGGCACGTTTGTATCGGCGGTTCGCACGCGCTCGCACACTCGATCTGGGAGGCGCTGGCGCAGGCGGGCGGCCGCGTATTTCTCGACCATGGCGTCGAGAAGATTCTGGTCGAGAATGGGAAAGCCGTCGGAGTTCGCCTCCAGGACGGAAGCGAGGTGCGGGCGCGCAAAGTGGTCGCCAGTTCCGTCAGCCTGGAGCAGACTTTCCTGCGCTTCATCGGCAAGGAAAACCTGCCCGCGCCACTGACTGCCGAAGTCGAGCACTACCAGCACATGGACTGGACGTTCTTCAGTGTGCATCTGGCGATGGCCGCGAAGCCCGACTATCGCGCGGCGGCGTTCGACCCCGACGTCAATCGGGCGTGGGTGCTCAACGTTGGCTACGAAAGCCCTGCGCAATTCAATCAGGACTGGCGCGATGTGCGCGCAGGCAAGCTCCTGCCGCCCCGGCCGAACGCGGCCGTCAACTCGCTTTATGACCCCACCGACGCGCCGCCTGGATTTTACACCGGGCTGCTGCGCCAGATCGCGCCGTTCAATATCGCCGAAGGCGGCAGTGCGACATGGGACAAGGTCGCTCGCGAGTACGGCCAGCGATGCGTCGATGTCTGGACCGCGGCCGCACCCAACCTCCGCAACGGTGGCATTCTCGAATGGGCGACCTATAGCCCGCTCGACATCACCCGGCGGATGACGAACATGGTGCAGGGCGACTGGATGGGCGGACTGATCGATCTCGACAACATGCTCGACAAGCGTCCCGGGCCGGTTCTTTCCGACTACCGGACGCCGATCGGCAACCTTTATATGTGCGGCGCCACTCAGCACCCTCATGGGTTCGTGACGTTCGCGCCAGCTTATAACGCGCTCGAAATGATCGCGCAGGACCAGAAAGTCGATCGCTGGTGGAAATGACCGGCTCTGATGCAACCATCGAGGTGCGGCTCGCCGACGACGCGACCAGCGGCTTTGCGTCAATCGTGCAGCAGTTCCTCGAGCAGCAGCTCGCGGAATCGCAGTCGCGGCGGCGCCGCGCCGCGCGCTTGCGCGGACGCCTGGGGCTGACCGCGACCGATTACCACGCCTCCGTGACGGTGGATTTCGGCAACGAGGGGATCGTGGTGTGCGACGGTGAGGCCGAGCCGCTCGATGCGAGCATCGCCGGACCGTACAAGTCGCTGACCGAGCTGCTGCAAGGCCGCAGCAATCCACTGGTCGAGCATCTGCGTGGACGCCTTCGAGTGAAATCGCATCTTCGCAATCCGTTCCTTCCGTATCGGGTCCATCGCTTGTTGAAGCTGTCGCCCGAGCGCCAGGGTTAGAGGAGGACCGCATGCCAGACGCATCTTATGATGCCGTAATAATCGGAGCCGGCCACAACGGGCTCTGCCTTTCCGCGTATCTCGCGCGCGCCGGGTGGAAGGTCGCGGCGTTCGAGCGACGCCACGACGAGGGCGGCGGCGCGCATACTGACGAAGCGACGGTGCCCGGCTTCTGGCACAACCTCCATGCCCAGTACATGGAATTCATCGAGATGATGCCGATCTACCGCGACTTCGATTTGCCCAGTTTCGGGGCGCGGATGATAAAGCCGGACGCGCAGGTCGGAATCGCGTTTGCCGACGGGCGGCCGCCGCTGGTGATTTATCGGCCCGAGCTGGCGGAAAAGACGCGCAAGAGTATCGCGTACTATTCGCCGCGCGATGCCGAGAGGTTCCACGATATTCGGACCAAGGTGCTTGCCGCCACCGACCACATCTCGGCGATGCTCTACAGCCCTCCTGCGAACGAGATCCCGCTCGATGCGAGGACGGAGGAGACCGCGGGCCGGATGCTTCAGTTGTGGGTCGACATCGGGTTTGGGCCTCAGCACATGAACAAGAGCCCGAAGGTCCTGATAGACGAGGTGTTCGAGTCGCCCGAGTTGCGCGCGACATTGTACCGCCAGTGCGTCGAGTGGGGCGCCAATCTGCACGCCGGCGACGGGTTCGGCTTCGTGATGTGCGTGATCTGGCTGTGCGCCAACCACTATCTCTCGGTCGGCGGCACGCACACGCTGGCGCACTCGATGGCGAGCGCGGCGCTCAACGCGGGCGCGGACCTTCGCTACAACAGCCCGGTTGTCGAAATCCTGACCTCGGGCGGACGCGCCACCGGCGTGCGCCTCAAGGATGGCCGCACCATCGAGGCGCGCAAGCTGGTCGCATCGAACGCCGATCCGCGCACCACGTTCATCGATCTGATCGGGATGGACAAGCTCAGCGATTTCCGCAAGGAGCGGATGTCGAACTGGCGGTTCGGGCCGGAGCACGTCCTTGGCACCCCGTCGTTCGCGCTGCGCAACGCGCCCGACTACAAATCCGCGCGCCACAATCCCGACATCAACAAGTGTTTCTACACGATCGTCGGCTACGAGAACGATCAGCAGGTGTCGGATTACATACTGCAAGCCTACGGCGGGCAGATCCCCGATCGTCCGGGAGCGGGCACGTGGGTGAACTCGCTGTGGGATCCCAGCCAGGCGCCTCCGGGGCTGCAAGTGATGAACGGATGGTTCTTCTTCCCGCGCGCCTCCTGCCTGACCGAGGAGGAGTGGGCCCGCGTACGCAACGAGTACAACGGCAAGTTCCTTAAGCTGTGGGGCGATTACGCGCCCAACATGACGCGTGACAACGTGATTGCCGACAAGCTGTACGTATCCTTCGATATGGAGAAGCGCATCGCGATGCCCGAGGGCGACTTCTCGCACGGCCGGCTCGGGCACCTGAATCCGGCGGTGCCGCGCCATCGCATCTATCGCACCGAAATCGAGGGACTATACATGTGCGGCGCATCCGCGGGCGGCGGCGGAATCAGCTCGGCGGGCGGTTACAACGCCTACAAGGTAATCGCTCACGATTTCAACCTGCCCAAGATGTGGCGGAGTGAGGGTCGCCTCTACTAGGAAGACCGTCTCTATTGGGAAGACCGTGTGTATTGGAAGTAAAGCCGGCGCGATAGGGAGAATCCCATCCGGCAGGAGATAGCACGATGCCTGCGATCTACAGCACGCAATGGTACGAGGCCCTCAAGGGGCTTTTGAATAGCAATCCCGAGGTGGAGAAGAACGCGCCGCGCGGCACTTTCCACGTGCTCGCGAAGATCAACGGCGATTCGCCCTCGCTGTATCTGCGGCCCGGCGACGATCGCAATTTCGTCGTGGTATTCGCCGATGGCAAGTGCGCGGAATATCGCCAGGTGGAGACCGCGCCGCCGCGCAAGGATTTCGATTACATCTTCGAAATTCCGGCCTCCGTGTTCGAGGGAGTCGCGGCGGGGCTTATCGACCTCATCGACGCGGGGCTGAAGGGTACCATCAAGATAACCGGCGACATGCGGACCCTGATCAAGCACGCAGAGCTGATCAACGTCCTGTACGATGTGTACTCGCGGGAAGTCGAAACCATCTGGCCCAATGGCAAGCCGACCGCAGTCGCGGACGTGACTCCCGCCAAGCACTAATAGGATCGGTTCCGCGTTTCCCGGCTAAATCCCGCCGATGCTGCATTTTTACAGCAGCATTCGGCTTCCTGTCCGATTACTCAGTAGGGCGGGCCGCCGTATCCGCCGTCGATGCGCGTGCGCCTCGCCCGCGCAACCTTTCTTACTCCTCTCCCGGAACGGGAGAGGTTAGGGTGAGGGTCATTAGCGTCGCGCGCTCGCTCTGGGAGCGCGCGACATACGATTCTGATCCGAAAGAAAGACCGGACCAAGATCCGAGATTCCTCGCGCGCCAGACACGGGCGGGAATGACCGATTCAGAATCCGCCGGTGGATTCGGCGGCAACCGTCAAACGATCCGAAAGATCGGACCGCAATCCCAGAACCTTTAGGTGGCGCCACCTCTTCTCATTCCGTGCGCGCCCCTTTTCTCTGTCATTCTACGCGTGCCTCGCGTAGAATCCCGGTTCTTTTGACTGTCATTCCCGCGCGTCTGAGATTTCTGGCGCGCGAGGAATCCCGAGCTTTTTCATTGTCGCCGCTTAACTGCGCCTGCCACACCACCTCTTGCTGAATCGCTTTAGCGAGGATTGGAAGTAATGCGCGGCAGAACCGGATCCGGGATTTCTCGCGCGGCAGCCACGCGCGGAAATGACTGATTCAGAGTGCGCGGGCGCATCGCCCGCGCAACATCCTCGCCCCCGGCTGAACACCTCTCCCGGGACGGGAGAGGTCAGGGTGAGGGTCATTAGCGTCGCGCGATCGCTCTGGGAGCGCGCGACATACGATTCTGATCCGAAGGATCGGATGAAATTCCCAGAATCTTAGATCGCGCCGCAAACGACGCGTCGCGATCTGCGGACCCTCACCTAGCCTCTCCCCGTCGGGGAGAGGAATTGAAAAAAGGGACAGGACTAATCGATGCGCGCCTTCGACTTCGTTAAAGAGCTCCGCTCTCAGGACCTTAGTTCTGGCGCGGTGGCGCGGGGTCACGCGAGGGGCGGCGCGGAAGCCGCTCGCCCAGCCACGACATCCATTCCTGCATTCCCTGCCCGGTGCGGGTCGAAACCACGATCATCCGCGGCTTGGGCATCACCTGGCCGAGCGCATCCTCCAGCGACTCAACGCAAACCTCCGGCAGGTGCGGCAGCAGGTCGGCCTTGGTCAGGACGACCAGGTCCGCCTTGCGGAACATGACCGGATACTTGAGCGGCTTGTCCTCGCCCTCGGTGACGGAGAGCGCGACCACGTTCGCTGCCTGGCCGAGATCGTACACTGCGGGGCAGACCAGGTTTCCGACGTTCTCGATGAACAGCAGGTCACGATCGCGCCAGGCGAGATCGTGGAGCCCGTGATGGACCATCGCGGCATCGAGATGACAGGCCGAGCCGGTCGTGATCGTTGCCGCGGGGATGCCCGCGGCGCGCAGGCGCTCGCCGTCGCGGTCGGTGGCGAGGTCGCCGCTCAATGCGGAGATCCTGAGATCGCGATTCGACGCCGCGCGCGCCGTCGCTTCGATGAGCGCGGTTTTCCCGGAGCCCGGCGAGCCCATCAAATTGATCGCGAGCACTCCCAGCTCGGCGAAATGCTCCCGGTTATGGCGCGCGGCGCCATCGTTGGCGGCGAGAATCCGCTCATGGAGGTCCACCGACACGACGTGCTCATCGCCGCAGCCGCAGGTTTCACACATCATTCCACCTCCATCTCGATGCGTTGCAGGAGTATCTCGTCACCTTGCGCAAGACGCGGCGCGCCGCCGCAGATCGCACATCGCAGCGAGCCGCCGGAAATCCCGGCGCTGCCGCACTCGCCGCATTCCCATCGCGCCTCCACGCGCTCGATCGACAGCTCCGCGCTTTCGCACACGGTTCGCTCGCGGAAAACCTGGTAGGCCGATGCGAGCAGATCCGGCTCGACGCCCGAGAGTTCTCCGATGCGCACGTGAACGTGGCGGACCGCGGTCGCATTTCGCGCGCGCGCCTCGGCCTCGACCCGCTCGATCATCGCGCCAACAATTGAGTACTCATGCATCGTCGCGCCTTCGATTCATTCCCCGCGAAACCTGGGCGGCCGCTTCGCGATAAATGCGTCGAGGCCGTCGGCAAAATCGCGACCGTTGGCAACCCGCGTGAGGCTTTCAAGCTCGCTGTCCATGTGCGCCTGAAGCCCGTCCATCCCGCAAGCCTGGTTGATGAGCATTTTCGCAGCGGCCCAGGCGCGCGTCGGACCGGCGGCCAGGCGCTCGGCGAGCGCGAACACTTCCCCCTCGAACTTGTCGGCCGGATGCACCGCGGTGATTAGCCCCAACTCCAGCGCGCGGCGGGCGTCGAGGCGCGGGCTTAGCAGCACGAGTTCCATCGCGCGTCTGAGCCCCAACAATCGCGGCAGAAAAAACGTCGAACTCTCGGCGCCGGTCAGACCGGTGCGGCCGTAAGCCCATTCGAAACTCGCACGCTCGGACGCGATAACCAGGTCGCAGGCCATCGCGATACCAAACCCGCCCGCCGCCGCGACTCCATCCACCGCGGCTATGAACGGTTTGGGCGCGCGCCTGATTTCCGAGATCGTGCTGTGAATGTATTCGACGATCTCCTTGAGGACGTCGCCGAAACCCTCGGCCTGGCTTTGCGCGCCCGCTTTCAGGTAGTCGAGGTCGCCTTCGTCGCCGCCCGACCGCACGTATTTGAGATCGGCTCCGCTCGAAAAGATGCCGCCCGCGCCGCGAATCACGACGGTGCGGACGGAGTCATCGCGCGCAAAGCGCAATCCCGCGCGCCGCAGGTCCTGCGCCGTGATGACGTCGAGCGAATTGAAATGTTCGCGGCGATCGATCGTGATGATCCCGATCGCGCCTCTTCGCTCGCTGAGAATGTGCGGCGACTCCGCGGCTGCGCTCGCGTTCGGCCGATCGCGCGACTCGTCCGGTTTGACGCCCCGTTTGTTGGCATCCATGGCTTAGCTCAGCAGATGCGCGGCAACGGCTCGCCCTCGGGCTCCTGGAGCAGCCGGCGCCCGAAGCCGGTTTCGAGGATCACCTGCCCCGGACGCTCGTTCGTGCAAGTGGCGACGATCGCGGCGTCGCGGCCGAGCGGATGAGCGCGCAGTGCGGCGAGCACGCGCTCTGCGGCGTCGGGCCGCACCCCGATCAGCGCCTTGCCCTCGTTGGCGACGATCAGCGGATCGATGCCAAGCAGTTCCGCCGCCGCGCGGACTTCCTCCTTGATGGGGACGCTCGGTCCGTCGAGGACGATTCCGACGCGCCCCTTCTGCGCCATCTCGCAAAGCGCGCTCGCCACGCCGCCGCGAGTCGGATCCTTCATCGCGACCACCGCGTCGCCGGCCGCATCGAGCGCGCAGCGAATCATCCCGTTAAGCGGCGCGACATCCGAGCGGAGATCGCCTCGCAGCGCGAGGTCGTGGCGGCGCGCCATCACGGCCATCCCGTGATCGCCGGCGGTTCCGCTCAGGATCACCACGTCGCCGGGCTTGAGGCCGGAATCCGGGACCACGCGCGAGGCGATCGCGACGCCGGTCGTGTTCAACACCAGGCCGTCGATCTCCCCGTGTCCCATCACCTTGGTATCGCCCGTGACGATCCGCGCGCACGCCGCGCGGCAGGTTTCATCAATCGAGTCGCGGACGCGCTCGAGCTGCGCGCGCTCGAAGCCCTCCTCGACAATGACCGCACAGGTCAGCGCGAGCACCTCGGTTGCGCCCATCATCGCGAGATCGTTCACGGTGCCCGAAATCGCCAGCCGTCCGATGTCGCCGCCGGGAAAGAAGATCGGGCTTATCACGTGCGAGTCGGTCGTAACGACCAGCCATCGATCGCCAAGCGGGAGCGCGGCGCCGTCATCCATCGCGGCCAGCCCGATCCCCGGGCCGCCAGAACCATCGAGACGATCGACGAACACTTCCTTGATGAGCGCGCGCATCGCGCGCCCGCCCGCGCCGTGTTTGAGGGCGATTTTTGCGTCGCTGCGGTCGGCCATAGTCAGATTCTCATCTCCGCAGGTCCGGCCTTCCACCGTATTCGTGCCAGATGCGGCAGGTGCCCTCGCTGCTCACCATGCACGCGCCGACCGGCTGATCCGGCACGCATTTGGCGCCGAACAGCGGGCAGTCGGAAGGCGACGCGATGCCGGCCATGATGTCGCCGCAGATGCATTCCGCGGCCAGGCGCGGCGGCGCGAATGACCACAGGCCGGCGAGATCGATTTTAAAGCGCCGGCGCGCATCGACGTGCGCCCACTCATCGCGCAGGCGCAGGTTGCCGTTGGGCACGTGCGCGATTCCGCGCCACTGGCCGCCGATCGGACGAAACACGCGCCACAGCGCTTCCTGCGCGCGGCGATTCCCCTCCCGCGTGACGCATCGCGGATACGCATTGATGACCGCGGCGCGCCGATCGCGAATCAACTCGAGCAGGCAGGCGAGACCGGCCAGGATGTCGAGCGGCTCGAAGCCCGCGACCACCACCGGAATCCCGTGGCGCTCGACGAATCGCTCGAACACGCCCCATCCGGTAATCGCCGCGGCATGGCCCGCCGCGAGAAAGCCCTCGACCCGCGTGTCGGGCATTTCGGCGACAATCTCCATGACGGGCGGGATGTACTTGTGCGCCGAGAGGATCGAGAAGTTGGCGGGCGTCCCGGCCAGCAGCACAGCGGCGGTCGCGACCGCAGTGGTCTCGAAGCCGCTTGCGAAAAAGACGATGTCCTCGCTTGTCTGGCGCGCGAGTTCGACGGCCTGCGCGATGCTGTACACCACCTCGACCTTCGCGCCATCGGCCTTGGCGTCGGCAAGCGACCGGCCGCTTCCCGGTACGCGGAGCATATCGCCATAAGTCGCGATTCGGACTCCCGCCATCGCGAGCGCGATCGCTTCATCGACCTCGGGCAGATCCGTCACGCACACGGGACATCCGGGTCCCATGATTACGTCGAGCTCGGGCGGGAAACTTGCGCGCAGGCCGAAGCGCGCGATCGCCTGCTCGTGGCTGCCGCATACGTGCATCACGGAGATCGGCGCGCGGCCGATTTGACCGCATAACCGCGCGAGCAATCCGACCAACTCGCGGCCCTTACGCGGATCGCGGAATTCGAGCGCTCGCCCTTGCGCGATGCGATCAGCCATTCTTGTTTTTCCCGCCGCCGGTAATTTCGCCGCGGATGTCGGCGGCCATCAGGTCCTCGCGTTCGGCCTCGCGCAGCAGCGACTCGTAGAGCGCCATCGTCGCCTCGACCTCGGCGGCCGGGATTTTCCTGATCGCATAGCCGACGTGATTGAGCACGTAATCGCCGGGCTGGACCTCCTCGTCCACGATGTCGAGTCGCACCTCCCGCAGCACGCCCCAGAAGTCCACCGTGGCGACCGGGCCGGAAATTTCAACGATTTTGCCGGGCACTCCCAGACACATCATGAACCTCCATTGGCCTTCGCCGCGCGCATCCTTGCCGCTGCGGCCATCGCCTGCCCAAGTGCAATTCCGCCATCGCCGGGCGGCACGTCGCGATGCAGGTGCACGGGCGCCGAATTGCCGATTGCTCTGACGACGCCCTCGGCGAGAAGGGGATTCTGGAAACATCCGCCGGTGAGAACGACTGCGCGCGGTCCGTGCTCCGACAAGTCGGCGCGCACCATCGCGGCCGTCGCCTCGATGAGCGTGTTGTGAAATCGCGCCGCGATGGAGCGACGGTCCTCCCGAGCGCCAATTGCTTCGACGATCTGTCGCACCGCAGGCCGCATATCAAGAGTCCACGGAGTCATCGCGCGATCGAGTTCGAACTCATACCGCCCGCGCTCCGAAACGTCGGCGCAGTTATTGAGCGCGGCCGCGATCTGCCCCTCGTAACGGGAAATCGTCTCTCCGAGCACGAGTGCGCCGACCGCATCGAAGTAGCGGCCCACGCCATGAGCGCTCGGCGTGTTGAGTCGCGTGCGGATCATGCTTCGGACCGCCGAGATCCGAACCAAATCGAGGTTCCGGAAAAAAGTCAGGCGATCGATCGCAAAATTGCCGTCGAAGGCGTCATCTACCAGCGCGAGCGCAAGCCGCCACACCTCGCGGATCGCGCGGTCGCCGCCGGCAAGCGGAATCGGCCGGAAGGTTCCCAGGCGTTGGAAGCCGCCGAGGTCCGCAAGCAGCAGCTCGCCGCCCCACATCGCGCCGTCGGTACCGTAGCCCGTTCCGTCGTACGCGACGCCGATAACCGGCCCCGCAAGCTGATGCTCGGCCATCGCGCTGGCGACGTGCGCATGATGGTGCTGCACGGCCATCCGAACCGCAGCATTGCGCTTAAGCGCGTACTCGGTCGAGAGGTAGCCGGGATGGAGGTCGTGGGCGATTACTTCGGGTGTCACGCCGATGAATCGCTCCATCCGCTCAACCGCCTCTTCGAAGGCTTCGTAGGTTTCGAGAGTTTCGAGGTCGCCGATGTGGGGACCGAACCACGCCATATCACCGACGCCGAGACAGAACGCATTTTTCAGATGCGCGCCGACGGCCAGTATCGGCTGCTCGAATGGCGGATCGACCGGGACCGGACGCGGAACGTAGCCACGCGATCGGCGCAGAATCGTCGGAGCGCCCGCGATCACGCGCGCGACCGAGTCATCGCAGCGCGTGACGATCTCGCGATTGTGCACCAGGAACAGGTCCGCTATCCCGCGCAAGCGCCGGACGGCCTCTTCGTTGCGATAAGCGATTGGCTCATCCGACAGATTTGCCGAGGTCATCACCAACGGCCGTCCGGCCGCGGCAAGTAGAAGATGATGAAGGGGCGTGTAGGCCAGCATCACGCCCACGAGCGGGCTCCCCGGCGCGACCTCATCGGCGAGGTTCGCGCCGGCGCGGCGCGCTGCGAGAACGATCGGCCGCTCGGGCGCGCACAAGAGCTCGCGTTCGAGATCCGTCAGCATCGCGATACGCTCGGCATCGGCCAGATCGCGCACCATCACCGCGAGCGGTTTCGCCTCGCGCCGCTTGCGATCGCGAAGCCGGCCGACCGCGATCGCAGCGGTCGCATCGCAGGCAATATGGAATCCGCCAAGTCCCTTGATTGCGACGATCGAGCTGCTGCGCAGCGCGGCGGCGGCCGTTTCGATCGGGTCGGCCGAATCGGCGCGCTCTCCATTCGCATCGAGCAGCCAAAGCCGCGGACCACATTGCGGGCATGCGTTCGGCTGCGCGTGGAAGCGGCGATCGTTTGGATCTTCGTACTCGCGCCGGCATTCGGGGCACATCGCAAACGGCGCCATCGTCGTCGCCGGCCGGTCATAGGGAACATCAAGCGCGATCGTAAAGCGCGGGCCGCAGTTGGTGCAATTTGTGAACGCGTAGCCGAAGCGCCGGTTGTCGCGATCGAAGACTTCGGCGAGACATTCCGGGCACACTGCGATATCCGCAGGAATCGATACGCGCCGCTCGCCCTCGCGCTCGCTTGCGCCGATCTCGAAACCCTCGCAATGGTCCGGCCCGATCGGACTCCACGCGACAGCGATCAACTTTGCGGCCGGCGGCGGCGCCGAGACGAGCCGGTGGCAGAACCGTTCGAGCGCATCGTGCGGCCCGAAGACGTCGATCGTGGCGCCCGCCGGATCGTTTCGCACCCGCCCGGTGACTCCCTCCGCGCGCGCGAGGCGGTAAACGAACGGCCGGAAGCCGACGCCCTGTACGATTCCCTGCACCGTTATCCTGCGGCCTTCGAGCCGCGGATGCGCAGCGTCGGTCTCGTATGGGAAAGCGCCAGCCGTCATCGCACTTTGCTTCTGTCGACCCGGCTCCTCAATGGTTGCCGAGCGAATGAACATATGCGACCAAATTTCGGATTTGATCGTCACTCAAGTTCTTCCATGACGGCATCGCGCTGCCCGCCACTCCGTCATGGATCGCACGGTAAATCCTCGGCGCGGACTCGCTATCCGACCATAATGGAACGGTCAAATTGGCCGGTGGCGGAATCATCCCGGCGCTCCTTGGTCCCTGGCCGTCGGCGTTCTGGCCGTGACAAATCACGCAATTCTGCATGAAGAGCTCCCGGCCCTTCTCCTGTGCTTCGCGGGAAGCGAGTTGCCCGGCCGGCATTCCAGGCGCTGGACCCATGCCCTTTCTACAGCCCAAAGCGGCAAGCGCGACCCCGAGCATGACGCCCACGGCCACCAGCGTCCGCGCTGGCAAACAGTCCGCAGCTTCGCGTGAGCGGTTCATGCGCGGCAGGCGCAACCGCGGCGCGGTTAATTCCCACGATGGAGTGCGCTTGTGCATCCTCGCGAATAACATAAACCAAAATGAAGGGATCTGACTGCGCGTCCGGCGGTGCCGGTAATTTGCGCCAAAGCTGCGCAGGCGGCGCCGCTTCGAAACCGTCGTTACCGAGAAGCGGTCTGTATTGCATCGCGACAGCCTTCCCTCGGAGCGCATTTACGACGCCGCTCAGGCTACGCGAGATCGTCCAGATTTGCCAACGAATTCCGGCCGGACCAGGTCTTGAGAAACGACAATCCTATCCGCGCAATCTCGGAGAGCCGGAAATTGACCAGGTGTCTCGGCCAGAACAGTTCCCGCTTGTCGCACACCGTTGACTGACTGAATCTTGCGATCTCGCCCCTGAGGTTTGCGTCGAGTTGGTCGTCGTGGTGGCTCCCGGCGGCGGCCAGCCGGCTTCGCATATCGCGCGCCGCCTTGATCCGACTGGCCACCTGACGGCCGCGCCTGCGAGTAATCCGGCCGTATTTGAGCTTGAGTTCGTTGAGCCGCTCGGCGGCGTCATATGTCGCGTCGACCAGTTCCGTCCGGGTCATCCAGTTGGTCTCGTAATTGAGGATTGATTCCCAGGACGGCTGGACCAGAAGCTGGCGGTGCTCCTCGAGAGTGCGCGCGAAAAGGCGATAACCAAATCTGTCGGGGTTCTCGAACACCCGGCTTCCCGGATCCACAAACGGCCCCATCGGCGAAATGAAACATGACAACCTGCGGTCGCTTATTCGGAACAAATGCTCGCAGTATGAGATTGTGTCTTGAACGGATTGATAGGTTTGCCTGGGCATCCCGATCATGAAGTACACGTGAAGACGGTTGCAGCGCAGCCGCAGAGCCTCGCGAAGTACCGACTCCAGCATCGCGTTGTCGTACAACGGTTCGCCTTCCTGGGCGCGGCGCACATCATGATCGTGGCTGTCGGGGCTGATTTCCATGCTCCAGCGAGGGACCGCCGCGTCGATGCGGTGCAGAAAATCGAGCGGCGGGACATTGAAAAATTCGAATACGAGTTCGTTTGGTATGCGGGCGCGGTGCAGAGCGCCGAGAACATCGTCCGCGTATGCTGCGCCGGCCTGGAGAAGGTCGCCCACCAGAAAGATCGGCGCACGAGTGAGCCGCGAAATGGCCGCGACGTTGGCTGCCACGCTCGCGGGACTTCGGAACACCGGCTGCATCCTCCGGGTAAGCTGGGTGCAGGTGGTATGCGACGACCCGCAGGTTGCGCATTCATGCGCGCATCCCTTGACCGTGAACACCGCGGTGATCGGATTGCTCCACCAACCGCCGAAGGGCAGGGCGCTTCCAAGATCGCGATAGCGCATCACCATCTCGACCATCAGGTCGGGACGCAGGTCTGCATAGTCCAGCGAGGGCGGCAAAAACTTCAGCGGATTGACTTTAGGCTTGCCATTCTCCTTCCAAGTGAGATTCGGGACATCGCTCAACGGTTTTGCCCCGCCCAGCGATTGGAGAAGTTGATGCAGGGCTGGCTCGACACTGTCGCCGCGGACTACGTAATCAACCTGGGGATAGCCAATCAGTTCATTATGAAAATAGGTAGAGGAGAGTCCACCCATGATTACCGGAACATCCGGATGAATCTCCTTCACGAGCCGGGCAACCTCCAATGCTCCGTGTGCATGCGGGAGCCAGTGGAGATCGATGCCTACCGCTTTCGGGCGAAGAGATCCCAGGAAGCGCGGCACCGAGAAGCGCGGGTCATTCATCATCCGCAACGCCAAATTGACCACGCGCACGTTCACCCCGCGATCGTGGAGATAGCTCGCGATAGTAAGAAAGCCGAGCGGATACATCTCGAAAACCGGAGACGAAGGGATCAGATCGCTGATCGGGCCGTATAAGATAGACTTCTCGCGGAAGTCATAGACGCTCGGCGCGTGCAGAAGCAACAAGTCTATCTGCCGGTCAGGCCGCATGTTTAAAGAGATACCCGCACGCGCCCGGGATTGCGAGGCTCTGAAAAGCCGCGCCGGCTTGCGCGTCGGGATTCAGACGCCAAGGGATCAGGTTTTGTGCTGGCGTGCCCTTGTATACTGGACGCCATAAACCCGGGTTAAAAACTATGCCCCGGCGAAAAACGCGGTCAGTGTCACGAAGACGAGGATGAAACCGACACCGATGGCCAGAACCGCGATTATGCCGGCGAAATTCATAAGCCAGCGAGGCGGCGCGCCCGTTTCGATCGACTTAAGTCCGTCATGCTCGACCAGGCTTTCGTACTCTATGGGACGTTCATGGCGGAGCTCATCGCCGCTTAACCGTCCCGTGATGATGACGGCGTCGAGGGGGAACTTTTCGGGCCGCAGGTGCGTATTGAAGAAATGGATGATGAATATGAACCACACTGCGAGCAGGCCTTCCTCGCCATGGACGAGCAGCGCTACGTTCATCCCGTAACCGGGCACGAATCGCGCAAAGAAGGGCGCGAACCAGATCATATACCCGCTGATCCCGATAATCGCCATTCCCCAGAACACTGCCCAGTAGTCAAACTTCTCCCAATAGGTAAATCGGGAGAACCTCGGCCTTGGTCCGAGCCACAGGAACCACCTCACATGTTCATACAAGTCGATCAAATCCTGCGGCCGCGGGACGAGCGAGTCCGGTCCATAGAGAATATTCGTTTGGCCCCTTAGCAGCCCGCGGTAGAACACGTCGCAGAGGTGCAGGAGGAAGCCCCCGGTCAGCACCACGGCGCAGAACTTATGAAAAAAGAGAACCGCGCGAAACCCTATTGCGTCGGAGACAGCCTGCGCCCATGGCGTATCGCTGAAGCGAAGAGTCATCCCCGTCGCCGCCAGGCCGAGGAATATCACGATGAGCACGCCGTGAAGGTAGCGCTGGCCCAGCGAGAACCGGAAGTAATAAACGGTGGTCGGTTTTTCGGCGTTCATAATTTTGCTGCTCGCTCCGGGATTACTGCGGCCGCCCGAACGGAAAATCGTCTGACTGGTGGTTCTTCAGATTCCATGTGCGCACCAGCCACAGCATCGTGTGCAGCCCGAAGAATGTGAATACTCCCAGTAACAGGAGATTCATAAATACTGCGGCATAGTACAGGATCGGATTCAGCGCCCGGTCACGCGGATCCGGGTGCGGCTCGAAGCTGATAAAGCTCCTGGTAACGCCCTTATGGCACTGGCCGCACGTGGAAATCAGATTTTGCGGCGCGATCGAGGACTTGGGATCCGAGGGCGGCAGAATTACATGGTTCCCGTGGCAGCTCCAGCAACGTGCGGCCTCTGCAACTCCCAGCGCCGTAACCTGGCCATGGAAGGTATCCTGATAAGTGCGCAGCCGCTGCTTGTGGCAATTGCCGCAGGTAGTCGCGGGCCGGGTCTGCCACGGCGCCGTCTCTACCTTGGCGATATGATGTACGGTGTGGCAATCGGTGCAAACCGGCGCCGCGCTGCTGCCCGCCTTGAGCGCCCTGCCGTGCACACCGTCGAAATACTGCGCCTCTATACCGGCATGACACGAGCCGCAGGTGGCCGGTATGTTGGTCCGGAAAGTCTGGCTGGAGGGGTCCTTGGGGCTGACGACGCGGTGGGCGCCATGGCAACTGGCGCAGCTTGCCGCCACGAGCAAGCCATCTTTGGTCAGCGCGAAACCGTGGACCGAGTCGATATACAGTGCGAAGACATTGGCGATGCCGTAACGCTTCGCCAGGTCGGGATTGCCATGACAGCGCCCGCACGTGTACGGCAAGTTCAATGGGTAAACCGGCGAAAGCGGGTTGGTCTTCGCCACGATGCCGTGAGGATTGCCGTGGCAGTTGAGACAGGCCGGGAACTTAAGCTTCATTGCGTCCCAGGCGGTATGGACGCTCTCGCTGAAATCCTTGGCGGGTCCGCTATGGCACTTGTCGCAGGCGACGTTCTGCGGTTTGGGAACATGCGGAAATGCCTTGACGTCCGAATGGCAAATCGTGCAGCCCATCGGCCCGTGCACTGAGGACTGAAATAGCTTTGCGTTTACATACAGGGGGACCGGTTCTTCCTTTTGAGGTTCCGTCGGCGCGGCATTATGACAGGTGACGCAGTCCTTCGCCGTCAGCGGCTGCGCTGCCTGCGCGGCACTGGAAACAAAGGCTACCAACAACAGTCCAATTAGATAGCTGGCTCTGGTAAGCATGATGCCTGTTGCCTATCGCGAGGTTCGCGTGTGAGACTTGCTGCGGCGGCGCCGCAATATTAAGCGGCAGCGCATCTCAGCCCTCGGCCGCTGTTCTTGTACTTGTGGTGCAGCCCGCCCGACCCGCTCTCTTGCTACAACCCAAGGGCGCGGGCAGGACGGTCAATGTGGCCGCTGCGGCTGCCGGCGTTCGTTCTCGCAACCATCTCGTAGCCCAGCGCGTGCGCCTCGCGCACGATCGCATCCACAAGCGCGCTTAATCCTGCCTCGACCGGCTTCGATCTTTCCAAGGTCAAAGTGATGCGCTCCGGGACAAGCCCGAGGAGCGTGACGCTCTTCGGGTAGCAGTCGGTCAGCCGGGCCGCATCCAAAAGGTCGGCAACTCCAATCTGATGGGGCGACAAGCGATCGCGCACCGCAGGGGCGACCTCGTCGCCATCGATTCGCACCAGCGAGCCCGCGCACGCATCCTCGCGAATCGCATCGACGAGAATCACGTGCTCCGACTCCGCGACGAGCCCCAACAACGCAAGCCCGAGCGTGCCGCCATCGACCACTCTTACGCCCGGCGGTGTCTCGAACTCGCGGTCGAGCCGCGCCACCGCGGCTGCTCCCAGGCCGTCGTCTCCGAGAAGCAAGTTCCCCAGCCCGAGCACCAGAAGTCCGTGCGCTTCAGGCATCGCTCTCCGCATCCTCGCCGGTTAGTTCCTTGTAGCCGGAGAACATCGACTCGAAAATCCCGCTGCTTTCGGTAATGGAAAACAGGATCGCCAGGTATACGTGAAGAACTATGAACACGAGCATCAGCCACATGCCGATGTGATGAACCAGGCGCACGACTTGGAGGCCGCCGAAGAGCGGTATCAAAAAGCGGAAGATCTGGAACACTGACTGCGGCGGCGCGTACACGGTGTACATCGCAAGTCCGGTGAGGATCATCACGAAGCAGATCAGAAATACCCCCGCGTAGGACAGGCCGGCCGTGGCAGTCTGTCCGGGATATGGCAGCGGCCTTCGCCGGATGAAGCCGAAAAACTTTACTGCCTCCCAGAAATTGCGCAGGCGCTCGCGCGACACCGGGATGAATTGATCCCAGCGTGCGTACTGGTTGCCTATGAAGAACCAGTACACTCGGACAAACACGCTGATTGCGAAGACGATCGCCGCATACAGGTGCACGACCCGGACCGTCCCCATTACGAAGTGATCGCGGGCCGGACCGGTCACGTTGATGAACGGGCGGCCGATATAAAAGCCGGTGGCGGAGAGCACGATGACCGAAAGGAACGTGACCCAGTGAGTTACTCGCACCGGCCGCTGATATACATAAACCGGGGGCGGCAGTTCCGCAGTGCTGGCGCGAGCCGGTGCGGCGCTCATACTATTTCAAGGCGAGCCATCTCGCGCCTCCTGGTGTCTGTCACTTGGACCACGCAAGCTATGCACCGCGCCATCAGCTCTTAAAGCCGCCCACCGCCAGCCCGCGGGCATCAATCATTCGTCGACACAATTTCGCCCAGCCTGTCTATCCGCTTGTACCCGGAGAACATCGAGTCAACGAGCCCGCCGCCCTGCATATAGGAAAAAAGAGCTACCGAGTAGACATGATGGATCATGAAAATGAGCACCAGCCACATTCCAATGTGATGGAACAGGCGCGCTTTCTGGAGGCCGCCAAAGAAAGGTATCAGAAACCGGAAAAGCTGGAAGAACGATCCGGGCGACGCATACACTGTGTACAACGCAAGTCCGGTACCGATGATCGCCAGATAGATCAAAAAGAGAATCGCGTACGCCTCGCCGGCAAGAGCGCTGTGGCCGGCATAGAGCAGGGGATCCCGCCGGGCAAAGCCGTAAAATCTGACCATCTGCCACAGGCTGTGCATCCGCCCGGGCGTAAGCGGGATCAACTGGTCCCAGCGTGCGTATTGGTTGCCGGCGAAGAGCCAGTAAATCCGGAGCAATACGCTCAACGTGAAGACTATAGCCGCGTACAGGTGCACGACGCGGATCGTTCCCATTACGAAATGGTCGCGGGCCGCACCGCTCACCTTGATGAAAGGATGACCGATGTAAAAGCCCGTGGCGGCAAGCACGATCACCGAGAGAAAAACCAGCCAGTGGCACATCCGCACCGGGAGCTGCCACACATAGACCTGGGTCTCCAGATCCGCCTGCGAGGTCAACCGGGGCGCGGCGCTCATGCGACTTTCACGCGAGCCAGCTCGCGTCTCCGCGTATCGACCACGTGGACTCCGCAAGCCATGCATGGATCGAACGAGTGCACGGTGCGGAGAATCTCCAGCGGCTGATCGGGCTTCGCCACCGGCGTCCCGACCAGCGCCGCCTCGTAAGCCCCGGGCTTTCCGGCGCCATCGCGCGGTCCGGCGTTCCAGGTGCTCGGGACGACGCACTGGTAGTTGGCGATCGCGCCATCGCGAATATGGACCCAGTGGCCGAGCGCGCCGCGCGGCGCCTCATGGAAGCCCGCGCCATAACATTCGGCGGGCCATGACTCCGGCTCCCACTTTGAGTTGTCCTGAATTCGATAGTCGCGCCGGGCCATGTTCTCGGCCAGCGCGTTCACCCAATCGCTGATTTTTTCCACCAGCACCTGGGTCTCGATCGCGCGCGCAGCTACGCGCCCGAGCGTGGAGAACAACGCCGGCGGTCCGACACCAAGCGCGGCGAGCGTCTTATCGACCAGTTCCTTGACCCGCGCCGGACGCCCGGAGGCGTAAGCGACGAGCATCCGCGACAGCGGTCCGACCTCCATCGCTTCGTCCTGGTAACGCGGCGACTTGAGCCAACTGTATTTCTGCGCGAGGTCGAGTCGCTCGTATGGCGGCTTGGGCCCGGTATAGTGCGGGCTGGTCTCGCCCTTGAACGGGTGGAGACCCTGGTTGTCGCCGCCGGCATAGTCATACCAGGAATGAGCGACCTGCTCGGTTACCCGCTGCTGGTCGAACGGTTCGACCTTCGCCAGATCGCGTCCGCGAATCACACCGCTTGGCAGGAAGAGCTGCGGGGTTGCGCTGTCCTCCTCGGGATACTCGCCGTAAACCAGGTAGTTGCCCAGGCCCGCGCCGATCGATGCCCAGTCCTTGTAGAAGCCCGCAACCGCCAAGACGTCGGGGAGGTACACCTGCGTGACAAAGTTGCGGCCCTCCGCGATGAGCTTGTTGAGCGATGCGATGGTCTCGGCGTTGAGCGCATTCTGGGAGTCCGGATCCACGGGCGTGGCCATCCCGCCCACCAGGAAACTCTGGAGGTGCGGATTCTTACCCCCGAGGATCGCGTGAATCTTGATGAACTGCCGCTGCCAGTCGAGCGCTTCGAGGTAGTGAGCGGTCGCCATCAGGTTTGCTTCGGGCGGCAGCCGGTAGGCGGGATGACCCCAGTAGGCATTGGCGAACGGCCCAAGTTGTCCGCGCTGCACGAAGGAGGCAAGCCGATCGCGCACGCCGGCGAAATACTTCGTGCTCGAAAGCGGCCAGTCGGAGATCGATTGCGCGAGCGCGGAAGTTTTCGCCGGGTCGGCTTTCAGTGCGGAGGTGATGTCGACCCAGTCCAGCGCGTGCAGGTGGTAAAAGTGAATCACATGGTCCTGGATGCACTGGGACGCGATGATCAGGTTGCGCAGCAAGCGCGCATTCGGCGGCGCGACGGCTCCGATGGCGTGTTCGACCGCGCGGATCGAGGTGATCGCGTGCACCGTCGTGCAGACGCCGCACAGGCGCTGGGTGAAGGCCCACGCGTCGCGCGGGTCGCGTCCCTTCAGGATGATCTCAATCCCCCGGAACATCGTGGAGGACGACCATGCATCGGTCACCTTCCCGCCATCGACCTCGGCCTCGATGCGCAGGTGCCCCTCGATCCGGGTTACCGGATCAACGACGACGTGCGTCATGACTTGTCCTCCGCACCCTTGCTGGAATCCGACGAACCCTTTTCGGGGGCCGGCGGCTTTGCTCCGCCGTGCTGCCTGATGATTTCTCCAACGCCATGCGCCGCCGAAGCCGCGGCAACCAGGCCCGCCGCGGTCAGCCCGATCATGTCAAGGTCGGAGCCGACCTTGAATCCGGGCACGTTGGGCAGGCGCCGATAGAAGGGCGTCATGGTGTCCCAGAAGTTCGGCTCAGCGCACCCGATGCACGGATGCCCGCATCCGATCGGCCAGTTGGTGCCCTCGTTCCATCGCACTTGAGGGCAGTTCTGGGATGTCGCCGGTCCCTTGCAGCCCATCTTGTACAGGCAGAATCCGTGTCGATGGCCTTCGTCGCCCCAGGCCTCGACATACTGCCCGGCATCGAAGTGCGCCCGTCGCTCGCAATTGTCATGGATATACTTTCCGTATGCGAAAAGCGGACGCCGGTAGCGATCCAGCGGCGGCAACTGCTTCAACGTCAAGTAGTAGACAATCAGTGCAGTTATGTTCTCCGCATTCATCGGGCAGGCGGGCATGTTGATGAGGTTCTTGATCCCGGGCACCGCATCGCCGACCGCCAGCGCTCCGGTCGGATTCGGACTTGCGGCTGGAAGTCCGCCGAACGCGGCACAGGTTCCGACTGCGATGGTTGCCGCGGCGCTGCCGCAAACGTCGCGTACGATTTGCAGCGCGGACTTGCCGCCAATCGTGCAGTACGCCCCATCCACGCCGGTCGGGATCGATCCTTCAACCAGGGCAATGTATTTGCCCGCGTAGTCGCGGACGCTGGTCGCGAGCGCCTCTTCGGCCTGGTGGCCCGCCGCGGCCATGATCGTCTCGTGATAATTGAGCGAGATCGTATCGAGGATGAGGTCGGCCACGGTCGGCCGGCTCGCCCGCAATAGTGACTCCGAGTTGCCCGCGCAATCCTGGAACTCAAGCCACAGGAGCACCGGCTTGGGCGCGCTTTCGACGGCCGCCGCGATCGCGCTGGCCGCCGACTTGGGCAAGGCCAGCACCGCAGCCATCGATGCGCAAAAACTGAGGAACTCGCGGCGCGATACGCCGCGGTACTCAAGCTCATCCCGCAGCCAACTCTTGCTCATCGCATCCTCCCTCTTCGTCGGGGATCCCCCGTTTTGGCTCTCGGATTTAACCGACGTTTAGGCCCGTACCGGCCCGATTGTCAATCTCGCCGCGCGGTGCCGATCGCAATTGGCTCGGAGCATCCGCCATAGGCCCGTGCGGGCGATCGCGGCCAGCTCAGAGCCAAAGTTGGCAATCATGCTTGCGGTAATCCCTGCGCTACTCCCTCCCGGAGCAGCGCGGTCAGCGAATTTACCCGCAGACCGCAACCGCCTGCGGTTCACTCACACCGACTCGAGATTCACGCGCAATCCGCCAGGGCGCGGATTGCGCGGTGGCATCGTTACCGTACGACCGTTTCAGCCATGCGCCGTCGCACGCGCCGTCCCGCGTTACCAGCCGAAGGAGATCGATCCAGTGTACTGCTGGAATCCCTCGCCGTTACCGAGCTGGTTATAGCGCCACTCCGCCCCGATCATCGACTTGTCGAGGATGCGCTGGATACCGGGGACTTTGAGCGCCGCCAGCGATATCTCTGTGCCGAGACCGAATTCTCCGCCGCCCTGGAAATCGGCCGTGTAATGCCGATACCGCTCGCCCGGTATACTGGCCTTGACGACGGCCGGGGTGCTCAGCAGAGTGATCCACATTCCGGGCCCTGCCAGGACGTATGGTTTGAACCACGCAAGTTCCGTATGCCCGAGAGTTGCGGGGTCGAGATGGTATTGCACGGTGGGCTGTATCTCGACCGTATCCAACCAGGAGCTATACGGGTAGCCGGTGAGATTGGCTGCCGTCGTAGCGTGATTGCCAAGGACCACGCCCGCCATCAATTCGCCGCTTATGAAGCCGCCCGGGATGCCGTCCTCGGTGGTGAGCAGGCGATGGTTCAAATACGCGCTATAGAAGAAACCGCCGGGCATGTCATACGGCGACTCCGCCCAGCCGGTGCGGAAGCCGACCTCGAATGGCAGATCGGACTGCTTCTGCTCGATATCGGCAACCTGCTTTTGAATTTTCGGAACCTCTTGCTGGAGAGCGGCGACAGGCTGCGCCGTACCCTGCATTTGCTGCTTGAGCGCGTCGATCTCCGCCTTTTCGCCGGATAGCTGGCTCTGCATCGCGCGGTTCTGGTCTGCCAGCGCCTGGTTCTGCTTTTCGAGCGCGTCGAGCCGCGCTTCCAACGCGCGCATCGCCGCCGATGCCTTCCCTGCGGCAAGTGCCGGCCGCCATGTGCAAGGCACCATCACGACAGCGATCGCAACTGCCCCCAATAATCGTCGACCTGAAACCATATCTCCCCCTCCCCGGGTCATTTGGAACCGGGTTTCAACTGCAAACCCAAGTTCAAACTCGCTTCTATGTCGAGCCGTCCAAAATGCAAACTTCGAGCCCGCCGTTGAGCCGCAAGTCGCCAGCCGCGGGCTTTCCTCGTGGATCAAGCGTGCAACACAAAGGTTAATTTGTCGTAATGTATGCAACGTTAGCCGACTAGCTCACCGCCGCGCATCATGCGAGATCCGGGCATTCAAGTCATCGATTAGATGGAGAATTCGCCCACTTGGCGCGAAACGATTCACAAGTGGGCCTTTCGGATACACTGCCGGTTAGATCGAATCGCGAGCAGATCAAGCGCGTGCCGCCGCCCGCAGGGCGCCAGCCGGTCCGCGCCGCCGGGTCGCGGCCGGGTCAGGTAGAAGCGGCGCGCCCTTTACGATTTCGGCAATCGGACGCGCAGGTAGCCAACACAGCCGTCGAGGCTTGCCATCCTGGGGTAGTCCGCCTCGGGGATATCCACGCCGGTCGCCTGGCGGATTGCGATCGCGAGATTCAGGATATCCATGGAGTCGAGATCGATTTGCTCCCGTAAATCCAACGCAGGATCGATTTCGTCAGGCGCGACTTCGGGCGCAATCTTGCGAATTTCCCGCAGCACGAGTGCTTTAATCTCGTCGTCTGTCACAGCTTCTCCGGCTCCTGCAAAAGACGATCGACCTTGGAGAGGAACAGCCCGCCGCGATGACCGTCGCTGACCCGGTGATCGGCCGCCAGGGTCGCCATGATGACCGGCTTGACTCCAACCATTCCGTCGGCGGCCCACGGGCGCTCGGTGATTTTGCCAAAACCGACCAGCGCCACCTGCGGCGGATAGATGACGCCGAAAACCGATTCGACTCCCTGCTCGCCCAAGCTGGTGACGGTGATGGTGGCGTCGGCAATTTCGGAGCTGCGCAACACCCCCGCGCGGACCCTGTTCACCAGGTCGCGCAGGTTCGCCATGATCTCATCGAGGCTCTTCTTTCCGACATCGTGAATCGCGGGTGCGATTAGCCCGCCTTGGCGCAGCGAAATTGCCACCCCGACGTGAATCGCCTCGCTCGGCTTGAACGCTCCATCCACCCAGAAGCCGTTGATCTCGGGTATCTCACGGGCGGCCAACGCTACCGCCTTGAGGAGCAGCACCGAGTAGAGCAGCCGCTCGGTCACGGCGCGCTTGAGATTTTCAGCTTGCAGCCACGCCATCGCGCGAGTCATGTCGATGTGAGTACCGAGATAGTAATGCGGGATCTCGCGCTTGGACCGGGCCATCGCGGCGGCAATTACTCTGCGCATCGCCACTTGCCGTTCCGCGGGCCCCATCGCGGGCTTGGGCGCCGGCGGAGCCTTGGGTGGTTCGACCGGCGCAGTTGGAGGCGGCGCGGCCGCGACGCCTTCTTTAGCTGCCTTTGCCGCCCGCTCGACGTCGGCCTTGGTGATCGCACCGTCCGGACCGGTTCCCTTCACGGCAGTGAGATCCACTCCCAGATCGACCGCCATTCGCATCGCGACCGGCGAGGCGTGCACACGACGCGGCGGCGGTGGGGCCGCTGCCTCGCGCGGACGGATGGGCGGTGCCGGAGGAGCGGGGGCGAGCGCGGCGGCGGGCGCCGGACGAGCCGCGCGCTCGCGAGCAACCGGCTTGGGCTTTGGCTCGGCGGGCATCGCGACCTCGCCGCCGGTGCGGATCAGCGCGAGCACAGTCCCGACGGGAACCTTTTCGCCTTCGGGCACGACGATGGCCTGGATGACGCCGTTTTCGAATACCTCGATCTCGATTGTGGCTTTCTCAGTATCCACTACCGCGATGATGTCGCCGCGCTTCACCGCGTCGCCCGGTTTGACGAGCCACTGGAGTATGGTGCCGGCTTCCATATCGGCACCAAGCGCCGGCATCCGAAACTCAGCCACGGCCGCCCATCATGCTACGCACGGCGGCGACGATAGCCGGCGGCTGGGGAAGCGCCGCGTCTTCGAGGTGCTTCGCGTACGGCATCGGTACTTCCGCGCTACAGACGCGCGCCACCGGCGCGTCGAGTTCGTAGAATGCGCCCTCCATGATGCGCGCGCTGATCTCGGCCGAGATGCTCCCACTGCGCCAGCCCTCGTCGATGATGACTGCGCGATGGGTTCGCGCGACCGACTCGATGATGGTTGGCGTGTCGAGCGGCCGGAGCGTGCGGAGGTCCACGACTTCCGCGCTGATTCCCATCGCGGCGAGGCTCTCGGCGGCCTCCATCGCCTTTCCAAGCGTCCCGCCGTAGGTGATCAGGCTTACTTCCGTTCCCGGCCTGCGGACCCGCGCTTTATCGATATCGACCGCGCCCGCATCGGCCGCCATCTCGCCTTCCATGTTATACAAGGCGCCGTTCTCGAATATCAGCACCGGGTCGGGATCCTGGAGCGCCGTCCATAGCATCCCGCGCGCATCCTCCAGCGTCGCAGGAGTTAGTATTGTGATTCCGGGAATGTGAGCATACCAGCCTTCGAAGCTGTGCGAGTGCTGAGCGGCGAGCTGGCGCCCGGCGCCGGTAGTCATACGGATGACAAGTGGGATATTGAATTGGCCTCCCGACATGTGAAGGATTGTGGCCGCATTATTCACTATCTGGTCGAGCGCCAGCAGGCTGAAATTGACGGTCATGATTTCGACGATCGGCCGCATCCCGCCCATCGCCGCGCCGATTCCCGCGCCCACGAATGCCGACTCGGAAAGCGGCGTGTCGCGGATGCGCTCGGGGCCGAATTCCTCGAGCAGCCCCTTGCTGACCGCATAGCACCCGCCGTAGCGGCCTACATCTTCGCCCATCAGAAACACGCGCGGGTCGCGGATGAGCGCCTCGCGAATCGCCTGCCGCATCGCCTCGCGATAAGTAATGCGGATGGTTTTTTCCTGCGCGCTCACGTCCGCGGTTTCTCCGAGTAAACGAACCTCGTCAGCTCTTCCACGGGCTCGGGCGTGCCCGCCTCGGCGAATTCGATCGCCTTGGCGAGCTCGGCGGCGGCGTCTTCTTCGATGCGCCCGAGATCGCCCTCCTCGAGCAGCCCCTGTTCCTGCATTTCCGCCTGGAAAGTGGAAATAGGGTCCCGCTTTTTCCACTCTTCGACTTCCTGTTTCTCGCGATATAGCTGAGGGTCGAACATCGAGTGCGCTCGGAACCGGTAGGTGCGAAATTCGAGAAAGGTGGGGCCTGCGCCCGCACGCACGGCGAGAACCGCGCGCTCCGCCGCCTCTTCGCACGCCGCGACGTCCATCCCGTCCACCGGCCACGCGGGCATCTCGTAGCTCGTCGCCTTCAGGCACAAATCGATTTCCGACTCCGACCGTTTAAGCGCGGTCCCCATCGCGTAGAGGTTGTTCTCGCAGCAAAAGAGCACCGGCAGCTTCCACAGGGCGGCCAGGTTCATGCATTCGTGGAACTCGCCCTCGGCAACCGCTCCTTCACCGAAGAAACATGCCGTCACCCGGGGGCGGTGCTGCAATTTGTCGGCAAGCGCGAGCCCGACTGCGAGCGGCAATCCGCCGCCGACGATCGCGTTGCCCCCATAGAAGCGCGTTGCGGCATCGAACAGATGCATGGAACCGCCGCGGCCGCGGCTGCACCCCTCCTGCTTTCCGTACATCTCGGCCATGATCGATGCGGCCGAGACGCCGCGCGCGAGCGCATGTCCATGCTCGCGATAGGTGGCGACGATCGCATCGTCCGTTTGCAGCGCCTGCATTGCGCCCACGGCGACCGCCTCCTCGCCGATATAGAGATGAAGAAATCCGCGAATCTTGCCCGCGCTGTAGAGTTCCGCACATTTTTCCTCGAAACGGCGGATGCGCAGCATCTCGCGCAGGAGGAACAGCGAATGATCGCGCGTAAGGCGCGTCTCGGAGTCGTTTGCTTGCGGAGCCATTAGTCAGTTTCTAAGTGCTTACGTCGCTTTCCAGCGTGGAGAGATCGCCCTCGGGCAGCCCAAGCTCGCGCGCCTTGAGGAGCCGGCGCATGATCTTGCCGCTGCGCGTCTTGGGCACGCTCGCAACGATGTCGATCTCCTTGGGCGCGACCACCGCTCCCAATCGTTTGCGCGCGAAACCGAGCAGGTCGAGGCGGAGTTCTTCGCTCGCAGCATACGCCGGCTTGAGCGAGACGAATGCCTTGACGACTTCACCAGCCACCGGATCGGGTTTCCCGATCACTCCGGCTTCCGCCACCGCCGGATGCTCCATCAGCACGCTCTCCACTTCAAACGGGCCGATCAGATGACCGGATGACTTGATCACGTCGTCAGCGCGCCCGACGAACCAGAAATAGCCGTCCGCATCGCGCTTGGCGAGATCGCCGGTGAGGTACCAGCCGCCCGCAAAGCATTTGCGATAACGTTCCTCCTCGTGCAGGTACCCGCGAAACATCGAGGGCCAGCCGGGCCGCAACGCGAGTTCGCCCTCGATGCCGGGTTCGCTCACGGCCTCGATGGCTCCGTCGCCTCGGCGCCGGACGATATCCGCATCGATGCCGGGCAAGGGCCGGCCCATCGAACCCGGACGGATATCCATCGCCGGGTAATTGGCGATCATGATTCCGCCGGTCTCGGTCTGCCACCAGTTATCGTGAATCGGAAGCCCGAATGCGTCCTGCCCCCACACGACCGCCTCCGGGTTGAGCGGTTCGCCAACGCTCGCGATGAATCGCAGCGCGGGGAACTCGAATTTCCGGATCACTTCGGTTCCGACTCTCATCATCACGCGCACCGCGGTCGGAGCAGTGTACCAGACAGTTACTTTCTGATTCTGGAGGATACCGTACCAGCGCTCGGCATCAAAATCTGCCTCGTCGACGATGCTCGTAATGCCGTGGGTCATCGGCGCGATGATCCCGTATGAGGTCCCGGTTACCCAGCCCGGATCGGCAGTGCACCAGAAGATGTCATCGGGGTGAAAGTCGAGAGCAAGGTGGGCAGTCGAATGATGAGCGACGACCGCCTGGTGCACATGCATCGCTCCTTTCGGCTTACCGGTCGTCCCGCTCGTGAAGTGAAGCAGAGCGAGATCCTCCGGATCGGTCGGAGCAATCTCGAAGCGATCGTCCGCCTGATTCATCAGTTCGTGGAAATCGAGCGCGCCGGGAATCGCGGAAATTTCCGCCGGCGTGCCGATTAGCAAGACATGCCGGAGACCGGGAAGTGAGTCTCGCACTTCAGCCACCTTTCGTTTATACAGGGCGGCGGTAGTAACCAGAACCCGGCCGTCGCCGATACTCATTCGCTGGCGAATCGGCTCAGGCCCAAAGGCGGAGAACAGCGGACAGAAGACGCTGCGATTCTTCAGCGTGCCGAGCGCGCTGATATACAGTTCCGGGATTCTCCCAGCCAGCAGGAATACTCGCTCGCCCTTTTCGATTCCAAGCTTCTTGAGCACATTGGCGAAGCGATTCGTAAGCGACCACAAATCCGAGTAAGTGAAGTCGCGCACTTCCCCCCGTCTGCCGAGCCAGCGCAGCGCCAGGTGATTGCGCCGAGGTCCCGCGATGTGACGATCGATCGCCTCGTGAGCGATGTTGAGGCCCCGGCCGCCGGGAAGACCGTCCAGCGCGCGCCGGGCTTTCTCCCAGGAGAATTCAGCCCGGGTCCGGTCATAGTCCACCAGATTTGGCGCGATGGCCCAGCCCTTGCGCGGCTTCTCGATTGTCTCCCAGGTCATCGGCAGCGTCCTTGGCGAACCGAGGTCTTGAATTCAGCGGTGTGCAGACAGTTCACTCCAGGATCGACGTGGCAAGAGGCATGCCGCGAAATCGGTGGGGCTTGCCGGCCACGCCGGTCGTGGTGTTTCCATCGGCTACAGCAAATCGCTGCCCTTGGCGTCACATGACGGCAGGTGCGCGCCGAGGATGGCGATGGTCACGAGGACGGCGATGTCATACGGAGTGGCGTAACTTGGGCGGGGCGCCGATCGTCAGGATATTGCCGGAGCAGGAAGCAGCGCGCGGACCGGGACGATTGGCGAGGTCACAAAAGCGCGGATTCGGCCCCGCCCGAGCGAAGCTCAGATGGAGGGGCTGCAAGTTCCGCACGCGCGGCGAAGTTCAGGATACCGCCCGTGCACGGTTCTTGCTCCAACTCGAAGGGAAAATCCGACGGGCAGGCGGCGGGGAAAACAACCGGCGCGGGGCTGGGCTCGATGCGGCCGAGGTTGCACGAACGTGCCGACAAGCCTCAGCATGCGACGTGCCCGGTTATCGGCAGCACGATGCCTTCCGCATTTCTCAAGTTTATTTCGACAGCGCGCCGCTATCTAACAGGCGCTTCCGCTACGGGAGCGATCGCGCCTGCCGGTGCGGCCGCTCTGAAACCGGGCGCCGAGGCTGCCGTTCGCACTTTCGCGCTGACTCGCCGCTTCGGCGATCTGGTTGCCGTGGACGACGTGTCGCTGACCGTACTGCCGGGGGAAATCTTCGGTCTGATCGGTTCGAACGGCGCGGGTAAGAGCACCCTCATCAAGATGCTGACGACTCTTCTGCCGCCCTCGTCGGGCACCGCACAGGTGGCGGGCTTCGACATCGTCACGCAACCTTCACGCGTGCGCCGAAGCATCGGTTACGTGCCGCAGATGCTCTCGGCAGACGGCTCCCTGACGGGTTACGAAAATCTGCTGCTTTCAGCGCGGCTCTACGTGATTCCGCGCCGCGAGCGCGCACAGCGAATCGCCGAGGCGCTTGCGATGACGAATCTGACCGAGGAGGCCGGCCGTCTCGTGCAGCAGTACTCCGGCGGAATGATCCGGCGCCTCGAGATCGCCCAGAGCATGCTGCATCGGCCCAGGATCCTGGTAATGGACGAGCCGACCGTGGGGCTCGATCCGCTCGCTCGGCGCGCGGTCTGGGATGATATCCGCGCGCTTCGCGAAACGCGTGGCATGACGATGCTTATAACCACTCATGACATGGAGGAGGCGGACGAACTCTGCGATCGGATCGCGCTGATGCATCGCGGACGAGTCGAGGTTATCGGCGCGCCCGCGCAACTCAAGCAGCAGGTAGGCCCGGAGGCTACCCTCGACGACGTCTTCGCGCACTACACCGGGTTCGAGCTCGAGCCGGGGGGCGGTTATCGTCAGGTGCGAGAGACGCGGCGGAGCGCGCGACAACATGGCTGAGTATGATGCCGTCTTTCCCCTGACTGCTGACTATGCCACGCAGGTGCTGGCGGTGGTGGATGCAGAAGTGAGCAAGCTCCGCCATGACCCGATGGAACTGCTGTCCCGGGCAATCCAGCCGGCGCTTTGGCTGGTCCTGTTTGGCAAGGTCATGGCTCAGGTCAAGGGGCTGAGCGCGGGCACCAATTACCTCGACTTCCTGGCGCCGGGCATTCTTGCCCAGAGCGTTCTGTTCGTCGCGATCTTCTACGGCATCGCGGCAATCTGGGAACGCGATCTCGGCGTACTCCATCGCTATCTGGTAAGCCCGGCGCCTCGAACCGCGCTGGTGCTCGGAAAGGCGATCTCATCCGCGCTGCGAGGGCTGTCACAGGCGCTAATGGTTTACGCGCTGGCCGTCGTCCTCGGCATCGCGCTCAGCCCCAACCCACTGCATGTGCTCGGCGTGATCGGGTTCATCGCGCTGGGCTCGGCGCTTTTCTGCAGCTTCTCGCTCATCGTGGCCTGCATCGTGAGGACCCGCGAGCGCTTCATGGGCATCGGCCAGGCGCTGACGATGCCGATCTTTTTTGCGAGCAACGCAATCTATCCGATACGTTTGATGCCGGGATGGCTGCAAGCCATCTCGCGCCTCAATCCGCTCACGTACGAGGTCGATGCGCTCCGGGCGCTGATGCTGCAAAACGGGGCGAGCACGATTGGACTGGGGTTCGATTTCGCGGTGCTCGTGGGCGTTTTCTCAGTGCTCGTCGCAATTGCAGCGCGGCTTTATCCGAGGATGGGCGAGTGAAAAATCAGCGGAGTTACCCATGAGGCAAATTCTGATTCTGGCCTACAGGCTCCTGGTCAGCGACAAGGGCAAATACACGGCGCTGCTGGTCGGAACCACCTTTTCGGTCTTTCTGATCGTGCAGATGACCTCGTCATTCGCCGGCATTCTCACCAAGGCATCCGCCACAGTAATTAACGTGGGCGCGAGCATCTGGGTCATGGATCCTGCCGCCACGAATACTGTGTTCGGCAGCATCCCGATGCCCGATTACGTCCTCGATGCGGCGCGCAGCATCAACGGGGTCAAATACGCAGTTCCTCTCTATCTGGGGTCGGCGCTACTCAAGTTGCAAGATGGGACCTACCAGTCAGTGACAGTCATCGGGCTTGATGACAGCAGTTTGGTGGGAAGGCCGCAGCTATTGGAGGGCAATATCGAGGATATTTTTGCCGAGAACGGATTCATCGCGGTGAAAGACGAGGAATTTCCCAAGCTCCATAATCCGACGCTCGGAACCGAGTTCGAACTGAACGACCATCGCGGCGTCATCGTGGGAATCGCCAAGGTTGCCACCGGGGCGCTTTACGGCACCCCGACGCTGTACACTACTTACTACCGCGCGATTCAGTATATTCCGTCGATGCGCTTCACGGTCTCGTACATCCTCATCGAGCCGAAGACCAAAGCCGACATCCCGTTTATCCAGCAGCAAATCGCACGGCTCGGTTACCTCGCCCTGACGAACAGGGAGTTTCGGGATGGGATATCGGACTATCTGAAATATAAGACCTCGATTGGGACCAACACGCTTCTGATGACGGTGATCAGTTTCATCGTCGGCTTGTCTATCTCGGGGCAGACCTTCTACACATTTATAATCGAAAACCTCGAACACTTCGGGGCGCTCAAGGCGATGGGTGCGAAAGGGCGCGAGCTGGTATACGTGATAATATTCCAGGCCGGGTTCACGGCGCTCATCGGCTATGGACTTGGAATTGGCCTGTCCACGATGCTCATAACGGCCGCCAAGATGAGGTTGCCGGAGTACTCTTCGCGGGTGACCTATACGAATCTCGGCCTCGCACTGGTGCTGGTCATGCTGATCGCGACTATCTCCGGTTATGCCGGCGTACGCCGGGTGCTGAAAATCGAACCGTTCGATATCTTCCGAGGCTGACATGCCCAGGGCGGCAATCGTGGCCGACAAGCTCACCAAATGGTTCGGACAGGACGACGTCAGAACCTACGCGGTGCGAGAGGTGAGTTTCGAGGCGAATTGGGGCGAAATGCTCTACATAGTTGGACCGTCGGGAAGCGGTAAGACGACTCTGTTAAGCCTCATTTCCGGAATTCTCCGGCCCAACGCAGGATCGGTCAGAATAGACAGCCGCGATCTTTGGAGCCTGTCCGACAACGAAATCGCCGACTTCCGCCTGAACACCATCGGGTTCGTCTTTCAGGACTATCATCTCTTCCCTCGCCTGACGACCGCGGAAAACGTCGCTATCCCGCTGGTGCTGAAAAGGCGGACGTGGGGCGAGGCGCTGCGCGCTGCTGCGCGATATCTGGATGTAGTGGGCCTCGGTGACAAGGCGGCGCTTCCGCCGACCAAGCTCAGCGGCGGCGAGCAGCAGCGGGTTGCAATCGCACGCGCGATCGTTCATCAACCCGAAATTCTGGTATTCGACGAGCCGACCGCCTCGCTCGACGGAGAGACCGGGCGTAGGATCGTGTCATTCGTCAAGACCGACATCCTGACGCCGCAGCGCTGCATCGTGATGGTTACGCATGACAACAGGATCTTCGAATACAGCGACAGGATCATGACGATGGAGGACGGACGGATAACAGGTTTTCTTCAGGGCGCGCCGTATGAGGCTTAGGATAGAAATACTGCTGGCCTTCATCGGACTGGGGGCCGGCATGATCGGCGCATACATCTACGGTCTGCACGTCGTGGCGCAGGCCCCGGCGTTCAATCCGCCGGCAAACCCCTACGCCAAAGGCGTGTACGCCGAGGGGATGGTCGAGGCCTATCAGAACAACGGCGCGAACATAAATATCTTTCCGAATATATCCGGCACCATCATCGACATTCCCGTCCGCGAGGGCGAATGGGTCCGCAAGGGAACCATGCTGGTGCACTTTGACGACTCGGTCCAAAAGGCGGCGGTCGAGGCGGCGAAGGCCCAGGTCGCGTACGCACGCGCGCAATTGAAGAACGTCCGCGATGAACTTGCGAAAGACGAAGCCTCCTATCGGTTGGATCCTAAATCGATAAGCAAATATACCCTCGACGACGCGATAAACGCGGTCAAGGTGGCGGCAGGCAACTTGCAAGTTAATGAAAAGAACTATATTTCGGGCAAGGCTCTGCTTGCCTGGTATACGATCGCCGCGCCAGGGGACGGAAGAATTCTGGCTATTCAGGCCGCGGTTGGAAGCTACGTAACCGCCAACCAGGGCACCTACGATACATACACCCAGGGCTTCGATCCCATCATCGTGATGGGGCCGTCGGAAGACTATCTCAGTGTCAGGTGTTACATCGACGAAATACTGATTCACAGGCTTAAGCCGGGGCCGGAGATGGATGCGCGGATGTTAATTCGCGGAACCAACATCAGCGTCCCGCTCGAATATGTCAGGGTTCAGCCTTATGTGTCGCCAAAGATCGAACTGTCAAATGAGCGAACGGAGCGAGTCGATGTGCGGGTGCTGCCGGTGATATTCAGGTTCGCGCGGCAGAAGGATCTTCCCGTGTACCCGGGTCTGCTCGTTGATGTTTATATTGCGGAAAAATAGCCGGCCGCAGACGCCGGGCGGCGGGCGCGCGAGCCCGTTGATATTGCTCGGCGCAGCGTTGCTTTGGTGCAGTTTGTGGAGCTGCGCAGTTGGGCCGGACTTCGTCCGGCCCAAGGCGCCTGCAACTCAGCGCTACACGCACGAGGAGGAGCCCGCCGGAACTGTGGCTGCGGACGGTACTGCGCAGCGCTTCGAGCACGGCGCGCGGATCGCCGCGGACTGGTGGCGGCTGTTCAACTGTCCGAAACTGGACGCGATCGTGATGCAGTCGATAGCCAATAATCCGACGCTGCAGGCCGCCCAGGCGAGCCTGCGTCAGAGCCAGGACAATCTCCGCGCCGGCTATGGCATCTTCTATCCGCAACTAAGCGCAAACTTCCAGCCCACGCGCCAGCAATTCTCGGCAGCTCGCTTTGGCTCGAGCGTGGCGCCGAGCATTTTCGACCTTTATACCTTGCAGGCGACGATCAGTTATGTACTCGACGTGTGGGGCGGGGAACGGCGCACGGTCGAGGGCCTCGGTGCTCAAGTCGACGTTCAATACTACAACACCGAGGGGACCTACCTGACGCTGTCAGGAAATATCGTCAACGCCATCGTGGCCGAGGCGGCATACAGCGCCGAGATCGATGCGACCGAGCAAATCATCGGATTTCTTCAGCAGGAAGTTCAAATTACTAATGCGCAAGTGCAGGCGGGTACAGTTCCTTACGCGAACCTGTTGAGCATTCAGACTCAGCTCGAGACCACCCAGGCGACGCTGCCTCCTCTCCGCCAGCAACTGGCGCACACCCGCCACCTGCTCGCTACCTTGATGGGACACGCGCCCGCCGACGTGGCGCCGCCGCAGGTCACTTTTCCCGAACTCACGCTGCCGAACAATCTGCCGGTCAGCCTGGCTTCGGATTTGGTCCGCCAACGCCCCGATATCCTGGTTGCCGAGTCCCAGCTACATAGCGCCAGCGCCCAGATCGGAGTCGCAACTGCCGCGATGTTCCCGAGCTTCACGCTGAGTGCCGACTACGGATGGAACGGCAGCACGCTTTCCACCCTGTTTGGAAGCAGCACAGCTTTCTGGATGTTCGGCGCATCGGTCGCAACACCAGTGATCCAGGGGCCTACACTTTGGTATCAGCGAAAGGCGGCAATCGATGCGTATCAGCAGGCCCTGGCTAACTATCGCCAGACCGTTCTTGCGGCCCTTGCTCAGGTTGCAGATGCACTGGACGCGCTCCAGCATGACGCTCAAACTCTGAGCGCGCAGTCGCAGGCCGTCCGCACGGCGTCCGAGACACTCCGCTTGATCCTGATTAACTACCAGGCTGGTACGGTCAATTACCTGCAAGTGCTAATCGCGGATTACCAATACCAGCAGGCGGAACTCGGCTATATCCAGGCGTTGGGACAGCGGCTTCAGGATACTGCCGCCTTATTTGTCGCCCTGGGAGGAGGTTGGTGGAGCGCTCCCCAGACTGCCCTTGGCGGCCCCTCAATCCTCGCCGCAGGGGGCAGCCGGCTCTTGCAATCCGGTCAACAAAGCCGGTGAATGTACTACTCCATGAAGAGTATTCTTCGGTAAGGTGGTTCGCTCGTGGCGAGACCTGCTGGAGCGAGGAAGCAACAAGGGGCGCGGCCCGATATTATTGACCCGAACCGGATGAACGGCCGTTTGAGAGGAGAGGCTGAATGATGCGCAACGAACGAAGTGCTATAGCTCGAATATTCAGTGCGCGAACCCATTGGAGGATGGTGGCTGCAATAGTGATTCTGGCCGGTCTTGCCGCGCCGCAGATCGCGGCTGCTCAGGATAGTGCCAAGCGCGACTACATTGTCTATTGCTCTAGCTGCCACGGGACGGACGGCCGCGGAAATGGCCCGGCCGTGTACGTGGTTCCCGGCTTCAAGCCGACCGATCTGACAGTGCTGACCAGGACCCATGGGGGCCAGTTCCCCGCCGACGAAGTCCGCAGGATCATCGACGGCCGGAAAGCCAGGCTGCCGGGCCACACGGATTGGGATACTAACATGCCGCTTTGGGGTGTTCAGTTCCAGGAAGAGGGAGCGGAGTTCACTCCTGAGACTGAAGCGAGAGTCCGGCGCAGAATCGATGCGCTAGTCGCCTATATTCGTTCGATACAGCGTGATTAGCGCCGCGCTATAGATTTTCGCGCGCGAAACAGGCAGGAGTCAGTCAACCCGCGGAGCTGTGGTCGACGATGAACGTTCGCGTCTCATCGTCGTAGGCGAACAGTTCGGCGTATCTCCCCCAGCCGATCACCGCGCGCAGAGTGTTCTCCGCATCGTTGGGGTTCAGTTGGTCCTCGAGCTCGGGCTCGAATCTTTCTCGAGGCGCCCGATGGCCCTCGCGCTCATCGAGGATATGGCGGATGTGCGCGGCGAGCGGAACGAATCGAAGCAGATGCTCTCGGAACAGGCGCTTGCGATCGTCGGTTCCGCTCTGAGCGAATATGCGTCCCGCGGTGGTCAACTTGATCGCGCCGTCCTTGAGTTCGGCGAACTCCATGATGTGAAGGGCCTCGGCGATCAGAAACAAATCCCGGATGTCGAGCGAGAGTGCGGGCGCGATCTTGGCCAGATCTGCGCGCCCGTCGTAGGGCGGGGCGGCCAGGGCCTCGATGAATCCGCTGATGCGGTTGACCGAGACCGGTGGCAGCGGCTGGACCAACCCGCCATGAAGGCCGCGCAGCGCTCCTATAGACTCAGTCGCGCGCGAAGTGAGTATTGAATAGAACTCGTCAACGATAGTATGGAACTCAGGATCCAGGCGGTCGCGCGGATGCGCGAGCGGAACCGGAATTTCGGCGGCGATGCGGCCTGGATTCGACGAGAGGACAAGGATTCGATCGCACATCATGACGGCTTCTTCGATGTTGTGCGTCACCAGCAGCACCGACTTGGTCGGAAGCTGCCGCGCGACCCAGAGATCGAGGAAGTCAGTTCGCAGGGTCTCTGCCGTGAGCACATCGAGGGCCGAGAACGGCTCATCCATCAGGAGCAGGACCGGCTCGACCACGATTGCCCGAGCAAAGCCAACTCGCTGCCGCATTCCGCCCGAAAGCTCGCGCGGGTAGGCGGATTGGAAGCCGTCGAGACCGATGAGATCGATGGCGGACATCGCACGGCGGCGTGCTTCGTCGCGCGACAACCCGAGCGCATCGAGGCCGGCCTCCACGTTCTCGAGCACGGTCAGCCAGGGAAACAGCGCAAAGCTCTGAAATACAACCGCGATGCCCTCGCTTGGCCCCGAGAGCGGCGCCCCGCGATAGACAACTTCTCCGGAGGTCGCTTTCATCAGTCCTCCCGCGATGCGCAACAGAGTCGATTTTCCCGAGCCTGAGCGGCCGAGCAGGCCGAGAATCTCGCCTTCGTGCAGAGACAGATCGATGTCCGCCAAAACGGGCAGCGCCTCGCCCGATGGCATCGCGAAGGCCTTGCAGACCTTGCGCATCTCGAGGACAGGACTATTCGCCGGCTGCGCCATCGAACGCTCTCAATCCAATCGTGTCCGCCGCTCCGCAAATGCATACAGCGGGCGCCATATGAGCCGGTTCATCATGATAACAAATACCGACATCACGGCGACGCCGAGTGCGATGCGCGGATAATCTCCCGCATCGGTCATCTGCGCGATATATGCTCCGAGCCCCAGTCCACTCAGTTTGGTTGGTCCCCAACTGACCGCCTCCGACACGATGCTCGCGTTCCACGCCCCGCCTGAAGCCGTGATTGCTCCCGTCACATAATACGGAAATATCCCGGGCAACATCACCTGCCGCCACCAGCGCCAGCCCCGGATGCGGAAGCTGGATGCGGCCTCTCTGAAATCGGTCGGAAAGGCGGTCGCGCCGGCGATGACGTTGAACAGGATGTACCATTGCGTTCCGAGAATCATCAGAGGGCTGAGCCAGATCTTGGGAGCGAGCGAATATCTTACGATTACGAAGACGGCGAGCGGGAAGAGCAGATTCGCAGGGAAGGCCGCCAGAAATTGCGCTAACGGTTGTACCTTTTCGGCGAGCCTCGGCCGAAGACCAACGCCGACTCCGATCGGAACCCATACAACGGTCGCCAGCACGATCAGAATTACCACGCGAAGCAGAGTGAGCAGTCCATTGCTCACTGCGATAGTCACATCGTCCCACGAGAGCTCGGGCTGAGCAAATTGCACGAGCTTCCATCCCACATACGCGACCGCGGCGAGAAGAGCGCCGTACCAGGCAATGTCGATCGCCCGATGCGGCGGCGTCCAGCCGCGCGGCCACCGGGGTCTTACCGGGAGAGAAAGCCGGGCCCGCGCAACATCCTGCGCAGCCGTCCCGACCGGCTCCGCGACGCGTCTGAGCACTCGCGCCTGGCGAAACAGGTCAAGCACCCAGCTCTCCGGTACGACCTGCGCCGCGGTTTGCTCGAACCGGAACTTGTCGGCCCACGCCACCAGCGGACGGAAGAGCAGTTGATCGTAGATTATGATCGTGATGGTCATTGCGGCGATCGCCCACCCTGCCGCCTCCAGGCTGCGGTTGTGAATCGCAAGCGCAACGTACGACCCGATACCCGGCAGCGTGATCTGGATATTGCCCACCGAGATGGCCTCGGAGGCGACGACGAAGAACCAGCCCCCGGACATCGACATCATCATGTTCCACACGAGCCCCGGCATCGCGAACGGCACCTCGAGCCGCCAGAATCGCTGCCATCCGGAGAAGCGAAAACTGCGGCTCGACTCGTCGAGGTCGGTGGGGACGGTTATCAGCGACTGATAGAAGCTGAACGCCATGTTCCAGGCCTGCGCGGTGAAGATCGCAAAAATCGCCGCGAGTTCGGGTCCCAGCGCAGTGCCCGGAAAAAGCGAAACGAAGAACACCACCGTGAATGAGAGATATCCCAGCACCGGCACCGATTGCAGAACGTCCAGCAACGGGATCAGTACGGTTTCAGCCCGCCGGCTCTTGGCCGCCGGCGTCGCGTACGCGAACGTGAAGAGAAGCGAGGCGGCGAGCGCGGCCAGCATTCGCATCGTCGTGCGCAGAGCATAAAGCGGCAGAACTGCCGGCGACAGGGAAATACTCGGCTGCTCGGCGGCAACCAGCGGCGCCAGCATCTGATGGACGCCGGATCCGATGAGGATCATGATCCCCAGCACCAGCAGAACGGCGACCGCATCCCGCCAGGTCGGGATGCGCTGGCGCCAGGCTCTTCCGATCAGGACCTCGGCATGCTGCTCCACGTCTTTCCCTGCTCGAAAGCTGCGGGTGAATTACGTTTGCAATGAAAGCAGCATCAAGATCGCGCATCAACCGCGGCGCGGGCCATCCTCTTCCCTTCGCCAATCTCGGCTCCCCCGATTGAAGCCCGCGCACCGAGAACGCTGACCACGCTTGTAATTGATCTCACGAAGTGGAGATTAGGCGCCGCAGAATTGGGACCTTTAGAAAATCCAATATGATCAGGTACAGAACACATGCCAAAAGCACACCGCCAGCCAAGAGGACCGGGAGAGGAGCCATCAAAATTCCCAGACCCGACAAGAGACAAACCACGCTCACATCCACAATCGAACTAAGAATCATCCATCGGCTCGGAAAGGAATTCCAAAAGTGGTGGCGCTCGCGTACCAGATACACCATCCCCTGGCCTGTGAATACAAGGGTCAGGAAGACCAGCGTCTGTAGTTGAGGAAGCGGCAGACGAAGAAAACCGCGCCCATAGAAGAAAAGCCCAAAAGACAGAAGCAAGATGAGGCTGCCGAGGCTCATTCCCGCCAGCATCAATGTTCGAATCCGCCACCGATCAGGCATTAGTGAAGCGGATACATGATCCGTCGCAATCGACATGGTGACGAAATCGTTGGTGAACAACAGCATTACAATCAGCAGAGGTGTGATGATGAAAGCGTGCGTGAGAATCACCCCGAGGCTGAGGAATAATCCGATTTCGACGGTCTTGATAATCTTGTTGAGCGTATACGTGAGCATACGCTGATAGATGCGCCGGCTCGTGTCGACAGCCGTTAAAATGTCACTGAGGCCGGGGTTGGTGAGCACCAGGCTTGCCGAGGCTTTCGCCACATCGGTGGCGCTGGCCACCGCGATCCCGACTTCTGCTTGTTTCAAAGCTGGTGCATCGTTGACCCCGTCTCCGGTCATCCCGACCACGTGACTCGCCTGCTGCAATGCGCGGACCAGGCGGAACTTGTCTTCAGGGAATACGCCCGCGAAGACTGCGCAATCGAGCGCCTGATCGATGTGCTCGCGCAGGTTCTGTGACGAGCAGGCGCGCCCGGCGATTCCGACCTGGGCGGCAACCGCTTGAGCCGTGGCGAGCCCATCGCCGGAAACCATGAGTACGCGGACTCCCAGTTCGTTGAGGCTCATTACCAGGGACTTGGAGTCGTCGCGAGGCGGATCCTGAAGCGCCAGTAGTCCAATCATTCGGACGGCGCCTTCGGCTCCGCCGGCCACGCCGAGCACGCGGTAACCTCCTCCTGCAAGGCGCTCAACGTCAGCGCTTACGTCGGGGGTGCTGCCGACACGGGCGGCGAGCGACTCAGGTGCGCCCTTCAGCGCAAGCAATTGCTTGCCGTTTTGACCGATAGTGGCTTCAGCAAGTTTGGTTGCCGGCTCGAACGGAACGAATCTGACACGTTGAGCCTTACCTGAGAGCGCGCCTTCGGCTCGTGCCCGCTCAAGTACGGCGAGATCGATTGGGTCCTGGCCGGCTTCGTCGCTCGCATACGCTGCGAACCGTAACAAGTCGTGCACGCTGAACGGTGGGTAGGGATGCAACGCCGCCAGCGAGAGCCGATTTTGAGTTATCGTTCCGGTCTTGTCGCTGCACAATACATCCATCGCCGCCGCTTCCTCGATCGCCGACAGACGCGTGACCAGCACTCCGCGCCTGGCCAGTTCCACAGCGCCCAAGGCGGTTGCGAGCGTGAAGGTGGCCGGCAGCGCGACCGGGACCGAAGCCACGAGTAGAATCAGTACGAATGGAAGCGTCTCGCCAAGAGGCATACCCACAAGAGCGGCGTATAGGAAGACCCCCATCGCCAGCGCGATGTCCATCGCGACGAGGTACTTCACGATCGTGAAGATGATGCTCTCAAGATGGCTCGCCGTCCGGGCGGAACGGACCAGTTCGGCGGTCTTCCCAAAATAGGTTCGCTGGCCGGTTGCCGTGACCTCACCGCTCGCCTGGCCACGCTTGACTAATGAACCGGCGTAAGCGGTTTTGTCCCGATCTGCCTCGACCGGCACCGACTCACCGGTGAGAGCCGATTGGTCGATTAAGACCTCTCCCTCGTGGATGCCAATGTCGGCTGGCACAAGGTCACCCATTTGCAGGTGAACGAAATCACCTGGAACCAGGTCCTCTGCTGGAATCAGATTCCACACGCCGTCGCGCAGAACTCTCGCCCCCACGGCCAGGCGCTTACTCAACAGCTCGAGCGCGCTGTGCGCTCGGCTCTCCTGGAACAGACTTAACCATGCGTTGAAGACGAGCAGCACCGCAATGACAGCAGCCTCGAGGAACTTGCCGAGCGCAAGTTCGAGCACGATTGTTACTTCGAGCATCCATGGCACCGGAGCCCAGAACTTCCCCAACAGCGCCAGGACTGGATGCGGTTTTTTCTCGGCCAGGATGTTGGGGCCGGACTCGAGGAGACGCCGGTGAGCCTCCCCGCTCGTGAGGCCGCGCGATGGCGTCGTAACCGGTGGCTGACTGACTGAATCACCCATTGACGCACCTAGGCATGCCGCTCCATGGTTTCCGCTTTCTCAGGAGCTACGGGGGTGAATTACGTCTGCAATGAAAGCAGCCTCGCAGTCGCGCATCAACCGCGGCGCGGGCCATTGGCGGGCGACCTCCCGCCGTCGCGTATCTACTGAGGCAGCGGCGATCCCACCGTCTGCTCGATTGCGACCTTCTGCGCAAGAAACTGGTTTTGAAGCTGCAGATGGGACACCTGCAAGCTGTAGAGCTGCTGATAAGCGTTTTGCAGTTGTGCGAAGTTGAGCTGCCCGTTCTCATACGCAACGATGGCGACTTCGTAACCATGCCGCGCGATTGGGATTAGCGAATCGTGATAGAGCCTGGCCTGGCGGTAGTCCACCAGCGCAGTGCGATACAAGGTCGTCACGATCGCCGAGGTCTGGTTCTTGATAGAGCCGAGATCGTAGCGGGCCGCCTCGAGATCGTGAAGCGACTTTACCACGTCCTCGCGCTGATGCCACCGGAAAAAAATCGGCACGTTGAAGGCGAGAGTCAGGCTGTGATCCTCAGTGCGATTCGGCGCCGGTGCTGCGCTGGTCAGTAGGTAATCGTCAAAGGAATAGCTAAGGCTGTAGTCCGGTAGATACTCCATCTTGGCCAGGGTCGATGCGGTATCGGAGTTTCTTTCCGTGAGCGCGGCTTGCAGAATCTCCTGGCGTGTCTCCGCCGCCCGGCGGATCAAATCATCAAGACCGGCGGTAAGCGGCCGCACGTCAAGCGTCTGATCGACGGTGAGCGGTTCGTCGGGCCGGCGGTACAAGAGCATATTGATCTGCGTCCGATCGTTCTGAACGTTCAGCCGAAACACTTCCAGTTGCTGCACCATCGTGGAGTATGCCAATTGCGCCGCGATGATGTCCGCTTGCGTGTTCTTGTTGCCCTGGTAGCCGATTTCCGTCACCTTGACGACTTTTTCGAGCAGGTTTGCCTGCTCCTCCGTGGCCGCGGCCAACGCCGCATCCAGCGCGAGTTGATAATAGCCCACCTGGACCTGGGCTCTCAGATCGCGCTCAGTCGCTTCCAAAGCCAGTCGCGCGATATCGGCCGTTCTCCTGGAGAGGTCCGCCTGATACAGGGCCTTTCCTGGAAACTGAAGGGATTGCGTGACCCCGATGGTGTGCGCGGAGGCTTTGAATAAGGGGAAATCGGGGCTGTCGGTGTTGGAATAACTGAATACCGGATCCGCCGGAGCGTAATTCTGTTGAATCTGGTGCGAAGCGGAAAGCCACCGCTCCCTCGCGCTCTTCACCCCGGGATTGTTCTGCATTGCCTCGGTAATAAGTTGGTCGAGCGTCAATCGTCCTGCGTCCTGAGCGCGCGCCTCCGGAGCAGTCACCGTCGCGAGAGGGAAGATTGCGAGCATGAGTATGAAAGAGCCGGTGAAATGAACTCGCTTCATGACAATTCCACCTCCGAACGTTCGACGATCAATGCGGCAATTCGCGCACGAGCGCGTTGCGATGGTCCCCGCCGAGCATCAGCCTAGTCTCAGAGGCTAGCGAACCCGTGGATGCTCATCCACCACGAGGGCGAATTTTCTGCGGGCGAGGTATTCGCGGAATATTAGATAATCTTATGGACGGCCAGCCAGGGCCCGCGCGCAGACAACTCCGCGTACAGCAGCGGAACAAATGCTGCCCAGGCCAGCAGATCAGGACTCAGACTCGGAAACGACACCGCCAGCGCAAGTCCGCTGGCGCACGCGAGGAGGCAATTCGTCGCGGTCTCCTTCCGCCATCTGTGTGACAATCGTTGGCCTGTTTCTATGGGCGCTCAGTGGGACGTCACACCCGCGGACGGTTCGGCTTCGCAATGGTCGAGGCCGTCGGTCTGAGCAAGGATGCCCGTTTGATAGACATGCAGAAGAGCATTCTTGATTCTCTCCTGGTCGTTCGCCGGCCACATCTCATGCAGCGCTTGCCAGGCCTGCTCTTCCCGCCCGCTATACAGATAGTCTGCGGCGATCTCTAATATCCCATTCTCGGTATTCGTATCTCTCTTCGCTCGAGGTGCGTTCCGAAACTGCTCTACTTTCCGGGTTGGCAAGAAATGCTTGCGTGTGTGCGCGATATCTTCATCGTACCTCGCCCGGAAACAGGCGCTGGCATTGAGCAATCTATGACGGTCAAGTCGTAAGATGACTTCAGGGATGAAGAAAATGTCGGTCTGCAGCTCCTCGTCCATAAAGCGATCGAGTGCCCCATCCCACGTGACGAGATATATTGGGCCGCCTTTATTAAGTCGCTTAGCGCTCATTCCGTAGTGATTCTGAACCTCCTTCAACACTTCAAATTTGAGGCCAAGCGAGGCAAATATCGTACGCACGTTATCGGCGCCGGACCCGGGCACTGGAAGTAACTCACTTAATTTGAGAACTGGTGTTGTACCGCCGCTAATTGGATCTCCGGATTCCGAATTAATGTTAATCCCGGTGACAAGCCCGCGCACGACCGGAGCTGACAAATGGAACACAGTGCCCGCATCGTCTGATTCGACCGATAGCTCACAAACGTTGGTACTGCCTATATTGTACAGATTAACCGTGTATTTGCCAAAGCTATAGCCGACCGTCTTGCTGGGAGTACCAGAATCGCACTCCAGATCGCACGTTATAACCGCGCTGCTGGAGGTCGCACCGAAGACTACGCAGACGAATGCGAGCAGCATGGACAACAAATGTCCGGGGCGACAAACTGCTTTCATCGAATTGCTCCAACGCTACTTGGCGGACGGTTCGGCTTCGCAATGATCGAGGCCATCGGTCTGAGCAAGGATGCCCGTTTGATAGACATGCAGAAGGGCATCTTTGATTCTCTCCTGGTCGTCCGCCGGCCACATCTCATGTAGCGTTTGCATAACCTAAGCCTTCTCGCCGATACTGACGGCGAGTGATCTCGGTCCAGGACATCTGTTTTCCATTGTGTCGTCGCAAACCAATAGAATCATAACCTCCCCATTTTACTCAACTCTTTTTCGGTCAGGTTCTTAGGTCGTGACCAAATCTATTCACACCCTTTTAAGGAAATCTTCCACAGTGGACATCCCACGGATATTCAACATCACTGAAAGTGCCCACCGCATCCACAACCCGATCACACCCGAAAAGCTCGCCACTCTCGGCGCGGCGCTGCGTCTGGAATCGGGGGCCCGAGTGCTCGACCTCGGCAGCGGTTCGGGGGAGATGCTGTGCACCTGGGCACGCGATCACGGCGTCATCGGCACCGGCATCGACATGAGCCGGTTGTTCACCGAGCAAGCGAAACTCCGTGCTGTAGAACTCGGCGTCGCCGATCAAGTCAAGTTCATCCATGGCGATGCTGCCAGCTATGTCTCTGACGAGAAGGCCAGTGTGGCAGCCTGTGTCGGTGCCACTTGGATCGGCGGTGGAGTCGTCGGCACTATCGAGCTTCTGGCGCGGAGCCTGCGCACCGGAGGGATCATCCTCATCGGCGAGCCCTACTGGCGGCAGGTACCGCCGACGGAAGATGTTGCCAAGGGGTGTCTTGCCAACTCAATCTCCGACTTTCTCATGCTTCCAGAACTTCTCGCGTCTTTTGGCCGCCTTGGCTACGACGTCGTTGAAATGGTTCTGGCTGACCAAGACGGCTGGGACAGATACGAGGCGGCCAAATGGCTCACCATGCGCCGATGGCTTGAAGCCAATCCCGGCGACGAGTTCGCGAAAGATGTTCGGGCCAAACTGACCTCGGAACCCGAGCGCTACGCCGCTTACACGCGTGAATACCTAGGCTGGGGTGTGTTCGCGCTGATGAGGCGGTGATGGGTTGGGGCATCCAGCGGATTATCAATGGCTGTGCCGCGCAACAACGGTTGCTCGCGGATTAGAGCGGCCGAGCGAGCATCAAGACCCAAGCAGCACGGACTTGCGCTTGTGGCAGCGAATCTTTTCTAGAGTGGACTCGCCGCGAATCGACGATTTGCAGGATTCGTTGCTCTCTACGCTGCCACGGGCCGAGCGAATCGGCTCGCCCACGCGCGGATTTCGGGCGACTCTCCGAGGAGCCCGGAAAATCGCCGACTTACTGGCGGAGAGGGAGGGATTCGAACCCTCGGTACCGGTTGCCCAGTACGCCAGATTAGCAATCTGGTGCCTTCGACCACTCGGCCACCTCTCCGCGGGTCGGAAGAAAGCGATTTTCGACCATCGATCGGCCCGACGCAAGCCGCCCGCCGCTCCCAGTTCGGACCGAAGAGGTCAGCTGTCGGATTGGACTGGCCGCCGCGTGGTGGATGAGGTAGGTGAGGCCCACGTATTCTTCGCGATTCTCGCCGGATCCTCTACGCAACTTTCGCAGGCGCACCTGCACTGACGAACCGTAGTTCGACGCGCTTGTTCAGCGCTTTGGCGATGCGCCTGAGCATCGCCA
>Ga0187771_10000059_pt1 | contig 48575 bp, 47 predicted proteins | sample 0116_SJ02_MP15_1_FD_133139 | JGI IMG/M metagenome (GOLD analysis project Ga0187771, IMG submission 133139) | Tropical peat soil microbial communities from peatlands in Department of Meta, Colombia - 0116_SJ02_MP15_10_MG | ecosystem: Environmental > Terrestrial > Soil > Wetlands > Peat | place...
GCAGAAAACGGCGTGAAAACGTACCTCGTTGAAAGGGAGCCCTCGATCGGGGGGAATACCGTGAGAATCGGAAAGGTCTTTTCACCCCATAAGATGGTGGAAGAGTGCGCGATGTGCTCCCTTAGCCCGTTGATGAATGAGGTGCACGAAAACCAACACATCGAGCTCCTCACAGACGCCGAAATTGCACACATCGGCGGGACCGCCGGCCACTTCCACGTCGACGTCAAGATCAAACCCCAAAGCGTGAACGCACGGTGCACGAGTTGCGGAGAGTGCACGATCGTGTGTCCGATCGAAGTGCCTGACTGGTGGAACGCCAACACACAAAAAAGAAAGGCGATCTACAAGCCGTTTCCGCAGGCCGTGCCCGATCAGTACACCATAGATGGCGAAAACTGCGTCAAATGCGGCAACTGCGTTAAGGTGTGCAAGTCTGACGCGATCGATCTCGAAGCGAAGCCCTCCCTTCGAAAGCTCGAAGTCGGAGCGATCATCGTCGCCACGGGCCACGATGAATTCGATCCTGCACTGCGGCCGGAATACGGCTATGGCCGCTTTAAAGACGTGATCACTCAGTTAGAGCTCGCCCGGATAATCGGCGTCAACGGGCCCACAAACGGTGAGCTCCTAAGACCCTCAGACGGCAAGCCACCACAGCGGCTAGTGATGATACAGTGCGTCGGCTCGAGAGACGAAAAGCCACACGGACTGCCGTATTGCTCGTCCGTGTGCTGCATGGTAGCGCTGAAACACGCGAACTACGTTACCGACTACTTCCCGGGAACGGACGTGACAATATTGTACACGGATATCCGCGCTTCGGGAATCTATGAGAATTACTACCGGCACGTCCAAGAGAAAGGCGTCAAGTTCATCCGCGGTCGGGCGAGTGACGTCAAGTATAAGGATGGCAAACTGCTCGTGAGCGCAGAGGACACGCTCCGCGGACAGACGCTCGAACTCGACGCTGATCTGGTCGTCCTTTCGACAGGCATCAAGCCCTCTCGCGGAACCGTCGAGATCGGAGAGACGCTCGGCATCGAGCTAGGCGATGACCTGTTCGTGAAGGAAAAACACCCAAAACTTGAGGGCGCGAGCACAAACACGAAAGGAATCTATGTGTGCGGAACTGCCCAAGGTCCCAAGGATATCACATACAGCGTTATACAGGCGGACGCAGCTGCGCTCGAAGCGCTCTCACTCGTTGGCCAAGAGTACCTCTCGGTAGAACCACTCACGGCTTTCGTGAAGGACAGCTGCAACGGCTGCGGGATGTGCCTGCGGCAGTGCAGGAACAACGCCATAAGAATGGTGGACCGCAGGGCAACCGTCGATCCGATGCTGTGCACGGGCGGCGGCGCATGTTTGCACATTTGCCCGAATGACGCCCTTGATTTACACGGATGTACGGAGGCGCAGCTAGAAGCTACCATCCGAGGCGTCCTCGCAGGCAAACGCAAAGACGAAGTCAGGAACATCGCGTTCTTAGACTCAAAAATCGGGTACGCCGCAGCCGACAATATTGGAGCGTCACGGCTCCGCTATCCGCCTTCCATCCGAGTCATAAGCGTGCCGTCGGTGTTGCGGCTCGGGCCACAACACATCGAGCTGGCATTTCAGTTAGGCGCTGACGGGGTCTTTATCGGGCAAGGGTTTGAAGCGGAGAGTTGCGGTGAAAACTTCGAAAGCGTCGAAGCCAGGCTCAACGATTTGAGCAAGGACGCTGTCCAAAGAGGGATTGATGCCACGCGACTGAAGATTTATCGCGTGTACATCCCGCACTTCGTGGGCTTGCACAAGCGTCTCATGCAGTTCGATGATAAGATCAAGCGCAATAGAGAGACGCGAGAGGAGCTCACTCCGGCGTGATGCATCGCCACGGTCCTATGCCGACAGCCAATGCGCCTTTGAGAAGTATCGAGGAGATAAACGCGAAGATACGAGCAGGAGAAGTTACCGTTTGCACTGCCTTTGAGTTTTGCAACATGGTGCGGGCTCAGGGCGACGTCAGCGACGTGGACGTAGTTACGAGCGGCACGAAGGGCATCATGAGCGGGACTTACGCCACCCTGTCGTTTCGCGCTACCGAGCCGAACGTGTTCGAAACGGCTGAAGCGGTATGGCTCAACGATGTTCCGGCGTTCGTCGGTCCCTGTCCTAATGAGCGACTTGGGTTGCTTGACCTGCTGGTGTCGGGAACGGCGGCAAGTCGTAGCGACGCCAAATATGGGGGCGGCCATCTTTTTCGCGATATTGTACGAGGGAACGACATCGACTTTGACGTGTTGACAAGCACGGGGCGCCGCATACAAGGTCAAACCCGCCTTGTAGACATGCAGTTTGCGCGGCTCTCAGCGACGCGCAATGTGTTTAAGAACTACAATGCGTTTGTTAACCCCGAAGACGGGTGCCTAAAGTCTATTTTTTCCGTCACGTGCCTTGAAGGGCCGTACAAGGAAGCGAGCGTCTCTGGGTGCGGGGAGATAAACCCGCTGGAGAAGGATCCGCAGCTCGAGACTATCGGAGTTGGTACGAAAGCCCTGTTCAACGGCGCCGTCGGCTTCATAACGGGCACAGGAACGCGAAGCTCCGCTCAGATGCCCAACCTTTCGGGATACGCCCCGCTCAAGGGCATGAACCCAAGGTATCTTGGTGGCTTTAACACGTCTGCAGGGCCTGACGTGTTTTGTTCGTGGGCAGTTCCTATCCCGATCCTCACTAGCTCTGTGCTTGAGAGCGCGAGCCGGACAGATGATCAGATCCCCCTTCCGATCGTTGACGTAAATGGGCGCAAGCCGCTGGGGTACGCGCGATACAGTGACGTCTGGCAGGGCACATATGGGCGGATACGTTTCGCACCCGACGAGTGCCTGAACTGTGAAGAATGTCAGGTCGAGGAGAACTGTCCAGCTGGGGCGTTCAAGCGGGATACTGGAATTGATCGCAATGAATGCGTGCGATGCGGCGCCTGCGTGTCCTCTTGCGCGCACGGCGCGCTGAGTGGCGATCTGGGTGCTGTCGACCTCAACGGGCGACAAATTCCCATAACGCTAAGGCAATCCGACCGGTCAGATGCTGACAAACTGACACGAGAACTCAAAAAGAAGATAGAGCAAGGTGAGTTCTTGCTCAGCACGCCGGTGCAGCGTATCGAGCTGCGGTAGCCGCTGCTGTCGGCGTTCTTGTGTCTCAGTCGAGCCAACACGAGGCTGGAGAGAGCTGCAAACCAACGGAGCTTTGCTAAAGTTCCATTTTGAGACGCGGCAAGCTAATAAACAACGAATCGCATTTGATAGAAGTAATATAGGGTTAGCGCGTACTCAATGTGGAGGGGCCATAGGGTAGCCTGGATATCCTTGGGGACTGGGGGTCCTCAGACCCGAGTTCAAATCTCGGTGGCCCCACTGGCTAAATCTGGCTTAGCAGCGCTGCGAGGCGGCACGTTTACAAAAGCTAATAAATAGCGCGCGCAACACATATTATTATAGCATAATTTGGAGAATGCCAGTGGCTTTTTGCGTACATTAGAAAATGGTCACGATTTGAATCAGGCGCTCCAGACGGAACATATTTTGCTAATTTATTGAATCTCAGAGTGTCTGTTGAGGGGCAAAAAAGTGTCTATCGGGATTACCACGTACGGTGTGTACGTACCGCGATACAGAATCAGAGTCGAGGAAATCGCACGAGTGTGGGGCGATGACCCCAACAACATCAAGAAAGGGCTACGTGTTTTTGAAAAGTCAGTCCCCGACCGGGACGAAGACACGGCGACGATTGCAGTCGAAGCCGCACGCTCTGCCCTTAAGCGATCTGATTTAACGGGAGCCGACATCGGGGCAATCTACGTTGGCAGCGAATCGCATCCCTACGCGGTCAAGCCGACTGCAACCATCGTTGCTGAGGCGATACGCGCGACGCCTGAGCTTATGGCTGCTGACTTCGAGTTTGCGTGTAAGGCAGGAACTGCCGCGATACAGACGTGCCTAGGACTAGTTGCGGCTGATTACATCAAGTACGGGATGGCGATAGGTGCTGACACGTCGCAGGGAGCCCCTGCGGATGCACTGGAATACACAGCTGCCGCGGGCGCGGCGGCGTACGTCGTCGGAAAAAACCGCGTGATCGCTGAGATTGAAGATACGTATTCCTTTACAACCGACACGTTCGACTTTTGGAGGCGGGAAGGCCAGCAGTATCCGAAGCACGGCGGAAGATTCACCGGAGAGCCAGGGTATTTCAAACACGTGTTGGCCGGAGCGCGCGCGCTGCTCCATAAGACGCACAGCAAGCCTGAAGATTTCGACTTCGTCGTATTTCACCAGCCGAACGGTAAGTTCCCGCGCAACGTTGCGTCCACACTCGGCTTTTCACAGCGCCAGATAGAACAGGGCCTCGTGGTCGAAAAACTCGGTAACGCGTACTCGGCATCTTCGCTCATCGGACTCGCCTCGGTGCTCGACGTTGCGGAACCAGGCAACCGCATTTTTGTGACGTCCTTCGGTTCGGGCGCAGGCAGCGATTCGTTCATATTCCAAGTGACAGAGCAAATCGGCAAAGTGCAAGGTCGGGCACCGGCCGTTGCAGAACTCCTCGCTGACCCGGTGTACTTAGATTATGCACTTTACGCGAAACATAAGAACAAAATCGTGTTCTAAAGAGGATCAAACACAGTAATACGGCGATTTACCATGAGAGACGTTGCGATCGTTGGCGTGGGATGCACAAAATTCGGGGAGATGTGGCAAAAGAGCTTCCGTGACCTTTTCATCGAAGCGGGCTTGATGGCCCTCGAGGATGCCGGGGTGAGCGGGGCACAGGTGGAAGCGCTTTACGGCGGCAACATGAGCTCGGGGATATTCGTCGAGCAAGAGCACGTCGGAGCGCTTATCGCCGACTACTCAGGCCTTATCTCCAATCACGTGCCAAGCACGCGAGTGGAGGCCGCGTGCGCGTCAGGGGGACTCGCACTGCGCAGCGGCATCATCGCGGTCGCTTCTGACTACCACGACGTCGTTATCTCAGCCGGCATCGAAAAGATGACCGACGTTGGCGCAGAAAAAGCGATGGATGCGCTTGCCGCTGCCGCTGACCGGGAGTGGGAAGCTGCCGTTGGTGCGACGTTTCCCGGACTGTATGCCATGATGGCCAGAGCGCACATGCACGAATTTGGCACAACACGCGAGCAGCTCGCCCAAGTCGCCGTGAAGAATCACAACAACGGTTCCATGAATCCCAGAGCGCAGTTCCGCAATCGAATTACGATCGAATCGGTGATAAACTCCCCCCTCGTCGCAGACCCTCTTCGACTTTTTGACTGCAGTCCAATAACCGACGGCGCGGCTGCAGTTGTGTTGGTTCCTGCTGAACGGGCACGCGAATTCACCGACACGCCGATCTACGTAAAAGCCACCACGCAAGCGAGCGACACCATCTCGTTGCACGATCGCCGAAGTCTCACGAGCATCGACGCGACCGCAGTCGCCGCCGAACGAGCGTTCAAAACGGCGAGGCTGGAAACGGCAGATATCGACGTGGCTGAGGTCCACGATTGTTTTACGATCGCAGAAATAATGGCGATTGAAGATCTCGGGTTTTTCGAAAAAGGCGCAGGAGGTGCTGCAACGCTCGAAGGCCTCACCGCAATCGGAGGGAAAATCCCCGTGAACACCAGCGGCGGGCTGAAGGCGTGCGGGCACCCGGTAGGGGCAACGGGAATAAAACAAGCGGTGGAAATCGTCGAGCAGCTCAGAGGAGAGGCCGGAAAAAGGCAGGTAGAAGGGGCCGAAGTCGGCTTGACCCACAATGTCGGCGGAACGGGTGGCACCGTCGTCGTGCACATCCTCACAAGGTGATTCGATGGCAGTCCCACGTTTTTGGAGAAAAATCCCGAACCGATACAATCTCATCGGCACAAGATGTGACACCTGTAATTCGTTTTACTTCCCGCCGCGGCTCGTGTGCCCCACGTGCCGACGCAAGGGCGCAATCCGCGAACACCAGTTTGAAGGCGGCGGAAAGGTGGTCACCTACACCACCATCTACACAGCGCCCGAAGGCTTTAGCAAGATGGCGCCGTACGTCTTAGCAATTGTAGAACTCGACGAGGGACCAAGACTCACCGCGCAGGTTGTCTGTGATCATTCTGAAGTCAAGATCGGAATGCGTGTTAAGTCTGTTTTTAGAAAGCTTGGTGAGGAAGGACCAGAAGGCGTGATCTACTACGGGACGAAATTTGTTCCCGCGTGAAGTCAAACGATTACGTCCTTATTCAGCTCTTGAAACCTGGGGCGCTTTTGCGTGCGCAAAACGCCGCAAACGGAGCGCTCAAATTCAATGGCCAGAGCATAGCACTTATTGAGGCGCGATACCGCTTTTTTAGATCGTGCTGCGGGGAACCTCTAGCGGCCGAGGGTCGCGTGTGCTCTCGCGAGATGTCGCGCGGCAAGTGCTCCTATGAGAGAGAGCTCTCCTGCAAGCACGGCACAGCAGACGATTTCGGCAAATTTCTTCGCGCGTGTTCCTGGGGGCTTTCCTCCGCCCGCCACGTCCATTAGGGACAAACACTCTTGCTGCGTCTTGACTGAGGTTCCACCGCCTACCGTGCCGACTGGCAACGACGGCATGCTTACGGACGCATACAATTCGTCTCCTCGCACGGAGATGCTCGTGAGTGCGGTCGACGCGTCCACGACGTGAGCCGGATCCTGGCCAGTCGCAATAAAAATGGCGGCGATGACGTTAGCCGCCTGTGCGTTGAAGCCCAGCGATCCTGCTTTGGCAGATCCGAGCATATTTTTTCTATAATGAACGTCTGCCATGCGATCAGGCGTGGTCTTGAGTACGCTGAGAATGATACTTGTGGGAATGCGTGTTTCTGCAACCACGCTTTTGCCTCTGCCTTCGATCAAGTTGATGGCAGCCGGTTTCTTGTCCACGCACATGTTGCCTGAAAGCGCGACCAGCCGCACGCCGAGCTCCTGGACGATTACGTCCGCGAGCCTGTCAGTTGCAATCGTGACCATGTTCATGCCAAGGGCGTCTTTTGTGTCAAACGCACAGCGCAAGAAGACGTTGTCTGCAACAACGTAGGGGTCGATCCGCACAAGCTCCCCGTGTTTCGTGGTCTCCATCGCTGCGTGCTTGAGCTTAGTAAAATTCTCAGGCTCCTTGACCCATTTGATGACGCGCTGCGCTGTGGCGACATCAGACACCTCAAAAACCGGGGCGCGTGTCATCTCGTCGTTGAAAATCCGTACCGCGGCCCCTCCGGCAGAAGTAATCGCCTTGCAACCTCTATTCACCGAGGCGACGAGGGCTCCTTCGGTCGTGGCCAAGGGAACGTAGTAGTCGCCGGTCGCATATTCTCCATGCACCGTAAGAGGGCCGGCAATGCCTACCGGCACTTGCACCGCCCCGATCATGTTTTCCACGTTGCGCTTAGACGAGGACTCGGCGTCTATCACGTACGCGCCGAGTGCGTCCAAAGTGGCTCCTGTCAACTTCTCAACGGCTTTGCGTCGGATTTCAACGGCCTCTGACGCAGGGCGGTCTATTTGATGAAGCCCCAGCTCCTTCCTCGAAACCTTATCAATGAGCGAATTCTCGTCTTGCACCCGAAGCCCCCGATATGTGCCGTGAATGCCGATCGCACGCCAACTGGTCGCAGGCGACCGAACCCCAAAAGCTTGTTTTTTCGCCCTTAGCTCAGCTCAGCGACGATATATGCGGCTTAAATTATTTATACAGTTAACTGGTATATAAAGATGAATTCTGATGCCTCAGTGGCTAAGCCTGGTATAGCGCGTCCTTGGTACGTTTCGAGAATTGAACTCAAAAAGGACGAGGTCGCGGATTCAAATTCCGCCTGAGGCTTTTTCTCATTTCGCTCCGCTGAGACTATGTTCATAGGCGTTGACCACGGGACGCAAGCCGTTCGCTTTGCGACGTTAGACAAACGAAAGCTCGAGCTTCCGCGAGAAAATATCGCCGAATTGTCTGTTGTTCACGATATCGAGGAGGGGCTCAACCTCAAACTTGAGTTCGTGAAGCTTATCGGGCTCACGTACTCGATGGGCGATGGGATCACAAAGATTACGGACATACGAAAGGTGCGCAACCGAGGCCTGAAGGCGGTAGGCGGAGCGGGACGGTACGTCGGGGGAGGCACCGCGGTGTACGATGCAATACGCGCCTCGAATACGCGTGCGATCGTGCTGCCAGGAATACACGACGAGTCAAACGTCGACTCCCGAATGAAGTTCTTTTCCCACGGGGCCTCGCCCGAAAAGGTCGGCCTCGCGTATTATATCTGCAAGTATCACAACAGTCAAGACTTCATCTTATGCGACACGAGCTCCAACACGGTATCTCTCGCGGTCGCGGAATCACGTATTTTGGGGGCAATTGATGCCGCGATATTTGCACCTGGAGTGACACAGGGCCCCTTGGACCTTCAAGCGATACGGGACGTCGACAGCGGCCTGATGACTGCTAACGAGGCTTTTTCTCGCGGCGGACTCTTGAAACGGGACCTTAACGACCGGGCCGTGATCGCGACGCTGGCGCTATATGTGTCCATGGAGATCAACGCGCTACAAGTGCTCTTGCGAGACTATTCTGCTGAGGGAGACATTTATTTGGCAGGGGCTGCAGCCGTAGAAGTGAAAGGACTGGTCGATGAGCATCTGACCACTTCGTGCACGGTTCTCGACCCGTGGAGCGCTGCAACGGGATGCGCTGCGATCGCGAAGGACGTATGGGATGGCGCTACTGATATCATGGGTATCCCAGTGGATTTCTCGCCACCTCGGTAACGCTTTGAAATGACAGCCTACCTACGAACGTTAGTGCCCTTGGTCGGCGAGAAAGCAACTCCGAGCACCGAATCCGCAAATGCGCGATTAGGCCCAATTTGGAGCTCGCAAGGATTAAAATAGATTGAACGATTCATGATGAACAGCGGAGGCCCTTAAGTGAAAGAGGTACGCATACACGGCAGAGGCGGACAGGGCTCTGTCACCGCTGCCGAACTACTCGCTGTCGCAGCATTTGAAGACGGGAAATATAGCCAGGCATTCCCCTTTTTTGGCGTTGAGAGGCGTGGTGCACCGGTTACGGCATTTGCGCGCTTGAGTGATAAAAAAATTCGTCTAAGAAGCCAGATCTACGAGCCTGACTACGTCATCGTCCAAGACGCGACGCTCGTTTCGGCGGTTGACGTCACGGCCGGACTAAAGCCTGATGGCATCGTAATTGTAAACTCCGAAAAATCGGCTGAAGAAGTGGGACTCGACGCAGGAATAGATGTTAGGACGATAGACGCCACGGGAATAGCCCTAGAGATTATCGGTCGGCCTATCGTTAATACAACCCTGCTAGGCGCGTTTGCAGGTGCGACAGGGGAGATCAGTATCGAGTCGATCAAGCAATCGGTTCTAGCGCGATTCCCCGGGAAAGTTGGCGAAGTGAACGTCCAAGCCGCAGAAAAGGCCTACCATCTCATGACCGGCACCAAGCTGAAGCCGCATAAGAAGGTGACAGCTCAAAAGAAGCGTGAAGCGCACGAGGAATCTACAAAGATCCCAACGGCAGCAATTGGAAAACCCGCGACCTCAGAAGCCACTAAAACTGGCGACTGGAGAACATTTTATCCCGAGTTTGATATGGAGCAATGTACCCGCTGCGGCAAATGCCTCGAGAACTGTCCCGACGCTGCCATCATCGAGCGAACGTTAAGCGGACAAGAAGCCGATGAGGCGCGAAAGAGAGCAGAAGAGCTCGAAAAGACGGGCAAGATTAGGAAAGCCGCTGCCAAGAAGGCTCACATTCGATATGAACTGAATCCGACGTATTGTAAAGGGTGCGGAATATGCGCTAATGAATGCCCGATCCAAGGTATCAGGATGAAATTGGAGGAAAAGTAGCATGATGGACATAATGGAAGGCTCCCACGCGATTGCACTTGCCGTAAAAGCGGCGAGGCCAAACGTCGTTGCTGCTTATCCTATAACCCCGCAGACGCACATCGTCGAAGATATCTCTCAATTAATAGCGGACGGGGACCTCGACGCGCAGTACGTAAAAGTCGAGTCCGAGCATTCCGCATTGTCAGTATGCATCGGCGCGAGCGCCACTGGCGCGCGAACGTATACCGCAACGACCTCGCAAGGCCTGGCTCTGATGCACGAAGTGCTCTTCAACGCGGCCGGCATGCGGTTGCCGATTGTTATGACAGTAGCAAACAGAGCACTCTCAGCACCCCTTAGCATATGGAATGATCATCAAGATTCCATTTCGGAGCGTGATTCGGGCTGGATTCAAATCTATGCGGAAGATAACACCGAAGCGAGCGACCTGACGATTCAAGCGTATAAAATGGCGGAAGACAGCCGAATTCAAGTTCCAGTAATGGTCTGCATGGACGGCTACACTTTGACTCACACCTATGAACCTGTCGAACGCCTCGAACAGGACCTTGTCGATGATTTTTTGCCACCTTACCGGCCAACTGACTTCCTGGACGTTTACGATCCGAAGTCTTTCGGCATGTTTGCCGATCCTAATTACTATACCGAGTTCCGGTATCAGAATCACAGAGCGTTGGAAACGGCCAAGGCTGTCATACCGGAAATATCGACCGAATTCGGTGAAGTGTTTGATAGAGATTACGGCGGCCTTATAGAGGAGTACAGGTGTGATGATGCCGAGTATGTACTGATGGCAATGGGATCTGTGGTCGGGACACTGAAAGATACGATTGACGATCTGCGCGACGACGGCGCTCGCGTTGGCGCCATTAAACTGCGGTCGTACCGTCCATTTCCGGTCGACGAGATACGAAGCGCATTGGCCGGCGTGGAAGCCATCGGCATTCTCGACAAGAACGTCTCGCTTGGTTTCGAAGGGGCATTATTCACCGATGTCAAAGCCAGCCTTTATCATGATGCTAACGCGCCCAAGGCGTTCGGCTTCATCGCTGGTCTCGGGGGCAGGGACATTCCAAAACCAACGTTTGTGAAGATGTTTGACTGCATTCGTGAGGACAAGAAGATCTCGGACAGCGGATTTTTCGACTTGAGAACACAGATTTTAGATTTCGAAGAGGTTTAGACGTGCGAGCAAAAGAAGAAGAGCGACCGATAGACTTGTTAGCGTCGGGTCACAGGGCATGCGCTGGATGCGGCGCGGCACTGACGATACAAACGATTCTGAGAGCAACAGGGGCAAATGTGTTCGTTGCAAACTCAACCGGCTGCATGGAAATCATCTCCTCACAATATCCGCAATCGGCTTGGAAAGTGCCGTGGATCCACTCGCTTTTTGAAAACGCAGCAGCGGTCGCCTCGGGGATTGAAGTGGCGCTTAAGGCACTCGGCAGAGACGAAGAGGGCAAAGTCGTCGTGATTGCGGGCGACGGAGGGACCGTCGATATAGGTATGCAGGCTATTTCTGGAATGTTCGAACGGGGTCACGACGTCTGCTATATTTGCTACGACAACGAAGCGTACATGAACACGGGAAACCAGCGCAGTGGCTCCACGCCGTTCGATGCGTCTACCACTACGAGTCCGTTCGGTAAGAAATCGTTCGGGAACGATCGGCCGAAGAAGAACATGCCGGCGATAGCGGCAGCCCACGGCATAGCCTATGTGGCTACAAGTTCTGTCGGTTATCCGAGGGACCTCACAAAGAAAGTGCAAAAGGGCATTTCAGTCACTGGCCCGGCGTATTTACAGATTCATGCTCCGTGCAACGTTGGATGGGGCTTCGACAGCGCAAAGACAATAGAGATCGCACGACTCGCGGTGGAAACTGGACTTTGGATGATGTATGAAATCGTTGATGGTGAGCTAGTCAGCGTAATGAAGGTCCCTCGCCAACAACCCGTTGAAGAATATCTCAAGCTGCAGAGGCGATTTGCACACTTATTCAAGATGCCAGGGGGCGACGCTCAAATTAAACTTATTCAACAGCTTGCAGATCGCAACTTCGCGCAATACAAAGCTGTCGCTCAGGAAGGAGCTCACACAGCTCAAGCTTAGCCCGGTAAGTGGGTTGTGACCCTTGAGCTATGATTTAGTGGTTTAGTTACGTCAATGGGTCAAAACCGGCTCGACTTCAGTGAGCGCCGCATACAGCGCTTCGAGATCGGCTTCTACTTCAATAGGCGGGCGTGAGGCTTTCAACACAACTTCTGGATCTTTGAGCAGGTGGCCAGTTGCCACACAGGCGACAATCTCATCCCGATCGATCGTGCCCTGATCGATGAGCTTTCTCAGCCCTGCGATGGAAGCAGCACTCGCCGGCTCAACTCCGATGCCCTCCAAGCGTGCCAAGTCTTTTTGAGCTTTCAGGATTTCTTCATCGGTCACTGACTCTGCAAGTCCTCCAGACTCTCTGATTGCCCTCAAGGCCTTAGGCGCGTTAATTGGGTTGCCGATTCTGATCGCCGTCGCGACGGTCTGTGGTTTTGTTACCGGTCTGATCTCAGCTAGACCCTGTTGAAACGCGTCCACGATCGGGGCGGCGCGACTTGCCTGGATCCCGGTCATCATGGGCATGCTGTCAATGACGTTGAGTTCCCGAAACTCCCTAAAGCCCTTGTAGATGGCGCTGATATTGCCCGCGTTGCCAACCGGCACGATCACTCTATCCGGGACGCTCTGGCTCCCTAACGCCATAAGCTGATCAACCATTTCAAATGCGATCGTTTTTTGCCCCTCAAGCCGGTAAGGGTTGACTGAATTTAACAGATAGAAGCCTTTTTCTGAACAAAGTCGCTGAATGAGGACCAGCGCATCGTCAAAGTTGCCGCGGAGGGATAGCACCTTCGCGCCGTGCATGAGCGCCTGAGCCACTTTGCCCAATGCGACGTGGCCGCGTGGCAAAAGAACCACAGCCGCCATGCCGGCTTTCGCGGCGTAAATCGCCATCGAGGCTGCCGTGTTCCCGGTGGACGCGCACGCTACGGTCTTGAACCCCAGTTCCGCGGCTCGGGATACGCCCACGGTCATGCCGCGGTCCTTGAAGGAGCCCGTAGGGTTCATTCCCTCGTGCTTAACGTACAGTTCTTTGATGCCGCATTCTCGCTCAAGCCGCTTGCATCGGTATAGGGGCGTGCCCCCCTCCATTAGCGAGATCGGCACTCCCGAAATCGGGAGAAGTTCGCGATACTTCCACACGTGCGGCGCTATCGCCGAAAGAGCTTCCAAACTGAAGTGTATGGCCGAAAAATCGTACTTGATCTCAAGAAGGCCGTCACAGGTGCAGGTATTTGCCACTGTCGAGAAGTCGTATTTCTTGCCGCAGTCAATACATTCCAAATGCATTTACTTGACCTACTTATATCCGATCGATCCCAGTTTCCCCCGTGCGAGTTTCAAGGCTGCGTTCACGGCGTCATTGATCTTGTCTACTTGAGGGCCAGCTCCTTGTGCCCGGTCAGGCCGCCCGCCCCCATTTCCTCCCAGCACTTTACACGCCTCTTTCACTATCAGAGCTGCGTCCAAGCCTTGCCTCACTAAATCTGTGCTTGCCATGATCACGATATTTGCTCGATCTGCGCGTGCGCCTCCAAGGATAACCACATCATTTTTGCTTAGTAACTCCTTTGATGCGCGCAGGCTCTCTTTCATATCAGCGTCCATGCTCGAGTGAAAAACGTTAATGCTGTGCCCGCCACGCTCCATCGTATCCACGATTTGAACCGTCACGGGAATTGCTCGCGCCGCTGCAGCTGCTAGCTCCTCCGTTCTCTTCTGTCTTAGCTTCCATTCCTGAAAGAATCGGTGGGCAGCGGCAGGAAGTTGTTCTGCCGAGACTCCAAACTCTTGAGCTGAATCGTGAACAATTTTGTCGCGTCCCTGACCATACGTTATTGCAGCGATCCCGGCTGCAAATTCAAAGCGTTCAACCCCGTCTTGAATTCGCTCCGTCTTAATGATACGAAGCGACCCGATTTTCCCTGTGCGCGTTACGTGAGTGCCTGCGCATGCTTGGACATCATCTCCAACTTGCACGACTCGAATCGTCGCTCCTGGCGGCACTCCGCCCTGATAGAGAGCGAATCCGTACTTCTGCTCAGCTTCGTTTCGCTCCATCCACCGTTGTTGTACAGCCGTATCGTCCATAATCGATTGGTTGGCCCTGAGTTCGATTTCTCGCCGTTGTTCGTCGGTCACTTTCTTGTAGTGCGAAACGTCAAGACGAGAACTTTCCTCTCCTTTTTGCGCTCCTTCCTGCCAGATATGGTCGCCCAATACATTACGAATGGCAGCCAGCAAAATATGTGTCGCAGTGTGATGCCGGGCCAGAGATCTTCTTCTGTCGACGTCTATTTCGCCTTGTATCTGGTCACCAATTGAGAAAGGCGCCTCGTCTTCGAGTTCGTGGATTATCGCCTGTCCCTGCAGTCGGGCAAGGCGCACACGCACCTTCGTTCCCGAGCGCGAGGTGACGTACCCCGTGTCTTCCGGCTGTCCGCCTCCACCGGGGTAGAACAGCGTTCTGTCTAGAATCAGCCCGTCGTTCGTCAACCCAACTACTTTCGCCTCAAAGGTGACCGCTTCGGGCTCATCATAGAATAATCGGTAAGTGGCAGGCAGGTCTCGGTCGGCTTTGGGTGCGGGCCCTGCTGCTATTTCCACACGCTCGTGCGAAGCCGCAACTAAGGAGTAAAAATCGTCTGGCACTTGCACGCGCGCTCCGCTCTGTGTGGCAACCTCTTCGATGAGCTCAGGAGGTATTCCGTGAGAGTCGTACATTTTTATTACTTCGTCAGTCGGAATATTCTGTCCTTTGTAGCGTTGAGCGACCGTTGCCACGCGTCTCCTGCCCTTTTCCATGGTGCTTTCGTATTTCTCGCTCTCACGCAAAATCATATCAGCAATGATGCCCGCGCGGGCGGCGTACGCTGGAAAAGCGCTCAAATACTGGATGTGTTGTGCAACGATATCTTCTAACGAACTGGCACAACCTAAGCCCTGCATCAATCTGAGCACCTTCCGTATCACAAGCCGTGCGAGATATCCCGCTTTGACATTTGAAGGCACGATCCCGTCGCCGAGCATAAACACGAGACATCTCGAATGATCTGCAATAGTGTAGATCGTCTCAATGGGCTCCACTGTTCGTATTAGCTCTTCGACCGAAATGCCTATGTTCTTCGCGAGTCGTTTACGCAGATCGAGAAGATTTGCTGCACTCAAGTCGACTAATCCTGAAAGCCTCGCGTTCTGCGCTAAGACGTGTGAGTAGTGAGAATCCTCGAGAGAGTGCTCCAGTCCTGCACATTCTACCAGGAAATTAACGACTTCGGGCATGACGGCGTCATACACCGTCGGCATTCCGTTTGAAGCCCACACCATCCGCTCTAGGCCGTACCCCGTGTCAACGATCGAGTTCTCCATGTGCGCAAAGTGCTCGCCTTTGATGGCTATCCCCGTCTTTGATCGTTCCAGATCCATGAAAACGAGCGTCGCAAGCTCTAAGCCCCCTATAAGCACCTCCAAAGAGATTCCGGCATTACCTCCACCTGCCCAAGGACGCTCCTTATACGTGATGCTCGCGAGGTTGGCTCCAAGCTTTTGCAACAGACTATCGCAATACTCAACTGTTTCGCTGCTCCAATAGACGTGGCAGCTCGGATAGTTGAACGCGTGATGAGCCATCATTTCAAAATTCGTTAAGTGTCTACCGCTTTTTCCCACCACATCGATGTCTTTTAAACGAACGCACGGTTGCGATATCGTGAGAGGATTTGCGGGCGGCGGAACCTTTCCTGAGGTCACGAGCGGCTGAAAATCGTATATTGAGGCGTTTACCAGCAGCACATCTTCCCGCCACCGCGCAATCACAGGATACGGATGAACGCGTGTGTGACCGCGGTGCTCGAAAAACGACAGGTAAAACTCCCGCATGTCGTTGAGCGTACGCTTTTTCAAAACGGGAGCCCCGATGAACGTGTACGGCGCGCACGGCGCATCACCGCAGGTATCTTGCTCTTCTCGCGCCCAAAAATGACTTCCGCAGCCAGGACAGCGCCGCGACGTGAAATTGCCGTTCAGATATTCTAGAGCACCGAGACTCAACCGTTTATTCGACATTTAACACCCGTCACGCGACAATCTCAGCATAAAAAGACCAGGTCGATCTTTTTTGTGTTAACTGGGTTGGAAAGTATTAAAGCGTTGCGTAGCGTAATAAAATCGCATGAACGGAGAGCCAAGCACTGAAAGAGCTGAAGACGTCGTCAAGAACCTTAAGAAGAAAGTCGAGGCTCAGTGCGGCCCGATCTTTATTTCCAAGCTGAAGCTTCGCGAGCTTGCAGACTTATATAGCGCTTACAAACGGGAATACGGCCAAAGGTTCGCGGCTGAAGAGATTCAGCTCAGGATCGAGTCCGAGCTGTAGTGACAGGGCTACATAAGCTTTATCTCGTGAGGTGCGAATAGTCTGAAGCGACGAGTTGATTATTGTGGATATTGAAAAGCTGCATCGCGGAACTGAGTTGTTAAAACGAGGCTTCGCGAAAATGCAGAAAGGCGGGGTCATCATGGACGTGACCACCGCGGATCAGGCGATCATCGCAGAGAACGCAGGAGCCGTTGCAGTCATGGCGCTCCACGCCGTTCCGGCAGATATTCGCAAGGCGGGTGGCGTGGCGAGAATGGCGGACCCGCTCATTGTCTCTCAGATCATCGACTCAGTTTCGATACCGGTCATGGCCAAGACACGGATTGGCCACTTCGTCGAAGCCGAAATCTTGGAAGCGCTAGGCGTCGATATGATTGACGAGTCGGAGGTGCTGACCCCAGCCGATGAGCAGTACCACATCGACAAACTCCGTTTCACCACGCCGTTTGTGTGTGGCGCGAGAAACCTAGGCGAGGCATTGAGGCGCATCAACGAAGGCGCCGCTATGATACGCACGAAAGGAGAAGCCGGGACGGGCGACGTATCAGAAGCGGTACGACATATGCACGCCATAATGAGCAAGATTAGAGAGCTCAAAGGCAAGTCTGAACAAGAAATCGGCCGCGTGGCGCGCGAAATTGAGGCACCGATTGACCTCACCACCGAAACGGCTGAAATGCAGAGGCTCCCTGTCGTGAACTTCGCCGCGGGAGGCATCGCCACGCCAGCCGACGCGGCCCTTATGATGCGCATGGGTGCGGACGGCGTGTTCGTCGGCTCAGGAATATTCAAATCTGAACAGCCTGAGGTGATGGCCAAAGCGATAGTCGAAGCGGTCAACAACTTTGATGATCCGAGAGCGCTCGCGGAAATCTCTAAAGGTCTCGGACTGCCGATGAAAGGATTGTCTGTCGGTCAGATACCGAAAGAAGAGATCCTTCAAACGCGGGGCTGGTAAGAAGTTTACGAGCTCGAATTTTTTTAGGGCCGCTCGCCTTTTTCGTTGCGCTCTGCTGAACCAAAATTTTTCCTCACACCGGAGATTACGATAGAGTGAGAATTCGCTAGAGTGAGTTCACAAACTCTTGCACTTGCTTTTTCACTGCGGCTAGGATATCCAGATAGTCTTTCACCGAAACAGTGAGCGGAATGAGTTCGCCTAGAGATGCGGTGGTAGGCCACTGGGCGGGAGCCGGGGTGTTGAGTACGATAAACTCCTCGTTTTGAATATTAGCCGCTTCGAGCACCTTCTCCAGCGCGTAAATTGAACGGTTCTCAAATACAGGGATGCCATATTCTTCGATCGTTGGAAACTCGTCGCCTTCGCGCGTATAATTCACGTACATCGTTGCGCTAATGAGTCGGTATGCAGGAAACAAGTCCTCGCTGCTTACGTCAAGATAAACGGCATCATCCCAGTCGCGCGAGCCAAAAAGTTCGTGCTGCATCCACGTGAGATCAGTTCGTCGATACAACGACTTTGCGATGTCTATGCATTTTAACAGTATGATGCTCAGAGTTTCGTTCGAATCCAAGTCATCTTTCACTTCACTTATCTTGACGGCCAAGCTTTGTTCATCAATGACGGCCTCATTGGGCGTAATAGCTTCATTGAAGCTGACGGCCGTAAGTTCCGAGTGAATCTGGGCAGCTTGACTGGCGGAGGCGGTGACTGCAGCGACATTGACGTTACCTTTTACTATAGTGGTAGTTTTGTGAGGCAGTTGTGGGATCGTTGTGTCCACGGGTTGTTGCAATTCGGGCTGCACTTCTGACGTTGCTGCGGGGAAAACGTCTTCGTGCGAGGTTTCGGAAAGCGGTATTTCAGTCGTCGTCTCGCGATAAGCTTCCGGCGCAGCAGTTTCTTCGAAGGGCTTTTGCGCGGGAACGCCTTGATTGACAGGGCTTCCAGTAACCGGCGGCGCAGAACTTCGCCGACGGGCTCTCAAAACCAGGGCTATGGCAATGATAATTATCAAAATGGCCAACCCTATTGCAATAATGATCCCTGTGCTTTGAGAGATTTGCAAGCTGCTTGGCAGCTGCTGAGCAATTTGTAAGATTGGCATATTCACCTCAAAAACTACTTATGACTATAGATGGATGCTCATAGATAAATCCTCTGGTGCACTCCGTAACGCGGCGGCTGCAATTCAACGCCGATCTCGCAAACGAAGCTTGCGGCGCGAGCTTGGCTTAAGGGCCCTCACTCCAAGCTGAGGCGGTCAACGCGAAAAGATGCTCAAAGCCTAACTAATAGTCGAGAGTTGTGTGCGCGTCGATTGGCGAGCAAAAAAACAAAGAATCCAATGACGCGAGATGGAAACGTTTTTAGAGTAGAAGATCCAACCGAAGGGGTGGATTGTCTTCTGAATAGGGGAGGTGCAAGATGGCATTTAAGGATTCGCTTATATCAGCGCTGCTGGTTGTCGCAGTTATCATTATTTTGATCCTCTTTTTGCTCCTCGGTTGGTGGATCGGGAGTCTGTTGCTGCCTATGCTGGTATTTAGCGGCTGGCTGCATATCGTTGATATCATCGTCAAGACGATCGTTGGCCTGGTTATTATTGGCGTTGTAATTGTAGTCGTCGGCTACATCGTATTGAAACTTATCTAGGCCGGCTTAGCCCCTATCGAGGGGGAACGACTCGGGCCGCGCGCTCAGTTGACGCAGCAAGAGAAGGCATCACGTGCGCTTTTCACGCAACGCGCGTTCCCACCCCATTTTCAATATATTTACGTCAATCTTGAACGGCAGACCTTGCATGGCCTGAAGTCGCTCCGGTGAGATCTGTACCGGGAGATTAGGAGGAACCGCTTTACTCTTGGATACGGCAAAAACAGATCCCCACACGTCCATCATATCCAAGCTCTCGATAAATGCGCCTTTGGCCACTCCTTCCTTGTACGTCTCATCGCCCACGAACATGTTCAAATCAAACGGTTCGTACAGCTGCATGTCAGCGGCGTAGTTTTGAAACAAGTCCCACATCAGCTTCTCTACCTTTCGATCAGGGTCGCGCACGTTCAGACCGATGACCTTTCTCGCTTCACGTCGATTGATAAAATGCGTGTGGGTGTACAGTTTCTCAGTCATTATTTCGACGATCTGGGTGACTTTGGCCTCATTTTTTTCACCGCGCATGTGAATCTTGAGCAGATTCGTAGCAAGCATTCGTATGCGCGTGTGTTGCCGGTATACGTTTCCTAACGCGAGCGGATGAACTTGCTTTGAGAGTTCGTTGAAGACATCAATGATGTGGTCCTGTTCGCTGATCTTGGCGGCTTCGCGCGCGAGCGTGATGTAGGCCGTGACGTCCTCCACGCTGATACCAAGCGGGATGGCCGGATTGAGCGGATCGCGGGGATTAAATTGGTTTGCCGTAGTTGGATCGACCGAGCTCAGTGTTCCGCCTGTCCCCATCAAGATTTCGTCGGCACCAAGACAAACGAGCGTGCCTGCGCTATGACAATGATACGGCACGAGCGCCGAAAACTTGGTCGCGAACTCGCGAATGAAGTTCACCATGGGCCACGGGACGTCAGCGTCTCCTCCGCGAGTGTAGATGAACAGGTCCAGATGATCGATCTTGCCTAAACGATCCAGGTGGTCGTACACAAACCGCAAGTGCTCCTGTGAGACTTGACTAATCATTCCGGGAATGTTGGCATTCGTGGGACGATCCCCGGTGACGTAGCAGATCATTTCGGTGCCCCGCAAGTCCTGCAGTTCCTGAATAATGTCTAGACGTTGATTGGTTAGCTCCGAAGCCTCCGTGAGGTAGCTCATAGTGCACTCTATCGACACTTTTGTATATATACCTGCTATCTCATCGCGCAAAAAAAACGTCGCACCCGCAAGGCCCTGAAGAGGCGCCACGCAAAAAAATGGCGTGATTCGCGCTCAATTGTGCCAAAACTTACGCGTAAGAGTGTAATGGCGCTCGTGCCGCAAGATGTCGCGGTAAAAGTCTTCCTCATCCCGCCGCGATTTTCGGATGACTCGTGACGCCGCTTCCGGGCCTAGCCCGCGAGATGCCAGCGCAATGACGCCTTTTTTGCCGTGAGAAAGAACGAGGTTAGCGTTTCTGTACACGCGCCGGGTTCGTGCCTTCTCTTCTGGGGATTTTGCGCTCTCGGATTTCGTGACGATAACGACGTCCTCATCTTCCCACGGTTTAAGCGCCGCGATCAGCTTAGAGTTACATAATGGACACTGTGGCTGCTCAGGCACATTTGCGACGTGTCGTTTCGATTTCCACTTCTTGCACGTGAGACAAAAAAGGATCACGCGATCGTTCAAGATCCTGTTTTTCAGCGCCATCAGAATTGACCTATCTGCGTTATCGGTCACCAGCAAATCTCGCGCGCCGTAATGCCGTTCTCTACTCAGAGGGCTCAGTTTCGATGTGACCACTTGCAGACGGCCATCTTGGATCTGCGTGAGAACACGGCTCGTTCGGTCGAGATCGAGCTTATCGTCGGCGATATCGCGCAGCGCCTCCTCATAAACGGCGGTGTCTTTCAAGAGGTTCGTGAGCTTGTCGATATTGAAATACTGGGATTCCACTCCCCGATCGATCACGCCGAATTTGCGCGCGACGTGTGCCAGCTTCCATTTAAGCAGCATGCTGTTTTTTAGCGTCATCTCAAGGAGCGGCTTCACAAACTCTGGCTTGATCTGTCGGAGCACGTTGGCGATCAGTTCCGCGCTTACCGCGTTGGGAAGCTGGAGCTGTATCCAATATGGATTGACCTCCAAAGCCACGCTGCTGCCCAAGCGGGCAGCGAGCAGCGAACTGATGACGCGCCCCAGTGTCTCGTTAACCTTGTGGCCAAAGCACGCGTGAATGATTGCGGTCTTGCCGTCGACTTCTACCACGATCACGTCGTGCGTAGGGACAACGAATTTCTTCTGTCGGTGCAGAAGAGTGACCACACGTCGCACCGTGTGCGGATCCGTGCAATACTCCTCAAGGAGGCTGTCACGCGCGGTCGCACTCGAATTCGCTATCTCTTCGCGCAGCCTTCCCACGTCCGAAGCCACCTCATAGGGCACCGGTATTTGCTCGCCTACCCAGCTCGGGATCTCGCCGGTTGAGCTGTCCAAAGGTTCGACCTTTATGCGCTCCTCGTCGACCTCTAAAATCCGCCACATCTCCCCCCTCGTGATAAACACCGCGCCAGGCTCAGCAAAAGCAAGCACGAACGTCTCGTCAAGAGTTCCGATCCACTTCCCGTTTATCGTGTCATAAATGCTGTACGTTTTCTCATCGGGGATCATAGAAAGATTTTCATAGCAGTATCGGCGCGTTTTCCCCATCGATGTGATGAGCGCTTCCGTGGCCTCTCGTTCGACTCTGAGGAGCCGCTGCTGTTGTAGCAGCTTGACCACCTCAACGAACTTCTCGCGCGTGAGGTCTCGATACGGATAGGCCTTTTTAACGATTCTTAGCACGTGTTTGGCGGCTTTGCTGCCACTTAGAGCCATGAAGCAGAGCTGATTTGCAAGCACATCCAACGCTTGGTGATCAACCTCAAACCGTTCAATCGCGTTGTTTTTCGCTCGGCGTGTGATTACCCACGACTCCATGATGTCATCTAGGTGTGTGGCGATCACGGTTCCTTCAGAGCTCTCTCCCACGCGGTGTCCAGCACGTCCCACTCGCTGCACCAAACGCGTCACTTCGCGAGGGGAGTTATACTGTATCACGTGCTGAACGTCGCCTATGTCGATCCCCAATTCCATCGACGAGGTGCATATCAACGCTCGCTTCTTGCCGGCTTTGAATTCGTTTTCCGCCTCGATTCGCGCCTCTCGCGAGAGTGAGCCGTGATGTACGCCGACGTCACTGCCGCGAAAAAGGGATCCTAGGGCCTCAGCTGCTTGCCGCGTGTTGACGAAGATCAACGTAGACTTGTGTTTGTCGACTATCTCGCGCACGACGCGAGCGTGGCTCGCGAGTTCGGGGGCAATCATTCTTGTTCTTGCGACCGCCTTGTCCTCACCGGCAATTTCGGGCTCTGTCACAACGAAATCCAACATTTTTGGCAGAGAGACCTCCACGACAGAGAACGTTCTCCCATTGCCTGCAAGAAAGTTGCCTACTTCCTGCGGACTACCTACCGTCGCCGAAAGACCGATCCTTTGGAATTCGCCAACGAGGTCCGCTAAACGCTCAAGGCCGATCGCTAATTGCGCTCCTCGCTTTGAGCTCGCAAGGTCATGGATCTCATCAATGATGACGAACCTCACGGTTCGCAAGTTCTCTCGCAATCGGCGCCCCATGAGCATGGCTTGAAGGCTCTCAGGCGTCGTGATCAAAACGTCGGGTGGTTCGATAGTTTGTCGCCGCCGTTCGGCCTTGGTCGTGTCGCCGTGCCGGACGCCAATCGAGATTTGCAGCTGACTCCCCCACCAAGTAAGCCTCGCCAGCATGTCCCTGTTTAACGCTCGAAGGGGCGTGATGTAGAGGACGCTGACGCCGTGGCGTTCGCCGACATCCAGCAGCTTGCTAAACACGGGCAACATCGCTGCTTCTGTCTTTCCTGTCCCGGTGGGCGCAACTAGAAGCACGTTCTTCCCTCCCACAACGCCCGGAATAGCCAGCCGCTGCGCTTCGGTAAGGGGGCCGAATCGGCTTTCAAATGCGTCTTTCACGCGAGGGTGTAAGATGCTTTCCGTGAGCTCGTGGGAACTGCCGCTAGCACTCATGAGGACAAGCTTAAGATTTGGATACAGCTTAAAATAACCAGTGCAAAAACAAACGAAGATTAGCCGCTTGTTGTGCTCAAATAATGGTTGTCGTGATCGAACTTAAAGATATTTGCACGAACAATTCCTATTCGGAAGGGAGCACAGCTTCCCTGTTCTCGGTGTCCTCAACGTATTTATGCGAGTTTCGGGAATAGATTGTGGCGACAGGAGCTAATAGGAATGATAAGTGGTGGTCCGACTAAGGGAGAGATCATTGCGATTGCCCTCGACAAGCTTGATTTGCGAAACCACGAGACCTTCGCCGACATCGGCTGCGGGACGGGCAGCGTATCAATAGCGGCGTCAAGGAAGACCAAGAAGGTCATCGCCGTGGATAAGAGATCCGCCGCGATCGACGCCGCGCAACACAATTTCAGTGAGATGGGGTTTTCAGGGCGGGTTACGCTTCTTTTGGGGGAAGCCCCGGACGTCCTGCAAGGGTACGAAAATGCAATCGACAAAGCATTCATCGGCGGCACTCGCAACTTCAAAAGAACCATTGACTTCTTGGTGCCGCATTGCACCCGCTTCGTTCTAAACGCGGCGAGGCTTGAGGTTACCGCTGACGCAATCGGCTATATGAAAGAGATCGGGGTGTTCGAAGAGGCGTTGCTTGTCAACGTCGCAAAGGGCCACGAACTTGAGAGCTTTACCGCCTTCGCGCCATACAATCCAGTCTTTATGGTGGTGGGCTCGTGCTGATCGGAGTAGGGCTCGGACCGGGAGACCCGCAGCTGCTCACGCTGAAAGCCGTGAACGTGCTCAGGTCAGCTACTAAGGTGTTTGTTCCAGGGCGCATCTCGTATAAGCTCGCGAAGCCGTACGCTGATCCTGAAATCCTTGAGTTTCCGATGACGTACGATGAAGCGGAGCTTGCAGCTGCGTGGAGGGACAACGTGGAGGTGATCGCTGCTTATGCGGTTGAAGGGCCGACCGCTTTTGGGGTACTAGGCGACCCAAACGTGTTTAGCACATTTTCGCACATATCCAAGATGCTTAAGAGACGCAAACCGCGCATCGCCATCGAAACGGTGCCAGGCGTAAGTTCAATTACCGCTTCGGTCTCACGGTTCGGCGAGTCGATAGAGCGTTCGTTTGTCGTGTCGGACGGGTCGCGGGTCGAATCGACGCTTGTGCTCAAAGCAACGAGACCGCGAGAAGTTGCTGCATCGCTACAAAAGGGTGGATACGTGGATCTCACTCTGCTGGAGAAGGGATTCACCGAGCACGAACGGATCTACACGAAGGATTTTCCCGTAAAAGGCGAATATTTTAGCATAATGTATGGCAAACGACTATGAAAGTCTATTTTGTCGGCGCAGGACCAGGGGATCCAAAACTTGTGACGGTGAGAGGTAAGGAGCTTATCGAAAACGCCGATTTGATCGTGTATGCTGGGTCTCTGGTAAACCCGGAGGTTCTGTCTGTCGCTAAAGGAAACAAAGTTGATAGCTACGGAATGACCCTCGAGCAAACGACGCGCGTGATCGTCGATGCGTGCAAGCAAGGTCTTTGCGTGGTGAGACTCCACAGCGGGGATCCGACCATTTACAGCGCGGTGCGAGAACAGATTACGGCGCTCAAGCCGCATAATATTGACTACGAGATTGTGCCCGGGGTTTCTTCAGTATTTGCCTCTGCAGCCGCGCTGGGTCAGCAGCTGACCAGTGAGACGCTTGTCATCACGCGGCCATCCGGCCGGACACTCGCAGAAGATCAGCTTGTCGAACTGTCTGACCTCAAGCCAACCATGGCGATAGTCCTGGGCGTCGACAAGATTGATCGGATTATGCAGCGCGTACGATACGCGCCAGAGACGCCAACGAGCGTTGTGTATCACGCGTCGTGGGACGATCAGATCATAGTTACCGGTACTGTTTCAGACATAGCGACCAAAGCGCACAAAGCCGGAATCACGAAGTCAGCTGTCATCTTAATCGGCGATGAACTCAGCCCCGACGGCGAAAGGAGGTCGTACCTATACTCTCCAAAGAACTGAACATTGCTATTCTTTGCTTTGTACGAAGCTTAGCAAGCGCTCAACGCGTTCAATCGGCAATCGGAGGACAAATTGTCACCTACAAAAAAAACGCGTTCAAAGACGCGTTCGACGCACGTATGGCCGTGATCGCCCTAATGGCGACTGGCATTGCGGTGCGAGAAATTGCGCCGCTGCTCAAAGGAAAGTGGGTGGACCCGCCTGTCGTTGCCGTTGATGATCGACTCGACTACGCAATTCCCATAGTTGGCGGTCACCACGGCGGCAATGAGATCGCCCGGGAGCTGCACAAAGAGGGCGTCGTAAGACTCGCGGTAATTTCGACCGCGACCGAAGCGCTGGACGTTCCAAGTGTGGAAGCTCTAGCAGCTCGTGAAAATCGCACAATCATGAACCGTGCGAGCACACGAACAATCAACACAACCTCGCTTTTCAAACCTGTTGAGGTCGCTCACTTGAGCGGGCCCAAGATCGTGATCGTTGACGATGACGTGGCAGTCCTCACGAGCACAAAGGGAACCGCTCTCTCTGTCGGCGTAGGGGCTCGCAAGGGCATTGGTAAATCTGTGGTGCTCGACGCGATCCGCTCAGGCCTAGCTGAACTGGACGCATCGATTAGTGACGTGCGCACTATCGCGACGGCATATCTGAAACTTGGAGAGCAGGGCATAAGCGAGGCGGCATTCGAACTCGGAAAACCGCTCGCTTTTGTCCCGAAACAGGTCATCAACGCCACACTGGGACAAACGAGCTCGAGATCGGAAATGTTAGGTCTGTCTGGTGTAGCAGAGCCCTGCGCTCTCGCCCTTTCGAACCTCAGCGAGCTACTCCTCCCGAAGCGAGTCTACGGAGGCGTTACAGTTGCGATCGCAAGGTAGGATTCAAGTGGTTGGAATTGGTCCTGGTTCGCTTGAAGACATTACCCTTCGAGCCACTCGCGCCATTGCTCAATCCGACTATGTCATAGGAGTCGCAACGTATATCGACCAGATATCATCCTTGCTTCACGACCAGAAGGTCATCAAAGGGGCGATGGGAGAGGAGGTCCAGCGAGTAAAAAAGGCGATTCAGCTAGCCTACGAAGGGCATAGGGTCTCGGTGGTGAGTGGCGGGGATCCTAACGTGTTTGGAATGGGGAGTCTTGTGATGGAAATGCTCGCTGCACAAGACAGCACGATAGACGTGGAAGTCGTGCCAGGGGTCACGGCTGCAAATGCGGTCGCCGCGGCGCTCGGGGCGCCACTTTCGACTGACTTTGCAGTCATCAGCCTCAGCGACCTGCTTGTCCCTTGGCCAGAGATCGAGACACGACTCGAATCAGCGGCGAAGAGCGGGTTCGTGATCGCATTGTACAATCCGCAGAGCAGAAGACGGCGGCGTAACCTCGCGAGGTCCGTCGAACTGCTTAAGCGGCATCGCCCGCAAGCGCCCGTTGGCATCGTCCAACACGGCACGAGATCTGGTGAAGTCACAGCAGTGGCGACCTTGGAGACGCTTATGGAATACGAAGACATGATCGACATGCATAGCACCATCATAGTCGGAAATCGCGAGTCATTCATTTGGAACGACAGGATCGTCACGCCAAGGGGGTACAGGAAGAAGTATGAGTTCTAAACGGAAACCAAAGCCAACGAATGGGATGATGGGCGCGGCCACTAAAGAAGCCCTGCGCATAGCGCACCGGTCACAGCAAATCGTGAGTGGCATTCTGCAAGATGAGAGCCCGGAAGGCAAAATAAGGCAGCGCGCCGTAATGGCCACGGGCAATCCCCAATTCGCTGAGTTGCTTCGGTTCTGTCATGGCCCGATCGACGCGGGCATTGCCGCAATAAGAACCGGTGCGAACGTTTACACCGACATCAACATGGTCCGTGTCGGCATCACAAAGCAAATCAACCGCTTTGGAGGGAAAGCCATTTGCGCGCTTCCGGAAAGGGACGAAGCTTCGGATGATGACCTCACGCGAGCCTCAGCAGGCCTATTGCAGCTCGGGAACCAATTAACGAACTCGATCGTCGCAATCGGCAACGCTCCCTCTGCCGCACTTACAATCACAACAATGGTGCGGCAGGGTGCAAAACCCGCGCTGCTCGTCGCGACGCCTGTCGGCTTTGTGAACGCCGCTGAGTCCAAGAAACAGATCAGACAACTCGATATCCCGTCAATTACGAGCGTAGGCACCCAGGGCGGGACGCCGGTCGCTGTGGCGATCGTAAACGAGCTGATATCGATGTCATTCTACTAGGGAAACGATGTGCAGATTGATTGACCGAGTGGGGGGCTTTCCAATTCCGCAAGAATGGCTCGCGCGGTCGCATCTTTCCCTTCCAGAGCTCAAGCGCCGCATTGACAGCGGGATGTGGGCGATTACCGCTTCGGGGACGCTGCTGAGGCGTGGGCTTTCTACCGGGACTATTTCGGCCGCTGCCGCGAAGGCAGCAGTGCTTTCACTCGCTGAGCCAGTCACGCAAGTCAGCGTGCTGACCCCGAGTGGCATTCGCATAAACGTTCGTTGTACTTCGAAAGGCGGTTGGGCACGTGCGCAGAAACCGAACAGCGATCATCCTAAAGACGTAACTGAAGGACTCATTTTTGAAGCAAAAGCTGCTGCGGCAGACGAAATCGCGTTGGCTCCGGGAGAAGGAATCGGAATCGTCAAGAGACACGAATTACGAGTGCCATACGGCGCTGCAGCGATAAACCCGGAGGCGCGCTGGTCGATCGAGCACGCGATCACCGAGGCAACGCACGACATCGGACTCGAGGGGGCGCTCGTAAAGCTTTCCGCTGTGAATGGAGCGGCGATAAGTCAGAAGACGCTTAATCAAAAAGTAGGCGTTTTCGGGGGAATCTCAATCCTCGGCACAACCGGATTCGTAGAACCCTGGAATGAGTGTCTGGTAGACTCAGCTGAAAGTCTCGCAGAGACCGCCAGTAAGGTCGCGCTCACCACTGGCCGAACGGGATTCAAGTATGCAAAACTCTATTTTCCGGAGCACACCGCTGTCATCGCAGGCAGCAACCTGGACAGGGTGTTCGAAAAATGTAAGGGCAAAGAAACTGTTGTGATCGGTCTGCCGGCCCTGATTCTCAAATGGGCGAAGCCTGACATATTGAATGGCGCCAACGCTGGCACGGTTCAAGAACTGTTTGATCGAGACCCGTACGCAGAACAGATCACAGCGGCGTTAACGGCTCTAAGGACCCGCACGGCCGCGACAATAGTGATCATAAATAGGGCGGGAACCATAATCAGAAACATCGCGTGAGAGACAGTAAAGACGCGCAATTCGCGGCGCGCGAGAGGAGTGCATGAAAATTGTGGGCGTCGGCGCAGGACCCGGGATGCTTACCCAAGAAGCGATCGAAGCGATACGAGGCGCTAAGCGCGTGTATGGCTCACCAAGAGCACTCGCACTCGCGCAGGCGCACATTCACGGAGAGTCGATCGTGCTCGAAAACTACAACATGAACCTTGAAGATGACGCGTGCATCCTTTCCACGGGGGATCCTACGCTCTCGGGGCTCGGAAAAAAAGCACCCCCGGGCGCGAAGATTATTCCCGGTATTTCGTCACTGCAGTTAGCTTGCGCACGGCTCAACTTGGAAGCTGCTTACGTGGTGGTCGTGACTACCCACGGCGAACAGCCCACCAGGGCGAAGGAGATGCTCCTAGAAGGCATCCACCTCGGCAGGGCTCTGTTTGTACTCGCTGACCCAAAGTTTGACCTGGCCGACATTTGCGCATATTTAGACACGCTAGGCTATGAAGGCGAAGTGGTCATACTCGAGGATCTAGCCTACAAAACAGAACGAATCTCATACGGGCGGATCGCAGCACCGCCGAGGCGGCAGTCACCGCTTTTCTGTGCCGTCATTAACCATTTAAAACAAAAAAGAAGCGCCCCAACCACCCGCTAAGGCGGCTGGGATTGGTTCACTGAAACGTCTGCTTTAACAGCGCCCCGCAAACGACGGGATGATGTCCTTTCCACAAATCTTTATGGCTTCTTCAACGTCAGGACCTGTCGGACTGCCAACGACAACCTGCGTAACGCCGGTGTCAAGCAACTGCTCGATCTTCTTGATGCAAGTGTCTGCATCACCCGCAATCACGAAGGCGTCGATCATGTTGTCGTCCACTAGGCCGCCAACGTCTCCCCATTTGCCAGCACCGATCGCGTCAGCGATGGCCTTAGCCTGACCAGCGGCAATGCCGTGTCGCTCAAGCACCGGCGGCGGAGAACCCATGGTGATGAATCCCGCAACGATTTTAGCTGATTTTCGCGCCTTCGCAAGATCTGGACCAACAGAAAACGCCGTGTAAGCGCCAACGTCAAAGTCGCTCATCATTCTCCCACTCTTGTCGACGCCTTCTTTGATGTTCGGCATCGCCGCAGTGTAGTCTTTCGGATTGGAAGCGTTGATAAGCACCCCATCGGCAACCTCGCCGGCGGTCTTAAGGGCTCCAGGGCCTTGCGCACCCATGTAGAAAGGTACCTTGTCCTTCTGCGGGCCAGTAAAGTCAAGCTTTGCACCCGTCACTTTGATGCTTTCCCCTTCGAAATCAACCCTGCCACCTGCAAGCAATTTGTAGACGACTTCCTTTGCCTCTTTGATTGCACTCATGGGCTTCTTGATGGTCCAGTCGCCTTTCCAGATTGCAGGCGCCGGGAAACCGAATCCCATACGATCGAAGGTTGCCTTGTCTCCGGGACCCATTCCAAGGTTTACGCGGCCACCAGACACTTCGTCAATTGTCGCGATCGCATTAGCGGTCAACAAGGGGTTTCTCGTGAAAGGATTCGTGATACCGGTGCCGGGTCTTATGGTCGCCGTCTTCAGCGATATCAGCGTGAGCATTGGATAGACATTTCGGTTGTTATAGTGGTCAGTAATCCACGCGTACTTGAAACCGTTGTCTTCCGCCAATTTCACTCTGTCTGCACACTGATTCGGCGGCATATTCGGCACGAATTCAATACCAAATGTTATTTCCCTAGCCATTTTTTCACCAACCATAAACTCAGTAGGTTACGCAACCCCTCGATGTAACAAAAAAACTTTGAGGAGTTATCGGCAAATAATTCTTTCTTCTTAATATTAAAGTATCGGTACTCAAAACACAGTCTTTTTTTGCAAACAACGAGAATTGTCGGTTGCTCGATAATTGGCTAAAACAGTCGTTCAAACGCGTTCCGCGTTTTATAACGCGTCCGGCCGACGCCACTGTTCGGCAATACTCTCCTTCGAAACTGCTTCCGTTGACGCTCATGAAAGCGGGAGCTAGCCGTGAAGGCCAGCAGGGAACACTTGATGACCGTGTCACGACATTGAAAAGGCAGCGTTTAGGGGCATTCTCTGGAGGTAGGCGGCATCAGAAGCGCCACGAATATTTACGCAAAATACAAACGTGTCTGAGCGCTACGACGCGCTTATGGCTGAACGAGTCCCGAGATCGACGTGGCACGAAGGGAGACCGAGTATCAGAATCGGTGCGATTGGGACGCAAAATTGCTTGCGCGGCAGCATGATATAAAGTTCAACTTCGGAGTCGCGGTCATCAACAAGTCAATATCGTGCGCAGCGCGCGGACTTAACGTCCTTTTGCTGGCCTCAGGGAAGGTGGCCGAATATGCCGGGCGAAAGATCAACAGCATCAGGCCCGATCTGTTTGTCAATTACGTCAATTTCAAAGACGACGCTGAGCGGTTCTGAGATCCTAAGTAGGTTATCGAACGCAAGGCGCCTACTTGACAGACGTTCCAAAGATCTGGATCAAGTAAATCCCTGCGAAGATCGCAACAAGTCCTAGCCCCTTGAGGAAAAGATCTGTCCTCGTAAGCTCTTCTTTAAGCACACGCGGAAAGCGATACGACAGTAATGTCGCGAAAAGCAACACGAAGAGAGGCTGAGTGGCGCTCACAGAACTGATCAGCGCTACTGGGCCGTGCGCGATCGCGTAGCTATACGCAAATACCGAAATGTACGCCACCGCCTGTTCGGCGACGAGAATCACCCCTATTCTCCGACTCGTCGTCTTGTACGTCGAGACGAGGGACCCCCTTAGGGGCTTGAAGGAAAGCATCTGAAAGAAGGCCAAAAAGCCGGCAACCTGCACCCAAATAAATATCGTGTAAAAGTCCTGCGTCGAAAACAGATACTTCAAAGCGACGCTGTACACGGCCAACATGAAAGATGAGATGATCATCAAGTAGAAAGCCAGAGAGATCCGAATTCCTTTTGAGAGTCGAATCGCGAAAAGGGTCCCGCCAAGCACCAAGAGCACGAACGCGACGTAGTCCTGCGGTCTGAGCGCTTCCTGAAGGAAGAGGCTGGACAAGATCAACACAAATACAGGCGTCAGCTGAAGCACTGGAACGACGCGCGACACCTCTTCTATGGTGAGGGCTTGGAAATAAGGCAAAGTATAGTAGATGCGAACGAAACCCACCACGATGGTGAACAGGACAACGCCGATCGAAAGTGTCGTCAACGGGAAGAAAAGAAGAGTCACCAGCGGCATAAGGCTGGTGGCGCTTATGACTAGCACGTACACGAGCGGCGGAATCTTAAAATCTGAAATTAAGATCTTGTCAACGATGTTTACGCCAGAAATCAACAATGATGACAACAATGCGAAATAGAACCATTCCACTGCCATTGTCTGCAGCTTCGTGTTGCCTTTAATCTACTTACAGTTTGCGAGTTGGTAATTGTCAGCGAATGCGCTAGAATCAACCAGTGCCCTCACAGAAGCCGTAGCCCTGCCCCCTCGAAAAGCAGATCAGGCCGAAGCAGGAGTCCTTAATCGCGCGCGTCGCGCGCGTTCTTTTTTCGCGGTGAGACGGTCCTAAATGATTTTCGATGGCTTGGCGCGATGCGGCGCAACTGGCCAATTGTTCCCAGGTACGTGCCATCCAAAAGGTACACCTGCGCTTTTTCAAGCTCAATCGCTTGATTTGAGAAAAGCGGCCCTAGCAGGGTTTCGTACGACTCTTCGTTGAACGCGATTCCGCCAAGAAGTTCGTTGAACGCGGGCATAATTATCACACGTGGATTCGCGAAGCCGTCGAGGTCTGGATACCGATCGCGAAAAACGCTCTCGACAAACCTGGTACGAACCCAAACTGGCTTTGAAGTGACGTGGCCGAGCGGGTCTGACAAGCGCACCTTTGGATGGTTGTGACCCATGATCACGTAAGCGCAGCGTAAGCAGCTTAGGGAAGGCCACGCGTGCCCGTGCACGAGCCCCACACCGTTGATCTGGCAGCCTTTCGCATGGATTTCTACCGGGAAGCGCGAATCACGGGGGCACCAGTACTTAATCCCAGGGTCATGATTTCCGCAAATAATGTCGACTGGCGCACATTCTGCCAGCGAGCGTAAGAAATGCGGGATATCGTGGCGCTCAAGAGCTGAAGTGCTAGGAATCGTGTTTTTCACGTCGCCCAAAAGGATAAAACGCTGAGCTTTAGCGGACGCAAGATATTGAAGGGCCCGGTCAATACGGCGGTCTACCTGTGAGGGAATAGTAATCCCACTTGACTCAAGTTCGTGTTCAATTCCTAAATGAAGATCGGCTAGCACAAGCGCGCTGCCGATAATCAGAGCAGGTTCATTGACTAAGGGCTGAGGTTCATTCACGACAGCGCCGATTTTGTTCGTAAGATTCATGCGTTTGCGAGCTTTCAAGAACCGCGCTTAACGTGCTGAACTCACTCGTCACTCCACTTGCCTTGGCAAAACAAGATAAAATGCTCAATACGAACGGATTAGTTCAGTTCCAGATACATCGTGCCCTCGGCCTTACGGAGCAAATGAAGTGCGCACGGCAATGCTCGTTTGGCCGTTACTTTGCCCGACTGTGACCCACACCGTATCTTGTCCCTTAGCGAAAATGATGAGGCCACCAGTTTCATTCGCGCTGGTTATGTTTCTGCTGACGTTGTAGCCTCGCACTTGCATTTGAGACGTGTAGAACTCCAAAACCTGGTGCGGGGTGTCGTTTGTTTGGTACGTGAGAAGCTGGCCGACGTATGGGACATTAGAATAGAACGTCCGGGTCGCGTTGGGGTATACCGGCAGATTATGGGCCCCTGTACCGGTTTGTGCGGTTTTGTTTTGCGTTAGGTTTGCTATGTTGACGGTGCATCCCGAGCACATCAATGCTAAACCCGCGACCATAACTATGGTCAAAACCAGCGACAATAGTTTCATTACCAACAGCATTACTTCAGTTTCAATAAAACTTGTGGTAAGTCGATCTGTGCGAAAGGTCGCCTGCGGCCCGGAATTCTTGAGCAGCGCTCAAAACAAGTGCCCCGGCGCTGGGGTGGCGGATAAGCTATGCCGAAAGCTTTACCTTAGCAGTTGTGTATATAGTGCGAGGTTGACCATGTTATCCACTATTCCTATCGACCTAGATCAGATTGACAAGAAAAACATTGACAAAGAGATCTTGCGAGCGGGCATTATCGCTGAGCTTGATGCAATAAGTCTCTACGAACAGATGGCTGCACTCACGAATAGCGACGCAATCAAGGCTAGCTTGTTGGACGTAGCGAAAGAAGAAAAAACCCATGTAGGCGAGTTTCAAGCCCTTCTCCTACAGTTTGACAGCGAACAAGTTGAGGAGCTCGAGCACGGCAAGCGCGAAGTCGCAGAACTTGCAACAAAGTAATGGTAAACTTCAGGCTCTTTGCTAAATCTCTGACATCAGCACAGAAGTGTTGCCACAATACCCTAGCGAGATAAGTTCGACTCAAAGGCGGTCAACACAAAAGCTCGTGGGGCGTCTAATCTCTCGACAGGAAAATGGTAGACGCAAATTTGCTGGCACTCCTAGCACTTCTCATATTGGCAGTACTCTTAACTATCTACTTGCTCCGCGTAAGCGACAACGTGGGGCATCTCTTTATGCTGATGGGTGCTGGCTTCTGCGTCATAGCGGCGTTGCCATATATTTTCAACACGCCTAGCGACTTAGGGGCGATATTACTTATCCTTGGTCTTGGCTGCATAGCCTGGGGGATTTCGTTGAGAAATAAAAGATTTCGCCGGAAAAAACGTTAGTCTCAGATTTTAAAATCATCCCAGTATTTTGCGAACCGAACGGACTAGGCTTTTCTAGACCTTCAGGCTGTTGCTCTCCAAAAGATCGACTAAAGTTGATGGATTGAGGAGGGCGTTTATCACCGGCAAGCTCCTATAGCTTGAGAGATGCGCTGAAACCACTCCTGAAATGCAAAAAACGGTATTCTGCAATTCGTTTTTGATGTCGTCTTCATCCGTCGCACACAATATTTTCGGCAGCGTCGCGCCTCTGAAGCCTTCAAGAACCAAGTAGTCGCTGCTGAAATGTGTAATAAGCTCGTCGAGCATCACACGTCGCTTTATCATTAGAATGCTTTCAGCTGGCGCCCGAAGGCCGACTATTTCAGCGCCTGCTTTCCAATGGCGCCACGTGTCTTTTCCTGCAACATCAAACTGAAAGTTTTTGGCGTGAATATCTTTGATCGTCGATACTGAATGGCCACGCAATCGTAGTTCCTTTAGAATCTCAACCACAGTCGTCGTTTTCCCTGACTTCGAGGATCCATACACTGCGAATATCTTCATTGGCAGAGACTTTCACGCTCAAATCACAATCACGTATGGCGAGACTCGAATGACCTCCCCACCCAACAACGAATTGAGAGTAACGTTCTTGGGGTAAAAATATTTGGCTCTTCAGGCAGGCCCGAGCTCGCCTCCTTACAAAGCGGACCGCACTTCTGGTGACCGTTCGAAGGAATGATCAACGTGCTGTGCACTCCTTTTGCGCGAAAGCAGCGTGACATGCAGCTTTCTTGTAAGCATCGGACTTTTACAGGAGTCGGAATCGCAGGAAGGCTTTCACGATTTCTAAAAGAGAAGCTGCGCCTGACATCTAAGTGAGGATGAGCGTGTGCGCAAAAGCTACCGAGCTAGCTGCGGCAAATCAAGTAAGTTTTATATGAGCTCCCTTGCAAATACTGAACGAGCGAACTGCATCGACTCGCATTGTTTTCGTTTCGACCTAAACTAGAAGTTATGATAGAACAACTCTTGAGGCGGGCTCGAGAATGTGCGCAAGCCCTCAAGAAGCACGACGAGATAAAGATCATTTCTCACGTGGATGCAGACGGTCTTGCTGCAGCCGGCGTCATCTGTCGTGCGCTTCATAAGCTTGAAATTGGGCACGAGATCAAGATCGTCAAACAGCTTGATCTCCCCGCGATGCAGAGCGTTTCTGACGCAGACGCAGTTATGTTCACAGACTTGGGAAGCGGAAGCTTAGATTTCATGGACGATTTGGGACCGGAGTGCATCGTCGCAGACCACCACCAACCGGCAGGCAGCTCCGAGACGGCTGTTCACCTTAACCCGCATCTTTTTGGGTATAATGGTGCCACGGACTTGAGCGGAGCCGGGGCAACTTACCTGATCGCCAGAGCCCTCGGAAACAATGCGGAGCTCTCACATTTAGCCGTTGTAGGCGCCGTTGGCGATCTGCAGCACGTTAGGGAAGGACGACTGAGAGAGGTAAACAGGCTGATTCTCGATGAAGCGGAAAAACATGGGATAGTTAAGGCCGAAAAGGATTTGCTGGTTTTTGGCCGACAGACGCGACCGGTTCACAAGCTCCTCGAATATGCTTCCAGCCCATTCATCCCGGGAATTTCTGGGAACGAGGCTCAAATCCTCGAGCTTTTGGCAAGCTTAAAGATCGAGCTGAAAGAAGCGGGTGCTTGGAAGAAATGGATAGATCTGAGCAGCGCTGAAAGGCGCACCGTCATTTCGGCCCTCATTCAGCGGTGCTTGATCGAAGGCATGCCTGCCGAAAGGGCCCAAAGCCTAGTGGGAGAGGTGTATACTCTCGTGAAAGAGCAACCGGGAACCGCTCTTCGGGATGCGTCTGAGTTCGCGACGCTGCTTAACGCCACGGCGAGATACGGTTTCGAGAAGATCGGCGTGGACGTATGCGTGGGGGACCGAGACAGCAGTTACCGAAGAGCAAATGAGCTCCTTCTGATGCACCGAGAGAACTTAGTGCGTGGGCTTGATTTTGTCAAGCGAACAGGCGTTACATCGCTTTCAAATCTGCAGTATTTCCACGCTGGCGACCACATACTCGAGACGATCGTCGGGATCGTCGCGGGCATGTGCAAAAATCTAGACGGGGTCGACAGACACTTACCAATAATAGGTCTCGCAAACTGTGACGACGGAGTTAAAGCGTCTGCGAGAGGGACCCAAGTTCTCATCGAACGCCATTTGAACCTTGCAAGCGCGATAAGTGAAGCTGCGCGTTCGGTTGGGGGCGTTGGAGGCGGTCACGATATTGCTGCGGGCGCCACAATTCCTGAAGGAACGGAAAACGAGTTTCTGAACAGTTTAAACAAGTTGATCCACCTACAGCTGTCCGCGCCTGCTCACAACGATAGCAGATTATAGCTCATATCTCGAAGATCTGTTAACCCCGAAATCGCACTTGTCTGTATATCCACTCCACTTTCCCTAACCGCGGCCATGGAATTTAGCCCCCCGATTATTGCTACTCCGATGTGGCCCCTACTCACGGGCATTTCCAGCAGATCGGAGTTTGGTTCCCCTACCTCGAGTATTCCCTTGAACTCGGCGTCCATGAGATCCGACAGCAGATTCTCCAGGTGATTCTTTGCCGCCATCGGCACCTCTCGCACACTGGCGAGCACCTTGCCAGATCCGGTCTCGATCATTTCCAACACCGAGGTCAATTCCTGCGACATCAGCACGTCGAGGGGGTCCATCGTCGTAGCGTCGTACCGGAGAATTTCCGTGAACCTTACCGGGGTTTTGTCGGTTACCTGCACAATGCCACCGCACACAGGCTTGACCGGTATTCCCGCTTTCAAGAGAACGCCGTCCATGGTAATGCTGCAGATGGTCAAGATGCCGCTGTAACCCTTCGGGATCAAGACGCCGTTGAAACGTTCGCTGCTGTCAAGTACTCGCACGTATGGGCCAACGTAGAGGCCTGCGGCGTAAACGAGTTTAAAAATGTCCAACGCTCGTTCCAAATCGTCGTTGGCAACAATTGCGGTGTTGAACGCCACTGTGCCCGCAGCAGTCTTCGCATCAAACGTTATTCCATAAATAAGCTCTCCGATTCTCGAAGACATAAATTTCAGTGTCACGCCTACGCCTCGACTAGTCACCGGTGAAATAAGCCATCTACGGCATATCTGCCATTGTTTCGTAGAATTGGATTGATCTGCCGTATTTCTTCAGTTGAGAAGCCCGGTTGCCCTGAACTATATCGACGCCACACATCGGGCCACGAAATAAAATATGCCGCCTTTGATTTGCCGGATCCCATTCTCAGTTCGACAGCTAAATAGCCAACTCTGCCTGATCTTCTAATAAATTCCTGCATCTTACTGACCTGATGTTCGCCTTTCTTATCAACAGAAAAGTGCTGTGAGAAGTACAATGCGGTGGCACCTTTGCTGGGAGAGATGCTCTTGCATTCAATCCCGAGGTAAAGCCCGCGGTCTGATGAATCCACAAGCACGTCAAGCATCTGCGGCGAAAAGCGGTGTTGTTTCATCCTGTACGCGACGGCCTCGATGCCACTCTCCGCGAAAAAATCATTAAACGACCTTACGAGCTCTCTTTCAAAATTGCTCATTGGTCGGACTTTCATCGTCCTACTATAAAGGGTATACGTCAGGCCGCGCGCCGGGAAGGACTCACGACAGGCTTCTCAAAAACGCTGACTATTCTACAACGAACCTCTCTTCCGCTCGTTTGAAGAAGCCCTCTTCTTCTAGTTTTCCTAGATTGCGCAAAATCAGCTTAGGATCCGAGTTGAGCATGCACAGCAATTCCGGTTCTGTGATCCCTGGATGAGTCACGATTTGAGCGAGGATTTGACCGCGCAGTTGCCGGTTCGAGAACTTGAATGCGGGTTGTTTCCTGTGATGAGCGCTCCGTCGGCTTGGATTCCCAAACTTCTTCTTGAGCGTCACGCCATAATCCATCACGGCATAGTACCACACGCGCGGATTTGATCGATCGAGAGTACATTCGACAAACGGGTAGAGCTCATCATCTCTTATGGCTTCATCATTGGCAAAGAAGGTATGGATATACACGGCCCGCACATTTGTTTCAATGAATACCTCGGGCACGTCGAATGCGAAGGCGCGAATGGCACACGCCGTAGTTTGCCCGACACCAGGTAATTCGAGTAGAGCTGCATAATCAGACGGCAGTTTTCCGTTAAATTCCGTTTCGACGATTTGCGCTACCCGCATCAGTGCAAGCGCCCGTCTATTATAGCCTAAGCCGCGCCAGACTTCGAGTACGTTTTGCATTCGCGCGTGTGCGAGTTCTGCGAAATTTGGAAAATTACGTATGAAAAGCTCATATTTCGCAGCGACGCGTTCGACTTGCGTTTGCTGCAGCATAAGCTCCGAAACAAGTATTTTATACGGATCCCGGGTTTGGCGCCACGGAAGTATTCGTCCGTGTTCCCGATAATTGAGATAGATCGTGTCTCGAAAGCGTGAAATATCCCGCGGGCTGAGATCACACTCACGTCGTATTCGATTCATTCTCGGTCTTTGGCCACGACAAAGATTGAGCGCAAGATCTTGTAACGTTTATTGCTCAGCACATCAGACGAGCTCTGTGTTTCTACAAGGTTCGAGGAATAAATAACGTATATGTCTAACCGCTACCTCATCGGTTGAGTTTCACGACCTTGTCGAAAACTTGCAAAATAGCGGTGGGGCTTTTTTTGAGCGACTGCCCGCTAAAGGTTGACGATTTGGCGAATTCGATGCTTGCGACCAGCTGAACGTGATTGCTCACACGGCGGACAAACGTAGAGCTTGCGATACGATGCCTTGGGACCTGGGACTTGCACTTGCAATAGCGTTGCTCCAACTTTGAGGTGATGCCTGCCGCAGCAGCAGCATTTCTTGATTCTCATTTTGTCGAACCGAGTCGCCTCTAAACCGAAGCGATGTGACGTTCGATTCATGGGTTTTTTGACCGATATACCGCCTTCTCTTGCTTCCCCGATCTCAATCGCTTGACCGACGAACGCATCCTCTAAACCTCTTACAAATCTCCAAAAAAGGGCAATCAGACGAGGATCAATGTCGTAGTCGTTCGAACTGCGGGTATCGTGCTGCCATCCACATATGGGGCATCGCCCGTCAATCAGCTCTTCTTCGCAGATGCGCTCACAACAGTTCAGACAGTCAAACTCCATTGCAGATTCTCCCCGATGTCGTTACAATATCATGACGGCAACAGACACGACAGTGGTCCACAAGCCACCTTCGTCTACGATTTTAGACGTTGACACATTAAAAGTATCCTTTGGTTTGGAATCTGTCCAAGTTTCGTACATGCTCGCAGCGAGTTTTTCCGCATACGTGCCTGCGCTCTCCGTAGTCTCCTCGAACGCGTGATGCTCGGATATATAGCCAAACTCATCAGGATTCTTAGGGATTGCACATCCCAGAGATGCCGAGACTCTTGTATTGGGCTGATTTGACGCGTGCCTCGACATTACGCAAAACACAATCTCTCCGGGACACAACTCGCTGAGTCCCTTGTCCTTGACCATAATCTCACAATTTGGCGGGAATATTGAGCTGACCGCCGCAAGATTAAATTTCTCAATGCCAGCGTCCCTCAAAGCCATTTCGAAGCTTTCTAAATTCTCTTTATGCGTTCCCGCGCCGGTGGTAAAGAAGATTTTTTTTGGCAGCAACCTCATCTTGATTATCACGCCCCTCTTGATTGGCGAATACGCAAAGCATATCTCACTGTAAGTGTTTTTAACCTTTATGCAACGGACGGTGCTCGAAGTCGTGACTTTGATTATTTCTGTCGCGTTTTTCGCCGTCTTGTTGCTTTCAGTCACGCTGTTAGGAGCAGGCCCGCTCGGCTACATACTGATCGTACTCATATTTATCATAATTGTGAGCGTCGCAGGGACTAGAATCGCTGCTTACGAATAGGACGTAGCCCCCAGTGGCTCGAAATCTGCACCGTTATCGAATTGATTTTGCGCAAACGCACGGCATCCTCATGACAATTAAAACACAGCGCATCACACTGGACACAGCTCCAGGCGTGCAGGTAACAGACATAACGGGTCAGATTGGCAAGCTGCTTGAAAGGAGCGGTTTACAAGAGGGGTTGGCCACAGTTTTCGTCCCCGGGTCTACCGCGACAGTGACGACGATCGAGTATGAACCGGGCCTCGTCGCGGACATAACGGCTGCACTCGACCGCGTGGCGCCAAGAGATAGTCGGTACGAACACGACAAGAGGTGGCACGACGGAAACGGACATTCTCATGTCAGGGCATCGTTTCTAAAGCCAAGCGTGACCATTCCTTTCTCGCACAACACGCTGATGCTGGGGACGTGGCAGCAGATCGTCTTCATCGAACTTGATGTCCGGCCTCGCAACCGAACGATCGTAGTCCAGTTCATTGGCGACCAATAAGGTGCAAGTCGAAGACCAACCGAGCAGCTCTTTCGATACTTTCAGCGACAATGCAGGCTTCCTCCGGATCCTCTCCGATCGCGATTAGCCCGTGATTCTCCAAAAGTCCGCCTCGAAATCCCTTGATCCCCGTCGAGACGGCTTCCGCTAATTCACTGCTGCCAGGGGGCGCATAAGGAATCAGTGGGATAAGACCCAAGAATCGTTCGCCTTCCACGTCGGGTGGTCGCAGGTCCCGCCGCAAACAGGCGAGTGCGGTGGCGAATCGCGAATGAGTGTGAACGACAGCCGCTGAATCGGTGACGTTGTAGATGGCAAGGTGCGTTGGCAGTTCGGTCGACGGCGGTTTTCCCTCGAGATGGTCACCGCGCCTAGTCACTACTGACACGTCTGCTGCCTTGACGCGGTAGCGGGGTACGTTGGTTGGCGACATATAAATTAGTTCGGCGACGCGCGCACTCACATTCCCATCTAGTGCGGATGTGAGTCCCTGCTCGAACAGCCAGCCGACACAAGTTGCGATTTCTTCCTTCAACAGTTAGCCCTCGGTTTGTGGTGATTACTGGAGCTGAATTTGTTGTTAAGCGTTTGCACTAGCGCAACTAAACAAGGGCCACTACTGGACAAGATGACCGATCCTGAGAAGCTGTACCGCGATCACTATGAGCATGCCCAACCCCACCATCTTGATTACTGAAATTGCGTAACTTTGCCTTGAGATGTACGCAGAGTAGACCCCTAAGGCAACCAGACTGAACAAGCTTAAGGCAACGGAAGCGGCAACCGAACCTACTGACAAAATCCACGGGGCGAGAGGAATTAGGCTTCCCAGGAAGCTGGCACCGCCCGACGATACAGCGTCCTTAACGATCTTTCGCCGGCTTTGAGATTCCACGTACGTGTTATTCAGCTTCCGCAGAAGGGATCTCTCCGTGATCGCAAGCTTGCCGTACTCAATGGTGCTTTCAGCGAGGTACGATCCTAAGCCGTTCGTGAGGGCGAGGGCGATCGCTCCGCCAAACGCCGCGCTGACAATAATCGAGTTGGTAGCGCTCACCACCGAGACCCCTACTATGATTCCAAGGGTCGCGAGGAGGCCGTCGATGGATCCAAGGATGATATAGCGCCCTTCTTCGATGTTGAAGCTCATAAACACAGCCGTTAGGCCGTAGCACCCGCCTTAGGAAAAGAGAGAAGTCGGTTGACGTTCATCCGCGATCGTGGAGCGTCTCTTCTTCTTCAACGATTTTTTTCCCCGCGATAATCTCATCGACGCTGTGAACGACGCCGCCTAAGTTCTCTATGGTCTGCAAAACTAAGTCATAGTTGACGTCAGTACCCTCGACGGTGATTTTGACGTTCTCAGTCTGTTGGTCCACCTCGTAGAGGCTCAAGTTGACCCCATCGACGTTCCGTATGTCTCCTATCGCGCTTGCCACCTCAACGTTTGTAGGTTCGTGAGGCTTCAACACGTCGAGAACTAGCCGTTTAATCTGGGACATCTCTGCCGATAACCGTAGTAGGTAATCAGAGTTATTGTTTATAACGCTATTTGTGATTGGAAATCAGCGAATCCAGTGCGTCTCGCCATTTCGTCGGGTTAGAGAGCCTACACTGCAGCGCTATTGCGCGATCCTTGTGAGTGAACGTGACCAGAAGCTCGTGACTCGCGACTGATACCTGAGTGATATCACTGACGCCTATGAGATACGCACTGGCCGCAAAATGGGGCTTGACGTAAAGACAACGCTTATAGAGCCTCACCGTTGCTGGCCTCTGAAACGTAGTTAGCAACCGATTTGTTTCTGCATCTTTCACCTGCACCAAGACGGCGGTCGCGGTCGCGAGAATAGGCCGAAGCTTCGCTACTTCACGAATATTACGTCTACGAAAGACCGATCCGAGGTAGCGCTGACGCACGATGGCTCTGGCTTGTGAAAGCAATGAAGCCGCTGTGAAGCCGACCAACAGCACCGTGAATATGACAGTTAGCACGATAACATAAAGCAAGCCAGGCATCAGTTGACACGTTAACGACGTTTAAAACACCAGACCATTTGCTTTAGATGACTTGTCTCAAACACACGCGAGCGCGCTTACCAGTTAAACTCTCCGTTTGCTGACAGGCCCTGGTTGCGACGCTGCGAATGTTGAGGTTCGCAACTTTTTTTTGCCTGCGCCGTTCGTTAAACTTTTCTATTCATTGACGCATTATAGCTTGCATGCTCGAATTGCGGCGCAACATAGCGCATTTGCTGCTCGGCACGTTTTTTGCATTTTTGGCGGTTTCGCTCCCCCGCGAATTCGTGCTTCTGACCGTTGCTGTCGTCATTGGCGCGTTAATTGTCGCTTCGTTCCTCCACCAAAGGTACGAAATTCCTTTTTTGGTCTGGCTGTTTGCGCGATTTGACAGGCCGATTAAGTTCACTGCTAAAGGAGCGATCACATTTTTTGTTGGGATATTCATCGCGGTTGGACTCTTTTCACCGCTTTATGCCGCATTGAGCATACTCGTGCTTTCTATCGCTGACAGTTTGGCGACTATTGCCGGCCACTATGCGGGCAAGCATGCACTGTTCAAAATGAAGACGCTCGAAGGCACTGGCACGTTTTTCGCGTGCGCTTTTGTTATCCTCGTTTTTTTTGTGACACCAGCAAAAGCATTCTTGGTTGCACTGATTGCTTCAGTGACTGAACTTATCACGCCAGCTTATGTCGACGATAACATCACCGTTCCTTTTATCACTGGATTACTTCTGAGCTTGTAACCAACTTGATGCAAGCGACCGTCAGGCTCTGTTGGGCCACCCCGGCGGGGATGCGGCATCTAGAGGCTACTGAAGCTAAGATCGTGCGAAAGACGGGTCTACTGAGCGGTGTCGTGGGCGCCGTTTTCAGCAAAAGGCATCTCAAACTGCTCGGGAAATATTTTCCTAAGCGCAGCGAGCACGCGAACCATCTTGAGATTGAGCGTATCCTCCGGATTGTCGAGGAAAAGACCTAATGTGACCGTATACGCGATGTCCCTTATCAAATCCTTTGGGACGTTCAACGCAGCTGACTTGGAAAGCTCAGCGAGGATAAGCGAGATGTCGAAAGCACTCTCCATAATGTGGTCAGCTCCGGCCCTGTTGACGCGTTTGGCGACGTTATCCATTTGCGCACCAAGAACGCTTTTTGGGTCTTCGACCGCAGGGATGCCCAAGCTCTTATATATGAGGTCACTTTGGTCTTGTACCAGAAGGTACAAGTGCTCGCAATAGGTGCCCGCTTCAGGATGACTAGTGCAATCCTCACGGCAGAGCACTTCGCAGTGAGGCAGCATTCCTCGCGCCCGGTACGCGTCCATTTGGTATTTGTCACACATAAACATTGCAATCGTGATTTGTGTAGTCCATTATATAAACTTCAACAAGTTTCCGCGACCTAACTCTGTTCGCCGGGAATCACTTGGTTCTGCGCTCATAATGATGGGCTGCAACAATGATGAAGCGTTATTTAACCGCCCACCGCGTATCCAAACGAATCCAGGCCACATTCAACACACGATCTGCAGATCGTGCCGAGCAACAAAAACCTCAAAAAAACAAAAAAAAGAGTGCGGAGCTTTGAAGCTCCTTTGCACCGCTAGATCGCTTCTGGCTTGACGAGAAGCTCACCACGTCCCACGTACGATTCTTGCACTGGATAGTTGTTTATCGTAACGCTGTAGAATCTCAAGAACTTCTTGTCGATATCATCGAGCACCGCTGGATCCATCCTGCCATCCGTAGCGTCAACCCAAATCGTACGCTTGTTACCTTTGCTTACAACCTCTCCATCTTTAACGACGATCTCACCGCCCTTAATCGTATATGCGGTGTCCTGAAACGCCTTTTCGATGCCTGCTGGATCAGTTGTGGGATCCATAGTCTTCGGGTTGTAATTGATGACAGCAACATCAGCGTCAGCGCCAATACCCAGATGCCCTTTCATATCCCCAAGTCCTAGCGCCCTCGCAGGACCTGCGCGCGTCATCTTAGCAATATCGTAGAAGTCAAACACGCGGGAGATTCCGCCGATAGCTGTTCGATCGGGAACCCGCTTGGTCAACGTCTCAAGTCGGTCCAAACGCGCTTGATTTGACATAAGCCAACTGATGATCCGAGGGTATCGCCTAAATGGTCCCGCATTCGGGTGGTCGGTTGTGATGAATGCCTGCATTGGATCGTCGATTAGAAGCGCTAACTCGAGTCCGACCGCCCATTGGGTGCCACAAACGGTAAGTTTCGGACTGTATATGTACGGCACTACGCCCGCTGCGGTTTCGAGTTCGATGTCGTCGTTGCACCACTTGAGATGGTTCGTGTTGTGGAGGTAGAACTCCATTGGACCGTCAGCCGTCATGGTCGTAGTCTCGTCAAGTGTGACGAACCCGAGATCGACCGTCATATTCTTGTTCTTGTTTATGCGGTCAGCGATTTTGTCAGCGGCGGTCTCGAAGTCCTTCCACTCGGTTCCGCCGTACGAGTGGAATTGCATGTGGGCGAAGTTGATGACCTGATCTCGCGTTTTTGGGTTGCGTGGCAGAACCCCTTCAAGGAGCTTAATGGAGTCAAGCGTTGTCTCATAGTTGCCAGGGTGCCCCAAGTTGTTTGCGTGGAGGTGAATAGACGTAGGGAGGTTCAAAGCCTCATTCGCCTCTGCAAGCCCCGTTATGATCTCAGATGGCGTCACGTCGAAATACGGAACTGGGTCGCTTACGTTGACACAGTTCATACCCCAGCCCCAAGCTTCTGAACCACCGGGGTTGACAAGCTTGACACAGTATCCCTTCGTGGCTTTAAGCATCCACGCGACAAAGGCGTTGAGTTTATCCTTCTCGCCGCGCTTTATGTATTCCATCACGAGCCAGTTATTGCCAAGTAGGGTATAGGCCGACTGATCGATCAACGGCGTATCCCTTATTTCTTCGTGCGTGTGCCGAGCCAAGAGTGGCGGCATTGCTGCCTCATTCACGTGAGTGTAACCCATGCGAGAATACACGTAGCCGGTCTCCCACGTGGTGGGAACCGAGAATCCGCCACCGGCTCGCGTCATTTTAGAGTGCCGCTTCGTGTGGAAGAGTTTGTCTTCAGGCCGCATGATCCGGCCAACGTTTACCTTAGGACCAGCGACGTGGGCGTGGATGTCTATCGCACCTGCCATCACCACTTTACCGCTCGCGTCGATGACTTTGGCGGCGGGAGAGACGTTTTCCACTATCTTGTCGTCGCGAATGGCAATATCCATCACATCGCCGTTCACGCCATTTTTCGGATCGTAAACGTATCCGTTTTTGACCAATATTTCACTCAAGTTCCATCACTCTCCCTCTCGTTCGCCGTCAATGTGATCTGACGCGTCCGACATACTTACCGAAACGAGGTCAGAACTCATCATCCGCCACGACACCTTCCTGCGCCACCCCACTTGCTTGCTTCAATGGATTTGGTCCAAGCTTCTTGATGGTGTTGACCATGTCCTGGACCACCTCAGCCCAAATGGCACCTTCTGAAGCGGATACAAACGTCATGCGCAGGCGCTCACGGTCGTAACCGTACTCTTCGATGAGCTTTCTTAGCAGCGCGACCCGACGCCGGGATTTGAAGTTGCCCGCAAGGTAGTGACAATCGCCTATGTGGCAACCAGACACAAGCACGCCATCTGCGCCGACGCTGAGGGCTTTCAGCACGAATGCGGGATCGAGTCTGCCCGTGCACATGATCCGGATGACTCGCACGTTCGGCGGGTACTGCGTTCTCGAAGTACCCGCGAGGTCAGCCCCCGCATAGGTGCACCAGTTACAGAGTATGCCTAAAATGTTTGGTTCAAATTCCTCTGCCATTTCCCTCACCACCCCTGAGCAAACGCTTCAATTTCGCTCATGATTTGCTCATTCGTGAAGTGTTGCATCTTTATGGCGCCGCTCGGACACGCTGAGCCGCACGTTCCGCAGCCTTTACACTTTGCCTCATTGACGCTCGCAACAAGCTTACCGTCAACTTCGTTCAGCTCAGTCGCACCGTACGGGCACAGACCGATACAGGTAGCGCAGCCTCCGCAGTGTTCCTGGTCTACGATCGCGTAGATCGGTTCGAGAGTGACTGACCCTCTGTGGATCGGGATTGAAGCTGCTGCCGCGGCTGCTGCTGCGTGAGCAACGACGTCAGGAATATCGCGAGGCCCTTGGCACATCCCGGCTAAGAACACCCCATCAGTCGTGGTTGACATGGGGTTGAGCTTGGGGTGCGCCTCAAGCAGCCAGCCGTCGGGACTATTTGAAAGCGTCAGAAGCGTCTTTAGCTTCTGTGTGCTCTCAGCGGGCACTACGGCATTTGCCAACACGACCATGTCGAGCTCCATCTCGAGCGGCGTTCCAAGGAGCGTGTCCTCAGCCGTGACTACGAGATTCTTCGTGACAGGATCTTCGGTGATCCTCGCAACGCGACCTCGAATGAACTTGCCGCCTTCGTTCTGAATGCGGTAGTAGAACTCCTCGTACGCTTTTCCGAAGGATCGTATGTCCATATAAAACAGGTACGGCACGCAGCCGGGGATCTTCTCGATCAGCTGGTGAGCATGTTTCAAGCTGTACATGCAGCATATACGCGAGCAATACGGTTTAGCACCATCCTCTTCATCCTGATCCCGCGAGCCCGCGCAGAGCACGAAGCCAACGCTCTTTGGCTTCTGACCGTCAGACGGCCTAACGACGTTGCCGCCAGTCGGCCCTGATGCGCCTATCAACCGCTCAAACTCGATCCCAGTCACCACGTTGTCGTAAACCTTGTAACCCCACTCTTCCTTTCGCTCAACGTTATACATGTCGAATCCGGTGGCGACGATAATTGAGCCCACCTTGACCGTAGTAAGCTCATCAGGCTTGTCGAAGTCGATTGCTTCGAGTTCACCGCACGCTTCCTCGCCTTTGCAGAGGTCACACTTGATACAGCTGTCCATATCAATGGTGAACTTGAGCGGCACTGCCTGTGGGAACGGCACATAGGCCGCCTTCCGAGGCTGCAAGCCCAGGTCAAACTCGTTTGGCCGCGAAACAGGACATACTTCTTGGCATTTGCCACAGCCGTTACACTTGTCTTCGTACACATATCGGGACTTCTGCCGAATGGTGACGTCGAAGTTCCCAATGTAGCCACTGATGTCATCGACCTCCGAATAGGTCATGAGCTCAATATTCGGATTGCGCTCAACATCGACCATCTTCGGTGTCAGGATACACTGCGAGCAGTCGAGTGTCGGGAACGTCTTGTCGAGACGCGACATGTTGCCGCCTATGGACGGCTCTTTCTCCACCAAATACGTCTTTATTCCCGCATCGGCAAGCTCTAGTGAGGCTTGGATGCCAGCGATACCAGCGCCGACAACGAGCGCAGCCTTTTCAACCGGGACAGTCTTTGCGGTGAGGGGCTCTAGCTTTGATGCTCGCGCGACCTCCATTCTGACTACATCCTTTGCCTTCTGCATTGCCTTTTCCGGCTCTTCCATGTGAACCCACGTGCCCTGCTCCCTGATGTTCGCCATCGAAAACAGAAACTGGTTCACTCCACCCTCTTCGGTCGCTTTCCTAAACGTAGGCTCGTGCAACCTTGGTGAGCACGCCGCCACAACAGTCCCGTTGAGGTTGTGTTCCTTTATCCGGTCTCTGATCATGGTTTGACCGGGTGTTGAACACACGTACGTATAATCCTCGGCGTGTGCGACGTTCGGCAGGGTCTTCGCGTACTCGGCCAGTTCCTTAACGTCTATGACTCCCGCGATGTTAGTCCCGCAATTACATATGAATACACCGATTCTCTTCTCTTCGTCCATTTTTGTGCC
>Ga0187771_10000060_pt1 | contig 48244 bp, 49 predicted proteins | sample 0116_SJ02_MP15_1_FD_133139 | JGI IMG/M metagenome (GOLD analysis project Ga0187771, IMG submission 133139) | Tropical peat soil microbial communities from peatlands in Department of Meta, Colombia - 0116_SJ02_MP15_10_MG | ecosystem: Environmental > Terrestrial > Soil > Wetlands > Peat | place...
ACATGGCCGAGGCGCACGAGATACTGTTCCAGACAATCTATGCCATCAAGCGGGGGAAGTGCACCATCGAAGGCTGCGCATGCCAGGTCTATGTCAGGAACCCGAACTACCACGTCGTTGGCGCGTAGCACAGTGCACAATCGCTGATCCTGACGACCCTGCCAGCGTCTCGAAGCACCGGGAGGAAGATCGAAGGCGGGACAGTCAGACCCCCGGCTGGCCAGCTGGCTCCGTACCTCAGCCGTTCGAGTTTTGCGAAATCAGAAGAGACGATTGTACGAGGATGGGGGCGTCATAGAGGGCGGCGAGCGCGACGCAGTCGGAGGCCCTGTACCCATGGAGCGTAACCTGCCCGTTGCGGCTGTCAAGGTAGATGTCCCCCCTCAGGACGTCGTTCGAGCTGTAGATCTGGACCCTTGCCAGATGGAATCCGTTCCTTTCGGCCAAGTCCTCGACCACGTTGTAGATTGAGGGCAGAGACGACCTGTCTCCCCTCGAGAACCTGTCGATGTGGGTCGCCACCTCTCCGGAGAAGGCCCTGATGTACAGCTTCTTCTGCCCGTCGGAAATGGAAGCCAGGACGGCGACCCCCTCGACGCCGTTCTCGTCGGCGAATCCCACCTTCTCCAGTTTGACTGGCAGGAAGTCTTCATGGCTGGACGTCAGCGACACCGGATCACGAAGCATGCCGCCTGTATATTAGACTGCGAGACCACCCAAGCCTGGGAGAACTTCATTACCTGAGGGACCTTGCAGTGGACGGCCCTGCAGGGGCGGGGCATCTGCCGCGAAAGGATGGCGAAGGCGCTCCGTCGCCATCCTGTGGGAGCGTGACATGGCCGACTGGCAGGTACGTGCGTGATCGCGAATCAGCGAAGCAAGCTCCCTGATGTCGACGGAATAGCCAGGACTCCAGTACCTCCTGCTTCCATTCGCCCGATGGACGAACCCGACTGTTCTCCCCCCATACACGATCTTGTGGAGACGTCCGGTCGGAATGGGTACCCCCACCAGGAGGGACTTGGCGATGCCGACGCTCGGGATGCCTAGCACCATGCCTGCCACTGTGGCCAGGCCTCTGAATCTAGGGTGTGCCGCTCCCTGGGCGTCGAAGCATACCAGCTGGGGCTTGGATTTCAGTCCTCTGACGGCCTGTACAACGAATGGGCCTTCCCGCAAATAGAAGAGCCCACTCTGGTAGGGAAGGCTGGAGGTTCCAGAGTATGAGCTCGCCTCCTTCAACCGTCCGTGGTCGAAGAGCGACGCCACTGCGACGACATTGTCTCCCTCGTAAGCGGCGTCGACGGCGCATATCCTCGACACGTCATCAGGGAGAGGCACCACCTCCCTCGAGAGGAGTCCCTGAAGGTCGCTGAAGAAGGCGGTCTCAGCCGGGTCAAGTTTCCGCCTTGGTGACTGCATTATTGCAACTTCTTCCGCGCGACGGGCATGGTTTCTTTCGAGATCCAGTCCAAATACCGGCGGCTCCCTTTTTCGGCGCGGAACGAGATTATCTCCGGCGTCTGGTAGGGGTGAATCCCCCTGACCGTCCGCTCGAGTTCGCCGAAGAGCTCCCGCCTGGTCTTGATCAACAGAAGGCTCTCTTCGGCTGATTCCAATCTGCCTTCCCACCAGTAGAGACTGTGAACATTGTGGAGAGTGCTAACGCAGGCGGCGAGCCGACGCTTCAACACCTCCCTTGCTATCCCTTCAGCTGAGTCCTTGGGGCAAGTGACCAACACTAATTGCATTCCTCTAGCATCCCCAGCTTTCGTCACGGCGGTTGGATTTGAAGCCACCTGTGCGGGTCCCATCACATCTTCCAAGGTATTTTGCGCCGGTTGTCCGTGGACGAAATTCAGGACCGATGTACAAATCCAGCGACCGCAAGGAGCTCGGCCGAGGCTATGGCGACCATCGAGCCCGCTGCAAGAGCGTGGTTGAACGTAAGGATGTATGCTACCACGTAGATCGTCGCCGGGAGAATGACCACCCCAGCTCCGGCCGCCATCCTAGCAAATTCCTGCAGGACAAACGTTGCTCGCCCGCTAGGAGCGAATCCTAGGAAAAGCCTGACCTCGAGCAGGCTTGCGGCAGCCACGGCCAGAATTGATGCAAGGGGGATCAAGATGGAGAAGGGCGAGGCCATTGGCTTCAGGAGACTTTCAACGTACACGACGGCGACTGCCGAGAGAAACACGGCGGTGGCGATCAGCGCCTTGGAGAAGACGATGGTCCTCATCCTCAGGGGCATAGTCTTGGCGAAGTCGAATCCAATCCCTTCGGAGCTGACGAGAACCAATGGTAGGACGAGAGAGAACATCCCTCCGAGAGTCATCGCAACGAGTAGGGTTGACGCCCCCAAAGTGGGCAGGAACGCTCTGATCAGGAGGACAACGAGGGTTTCGAACGCAGGCAGTGCGAATAGGAAGGCTGACGGTAGGTTTGCTGATGCGACCCTCAAATCCTTCATCGCATAGGCGATCGCCGCCTCATGCAGGGGCACCGAAGTGTCGCGTGTACGTTCGCCTCCCGTCGCACTATGCCCACTCTCGGGGAAGCTGGAGACGGAACTCATGCTCCACTTGGACACCGCGACGGCAATCAGAAGGTATCCCACCGTCGCTCCGAGGGCCATCCTCTCGATCAATGACGGCGCGAAACCATGCGCGATTGAGCCGACACTGATTCCCAGAGAGAATGGGTAGACCAACGACAGGATCGACCCCGCAACCTCGTCCGGGCTAGTCAGAACACTTTGCACTAGCGGAATGAGGTATCCGGCTGCGGCGAACAGGACTCCGATACCCAGCACAACGACCCCCCATGCTAGGAGTAGTGCAATCCGCAACATGCCTCCGCGTCTGCCCTGCTTAGAACCCAGAATGTTTCTGTAGAAAACACTGGAGAGCCAGAGCGCAACGCCAACCCCCAATACAGAGTTCACAGCGCCGGCAAGAAGCATGAAAATCCCGGACAAAGCTGAGCCCGTCAAGAGTAGGACGAAGAAGACCTGGCAGGCTACTGACCCGACCACAAGGTAGTCACTGGTCCTAACAAAAGAGAGCAGGTTGACAAGCGAAACATCGTTTCTGATCAGAGGCAGAGTCGAGAGGACGGGGGAGGGGCCGCTGGTCACGAAAGAGGAAAGCGTCTGGACTCCGTAGAGGACTATAAGCGCGAAAGAAACCGCCAGGCTCAGCGTGACGGATGCGGACACTCCATACGAGGCTCCCAGAGCCTGAGGGAGGAAAGGGGCGCCGGCCGCGACTACGACGAAGATGGTAATGACGAGCTTGTCGAATCGTGCAATCCGTAACGCTCTCTCGACGAGGTCCTCCCGCCCCGAGGGTTCAGTCGAGCCTCTTCCGAAGGATCCCCACCACATGTTGCTGCTGTTTTGAAGTATCGACCTGAACGCCATTTCCGAATAGGGAACTGCGCTCAGACGCCAGGCGTCAGCGGTCTTCATCGTCGAAGAAGGACTCCCTTAGCGCCCTCACCGTGTTTTCAACCTCAGATGCTTCGTTGGTGAGTTTCATGAAGACCTCCTCCAGCGTCGCATCTTTCTCCCCGGCCCGGGCCCTCAGCTGTTCCAGGTCTCCTTCGGCGACAACCTTGCCTCCGAAAATGATTCCAATCCTTGGACAGAGCCTTTGCGCTATCTCCATGACGTGGGTGGAGAACAGGACCGCCCCGCCTCTTTGCACATGCAGCGAGAGCAGCTCTTTGAGGATCCTGCTGCTCCTAGCATCAAGGCTGTTCAGCGGCTCGTCCAGGAGGAGAACCGGCGGCTGATGAATCAGGGCGGCGATTATGGCAACCTTCTGTTTCGTTCCCATTGATAGGGTGGCGATGGGAGTGTCGAAGGCTGACGCCACTTCGAACGCATCGGCAAGCTGGCCTGCCCTGCGGTTCATGGGTTCCCCGGCGAGCCCCCTGACCGAACCCTCGAACTCGAGGAGCGCTCTGGGCGTCAGCGATTCGTAGAGGATCGGAATCTCTGCGACGTAGCCGATCCGGGCCTTCGCATGGAGCGGGTCCTTCGTGGCATCGAACCCCGAAACGACGACCGAGCCCGTGGTCGGTTCTATCAGACCTGCGGTTATCCTGAGGGTCGTAGTCTTCCCCGCTCCGTTGGGACCCAGCAGTCCGTAGATCTCGCCAGGCATCACCTTGAGATCCAGGCCGTTGAGGGCGCTGAAGCTGCCGTACGCCTTCGTAAGTTCGTGGGTCTCAATCAGTGCGTCAACCACTCTCAGCTGCACCGTCCCCCGAACCCGGCATGCGTTCTGCAGACCGAAAGGTCAACCCTCTCTGCTTCCCTGCTTGATTTCAAGTTCACTGGCGTTGGTAGAAGCCAGGGTGGGCGAATTTACGCGAGCCGTATTACGGCTCTGTAGTGCAGGTCCATCTTCGTTGTTCCACGCCCTAGGTTCAAATCGGACCGATGCCGGAGAGGCCAGCAGAGCGGATTGAGCGAAACTGGCATAGACGACTCGTTCGAGCCTGTCGTCCCTGAAGAAGCGGATGGACTACGCCCTCCTCGACCGATGACGCCTCCGGATCTGCCAATCTTTTCCATAATCCATTCGATAGATTTCTCAAATCACTTCGTCATCCTGGGAGAGGTGGGTACGGGGAAGAGCACCGTGGTCCCGATCCATGAGTTCGAGAAGTCCGGGAGGACCAGGCACATTATCATCCGCGAACCGTCGAGGGCCTCCTGCAACGCCCTCTACTACTCACTCGAGGCGCTGCACCCCGAGGTCAAGGAGCACCTGGCCATCATAACCAAAGACACCAAGGTCAACGTCGAGGGCAAAATCAAGATCGTTACGGATGGCGTCCTGATCAGGATGCTGGCCGACCGCTCAGTCTCTGAGGCCTCCATCTACTTCGACGAAAGCCACCAGATGTCCTCCCAGTTGGAGCTCTGCATGTCCCTGGCGAAGAAGGACGAAGAGATAGCGAAGAACCTGTTCAGGGTGATGAGCGCCACCATAGACCCAAGAGAGTTCCTTGCCTTCTTGGGGATTTCCAAGCTTCACTCGGTCAGCGGTAGAAGATACCCCGTGAACGTCGAAGTGGAGCTTGCTCGCAATCTGGACGCGATGTTCGACACCCTCTCGAGATACCTTTACACCCAGCCCAGGGACGAGTCGTGGCTAGTCTTCCTGCCCACGCGTCGCCTCGTCGAGAAGTTCGCGGGGAGTTATGGAGGGGTGTACATACACGGCGGGCTGGAAGGCTCCGAGGTCAATCGGATTCAGCGGAGAGCGGAGCGGGACAAGAACCTGAAGATCTTCGCCACCAACGTAATTGCTTCGTCGGTAAACATCTACGTGGACAACGTCCTGATATTCAACGACGTAATCAACAGCAGGGACAGGCTGGGCCAGAAGACACTCAGGTATAGCAAGCTGGACAACAACTCCCTCCTTCAGATGATGGGTAGGATCGGCCGCTTCAAGCCGGGCCGTGCGGTCATCCTTACCGACTCGCCGATTACAAAGAAAATCGAGCCGACTCCCGTCCGCAAGTCCCTCGAGACCGAGACTCCATTCGACCTTGTGTTACTGATGTCGAAGTATGGCCTCGACCTCTCCAAATTGGAGTTCATGTCGAGAGTGAACCACAGGGAGATATCATTCGCTGAGGGTTGGTTGTCCGACATCGGGGCCATCGAACTCCGTCCACACAGGATGACAAAGAAAGGGCTCCTGATGAGCGAGATTCCCTACGAGCCTGATTTCGCCCACATGATCTCCGGCGCACTCATCTCAGGGGACTACCAGATGGCAAGGTTCCTGCTGGCCTGCGGGTCATTTGGAGACTCCCTCAACCACGCCTACAAGACGGACTTCGAGCCCATGGCCCGCGAGTTCCTATACAACTTCGATAGGTCCAACGAGCTCAACATCAAGGCTCATCTCCTGAAGAGGTACTCCGAGGACGTCAGCGGCCGGTTCAAGGCGAAGATGGCAGCCAACGGTATCTTCCCGCGATTCATAGAAGAGGCCTGGAAGAACTATGAGGCTGCGAGAGACTCGCTGAACGATCTTCTTCTCGCTTCGAAGGACACACCGCTGCCGAAGGAAGTAGCGGTCGACCCAGATCTTAACCGTCTCGAGGCATATCTGACGGACTGCCTGTCATTCGAAATGCATGATTTCTACGAGAAGGGCGAATACGACCTGAGAAGCATTGTCATCGAAGACCGATTCTACGCGAGGAGCGTGACCGTCAATTTCCGGAAAATTCTGTTCGACGTGGTCGCCCTTAACCGAAGAAGACGACACCAACGGTAGTCCTTGGGCTTCCTCGTTGGACAGAGTTCAAGAATGCCACATTCGGATTCCCTACGCGGCGACAATTTGCAGAGCCAAACGCGACCACCTAACGCGACTCTGGCCAAATGGCTTGTTCCGTATGTAGTCGTCGGGTCGCTCCAGTACCAATTTACGAAGGATGGGCTCTCCTACGCCTCGCCATTCGTGCTAATGACTTTCAGATACGTCTTCACCGGCGTTATCTTCTACTTTCTCGGAGGACGAAAGATTCCGATTGATCGCGACGCGCTGTTGGTCGCCTGTTGCTCCTCGGTAAGCACACTCACATGGGCGGTTGGCCTCAGTTATGTTTCGCCGGGTGATTCTGCGGTCTTGAGCTACACGATGCCCCTCTTCTCCATTCCGATCGCATTCTTTGTCATCAGGGAAAAAGTCCTGCGACGCGAACTGGTAGGCGCATTGGTAGGATTCAGCGGCGTCGTCGTCTATTCTCTCACGCTGAACCATGGCTCGCAGCCGGTGGGCGCCTTCTTCACACTTGTTGGCGCTGTGTTCTGGGCTGCATACAGCGTCTACTACAGGAAGCTCAAAAGTCGGGAACCAATACCCATTCTCACCACTCAGTTCCTTGTCGGCTCGATACCGGGCGCTGTCGGTTCGGTCTTCTTTCCTCAGATCTCGCCTGGAGTTAACTTGTTGGTTGACGTTGTCTACCTTGTACTCTTCGGCGGCGTTCTCCTGTTTGTCCTTTGGAACGGCCTCCTAAGGCGCGGACGCGTTGGTCGTATTACAACCATGGCTTTCGCCGTGCCGGCGATGACGATTCTCATAGATTCCATCAGAACGCTCACTTTGCCTACCTCCCTGGCCGTGGTCGGGGGCGTCATGATGTTCGTTGGCGTCTTTGTCGCGAATTGGAGCCGAGACTCAAAAGAGGCAGGAGGAAGGACCGGCCTCTAGCCACTCCTGACCCACCGTTGAAGTGAATTCGACCGGGCTCACTACGTAGCCAAAACCACACGTATGTTGAGGAAATGACATCTTTGCACCAGTCCGACTGCTGCTACACCCGTTCAATCTTCTATATGGCGGTCACCTGTGGCCACCAAGGGAGGAGGGGAGTTGGCCCGCTCGTGGCCGAAGGAACCGGCTTCTTCAGGTGCCCCGATGAGCGAGTATTACGAGGACAGGCTCTCGGCAGAAGAGTTGCGCAAGTGCTATGAGATTGCGCCTCCTAGAATCCGTCGATATCTAGAAGCCGAAGCAAGCTTTGTCATGAAGTGTACGCAGGGAAGCAGGCGAGTCCTTGAACTTGGGTGTGGATACGGCAGAGTAATGAAACGAGCCGCTGTCCATGTAGGGTTTGCGGTGGGATGCGACACCTCCCGGAGCAGCCTGAGGTTCGCTGAGAGCTATATGCGCCCACGCCGGAACTTCGGTCTCGTTTGTGCATCCGCATCGTGCTTGCCCTTCCGGGCAGGAGCCTTCGACGCTGTCTTCTGCATCCAGAACGGGATTTCCGCGTTCGGAGTGAATCACCAAGAACTGGTTTCTGAGGCTATCCGCATCACCAAAGATGGTGGACAGATGCTCTTCTCAAGCTACTCTCATAGAATCTGGAAGGACCGTCTAGCTTGGTTCAGGGCACAGTCCGAGGCCGGCCTGATAGGGGAGATTGACGAGGCAGAAACTGGACGTGGGACCATTGTCTGCAGAGACGGGTTCCGAGCCACAACGGTGTCCAAGAAAGAGTTCGGAAGGCTCTTCTCCGATGCAAGCACAAATACACGTTTCAAGGAGATTGATGGTTCAAGCATCTTCTGTCTTGTCAGAAAACAACACAGGGGCTTCAACTCGCGAGTGCAATCGCGGAACCCCTAGCCAGCACTAGCCCCTAATTCACTTGCACAGGTTCAGTTTCATTGTGTTCCTGCGGCCACCCGGAGCCGAGAGTCAACAACTATGGCTCCCTTCCCGTCCCGAAGCACCATCAGAGGATTGAGGTCAAGCTCTGCGACCTCCGGGACCGCTTCCACCATCTGGCTTATGCGAAGAATGGTCTCTTCGAGCGCTCCTTCGTCGTACTGCAGCCCTCCTCGATAACCTTCGAGGAGCTGGTGAGTCTTGAGAGAGCGGACCATTCTCTCCGCGTCCTGCTTTGTGAGAGGAGGCAGGCCAACGGAGACGTCCTTGACAAGCTCGACCAGGGTCCCTCCGGCGCCGCAGGCAATCAGTGGCCCGAAAGTGGGGTCGCGGGCAACGCCAACAAACATCTCGACAGCGTCTGAGACCATCTCCTGGACCAAGAAGCCGCTCGCTGCGAACCCCTTGCGCTGGACACGGTCCCGCATCTCCTCTGCTGCGCGCCTCACTTCTTCGGATGTTAGCCCGACTTCCACTCCCCCCACTTCTGTCTTGTGAAGGAGGCCGGGTGCGATTGCCTTGAGAGCGACCTTCCCAGCAAACCCCCGTGCCGCTTCGGCCGCTTTTTCAGCGTCTCTCACCTGCACCGACCTGACGGTAGAGATTCCGAAACATTTCAGGAAAGCTTCGGTGTCAGCGGCGCTGAGCCACTCTTCCTTGGAGGCAACCGCTCTTGCCACGATCGAAGCAGCTTCGGTCCTGTTGACCGAGTACGTCGGTGGGACGCTGCGGGGGGCATTCAGCCACCTGCCATAGTCCGTCACACTAGCCAGGGCTTGCGCCGCCAGCTCGGGGAACGGATATGATGGTATCCTGATAGTGCCGTCTGAGAGCTCTCCGGAGACTCCCTTGGTCGCCATGAAGGTGCTTAAGACCGGGAGCTTCCGGCGCATCCCCCTCACCGCCCGAAGTATCTCAGACGCCATCTCTTGTGGCCTCTCGGCCAAAGGAGGGATGAATATCACAATGAGACTGTCAACTTCTTCGCTCTCAGACATTGTCTGGATGGCACGTGCGAAGTCCGGGGGGATTGCGGCGCCACTCATATCGACTGGGTTCTTGGTGCTTGCGATGGGAAGGAGGAACTTCCTAAGCCGACCCTGTATTTCTGGGGACAGCTCAGGCACCTTCAGCCCCAGACTTTCGCAGGCATCGGCCGCAAGGATGCCTGCTCCTCCAGCGTTGGTGATTATGGCCACCCTGTCGCCCACTGGCACGGGCTGGGTCGACAGGAGGGCTGCCACATCGAACATCTCGTCGAGAGAATCGGTCCTGATGACTCCTGATTGCCTGAAGAGAGCGTCGACCGTGATGTCGGAGGCGGCTACAAGAGCCCCCGTGTGGGACTGGGTGGCCCTGAAGCCCGCTGTGGAACGTCCGCTCTTCACTGCAACGATTGGTTTCTTTGCTGTGATCCTCTTGGCCAGTCTCGCGAACCGCCCTGGGTCACCGAACGACTCGATGTACAGCAAAATCACGTCGACGTTGTCGTTGGTCTCCCAGTATTGGACGATGTCGTTGCCTGAAACGTCCGCCCTGTTGCCCGCTGAGACGAATTCGGACAGGCCTATTCCGAGCCTGTCGGCGAGGTCGATGACAGCGACGCCGAGCGCCCCTGACTGGGACCAGAACCCGATTCGCCCGGGGATCGCCGTGTAGGGTGCGAACTGTCCGTTGAGATTCACCTTTGGGTCGGTGTTGATTATTCCCATGCAGTTCGGCCCAATCATGCGCATGCCCGATTCCCTGCAGACCCGGACGAGCTCATCTTGGAGGGCAGCCCCATCTGCCCCCGTCTCTGCGAACCCAGACGAGATGACGACAAGCGCGCGGACCCCCTTCTGGGCGCACTCCTTCGCCACCTCGATGACGGAACTCGCCGGGACGACGATAAACGCCAGATCCACGGGACCGGGGCACTTCAGGACTGAATCGTAGGCGGCAACGGACTGGACGACTGTAGCCCGCCGGTTCACGGGGTAGACAGGGCCGTTGAAGTCTGCGTCAATGAGGTTCCGGAAGAGCTCTCCGCCGATTGTCCCTTTCTCCCGGGACGCCCCTATGACGGCTATGCTTCGGGGCCTGAAAAAATGTTTGACCGAGGCGACGGCGGCCTCGGTGTCGCTGTGGGCGTGCCCATTGCCAATGGTTGTACCGCCACCCGAGGTGTCCCCCCTCATTGTGCTTTTTGATCAGCTCCCAAACGTTCCTATAAACGCACAGGACATCTACCCGTTGGATGCTACGGTTGATGGCTTAGGTTTATCTCTCATCTTGACGTTTCCGAGGCTTCGAAAGGAGAATTGCCACCCCAAAGGAACCTGAAGTTCTTTGCCACCGTGCTTGTTGCTATCATTGTTGTTGCGTGTCTATCAGTATACGCCTACTCCGTAACTTCGTCATTGTCTCAGAACAATTCAAGTCTCAGCACAGAAGTCTCGAGCATGAACCAACAAACGTCTATTCTCGCAGAGCTAGAAACCAATCTAGGACACAAGGAGGCTCAGGCCGCTATCAACTATCTAGCTTCTAACTATAATCGAAACATCGGCCTGATTCCTGAGACTCCGGACTCCAATAGGTTCTGGCTCAGCGACAACTACCTTGCAGTTCTGGCCTTTCGTCAAGCAGGTTCGTCAAATTCAACGCTCGTGGCCATCGCACAGAACATCTCGACGACATTGGCTCGCTATGCTCGAAACACCGGAAGTGCCATGAACCAATACATGGTTCTCGGTGGTGACTGGAAGGGCTCATGCAGTTTCAACTCGGCGGATAACTACACAATCCCATACTCTGGCAACGCCACAATCATGGCGACCTTGAACAACCTAACTGGCACACTCTCACCGTCTCAGTATGCAGACATAGCCTTCTTGGAGGCAATCTGCTACATGAACCAGAACAACTACGGTGGATGGTCACAGGGATACAAACAGGGAACGAGTTTCTTCAACGGCGTTGGGTTCAACGACATGGCATTTCGTGAGGGTTCAAGTGAAGGGGTCTATCAGACATTCAAGCTGGCGTTGTCAATTTACGCCGGCGAATACCAGTGTGGGCCAATCAACGAGACAGGACACCAGATGGCATTGGCGACACTCCTGCAGGTGCAGGCCCCGAACGGGGGATTTTACACCGGTTACAATTCCAATCTCTCCGCCAACGGAACTACGAATGTGGAGACGACCAGCTTGGCGATCCTCGCCTTTACGGAGTATGCTTTGTGCTTTCGTTGACCGGTTCGTTATTGCTCCATTCCTGCCTGATTCAAACCCTTAAGTGAAACGCCGAAGAACACTTTCACGTTGGCGGGAGCGGTCACCAAGACTTACAGGGTTTCGAAGACGTTCAAGGCTCCTCTGGACTTCTGTTTTTCCTGGTGCACCGACTTCCGTGCCGACGACTACAAGATGACTGGTTCGAAGACAAGGCGCCACTTCCTCGAGCGATCTAGCCGAAGGTTCGTCTGGGTGGCCACGTACAAGGAGGGTGGGAAGACCGTGGAGGGAGTCAGGGCTGTGTGGCTCAAGCCGCCGGATGCCTGGCATCTAGATACCTGTGGTGACGGAAGAGAAATCGGGGACTACAAGCTCACACCGGTGGGAAGACGGACCCGGCTCGACATGGTCTTCCACGTGACATACGACAACCCGAAGGACGTAGAGGGCGTTCGAGAGTGGGAGCGAGATGCCCAACGGGAATGGGACACCTTTGGGAGGCACCTCGAAGCGGACTACAAGACCTCCGTCGGCAGGGGTTCGAGCAGGTCGACGGTGTCTGTTTAAGACTCCCGGCCTCATCCCTCTGCCGTGACACAGGTAGAGTTCCTTTACGACTTCGCCAGTCCGAACTGTTACGTGGCCTACCATAAGCTGAGGGAGCTGAAGGCGAAGCGAGGACTGGGCGTGCGCCTGGTCCCGCTCTTTCTCGGCGGGCTCTTCAAGATGACGAACGACGCGCCCGTCCCCAGGGGGACGAACGAGTACAACTACATGGTCGCAAACCTAGAGCGCATCTCACGAACCCTCGGAATCGAATTCAACTTCCCGCATTCGAGCTTCCCTCCGAACTCGGTGAGGGCTCTTCGGGGCGCCTACTTCGCCGAATCGAGAGGGAGGGTGGACGACTACGTCATGAGAGTCTTCAGGGAATACTGGGTGAAGGGGACTGACATCTCCGACCACCAGAGTCTCGCTGCATTGGTGGCGTCACTCGGCATGGACGGGGATGAGTTTCTGGGGTTCATTGAACGAGAGGAGACCAAGCTGAGGCTGAGGGAGGAGACCGAGAGGGCGTACGAGAGAGGCGTCTTCGGATCTCCGACGTATTTCGTAGAGGGGAAGATGTACTGGGGCACTCCCGAGGTGTTGTGGCTAATGGACGACGAACTAGCCCGCGCTACCTCTCGTTCTTAGGGTGCCACCTGGTCGCCCAAGGGGTTCATTGGGCCCCCGTCGGCCTGCATCTTGCGGTTACGGGTAGTTGTATTCGTCTCCGTTGGGATTCATTGCTGTCACTAGCTGCCCATTCTGCGCAACGTACTGAACCTCTGTCGCGTTGTTAATGGTGTAGTAGGCAGCCTGTGCAACGATGTACCCATGCATTTCGGCGTTTGAGTCTGCAGATAATGTACCCATGGTGGCGGTCCTGTCGAGGTCCTTCGGGCTGAAGTGGGTGACGATGTACATCGTGACGTTGGCAGCTGCGACATTAGCCCAGACCCCCTGGTAGGTGTTCGGGTCCCAGGGGGAGTCCGAAATCCCTCTTACGACAATCCAGGGAACCCCTACCTGGGCGTTGGCAAAGGCAAACCCCATTCCTTCGTTCGCTTCACTGTCGGTCTGATAAAGCGCGTTCTGAGCAGCGTTCCACGCCAGTGGCTCCGTCCACACGTTGGACTCGCCGCTCACTCCCACCATGACCTTTGACGGCTCAGTCCCCGTTACGTTGCCGTTGCCTGTTACGTAGGACAGCGGGGTCGGGCTGAGAGACACGGCAGCCCCAGCCGCTATCTCGTCCAAGCCCTTCGAGGCTGGCAGGTATGCTAGCATGACATTGTTCGTGCTGTTCACGTAGGGGAACGTAGGATTGTTGTACTGGGCAGCATCTTGAGGCGTAGGTGCAGCTTCGTCGTATCCCGCAATGTACGAGCTGTTGTAGAAACTGGTGGGCTGTGCGACTAGTTCGAAATCGTACGCACCCTGATAGTACGGACCCTGATAGTCGGCGCTTGTGTTTGCAGGCGTCGTGCCGTAGTAGTGAACATTCTGTTTGTCAACGACGAAGGCGCTGACCACTACGTCGCCCACGTGGACGTTCACGTTCGCTGATCCTGCTTCGCCGCAGAGGATGTTTGCTGTGACGTTGAAGTGTGTGTCCATGATGTAGGTAGCCAGCTCTGCCGAATATGATTGCATCCCACTCCTCACATTAACAACGTTGGTCCCGCCCAACGTTCCAAGGTAGAACGTGAACCCGCTGACATTCACAATGGATTGGACCTTCATCGCGGCCAGGACGGGAGCCTGTTCTCCTCCGTAGGTGTTCACGACTCCGATTCGCGGCGTGGCATCGGCGAGTGTGCTTGTTTGGTGGGGGGCGCCCGAAGGCGTGTTTGTGTAATATTCGTAGGCGAACCCGCCGAATCCTGCGACCACAAGGACGGCCAGAATCACAGCTACTACCTTCAAACCAGGGCCGGACACGCGCACCAGCGCCCCGAGGTTGGCTAATAAATCCGGTTACCATTTCGACGATATTTTACATGTTCTTGTAAACATCAACGCTTGAGTTGCCGCTGGGCTGGGACGATATTGGCATTGTTTTTCGGGGTAGGGTTGCAGCCTAGCGTGTTGATCCCTGACGCTCGAGGGTTCGTATGCGGACACTACTCTCCAAGACTCTTCTTTCGGCGCCTCTCAGAATCTCACTGAGGGTTGAGGGTCTTACTCCGACCATTTCGCTGAGGCCGGTGAGGCTTATCCGCCTAGGGAATTCGAAATATCCCTGCGCCAGAGCCGTCCCCAGTACCTGTTCCTGTCTCTCCGTTAGCGCTACCTGGTGGTCGAGGGGACCAACGTCATTTTTCGAAACATTTCTCCCTGGCATTTTTCTGTTCATTCCTGCGAACGCTCCTGACGGCTTCTTGCAATCCGCCACAGCCTATACACAATGTCGGGGACATAGGCATTGGGCGTACTTTCCACAACGAAGTTCCCAGGATCGCATTGGACAGCCACCTTCGAGTAAGCGGCTCTGTAGACTATGTGTTTCTTCCCTTCATCGCTGACTGTTACGCGCTCGATGAAGATAAGCCCGCTTTCTGTCATCTCGCTTATCTTCCGGTATGCAGTGCTCGTTGGTACTCCCGTCTCAGAGCATATCTCCTCGACGGATTTCCCCTTCGAGATTGTCGACCTCATTATCACGTTGCAAGGGGGGTCAGATATTGCCTTCAAGAAAACCAATCCCATCTCGCTGCCCGCCTCTGTAACCAGGGTCCTCGGGGCGACCGCGCTCGTCTGAAGGCTTGATTCTAATGCCTGCATGTCGGTCACAGATTGGCGGCGTGAAAGGATATGTTTCGACCCTAACAGGTTAGGAACCGCCTAGGGTACCTCGAATTAACCCTCTATTTCATCGCCTTCACTCAGAAAGCTTCCCAAAATGTTCTTCTCCGCCGCCCTCAGAATCTCGCTCAGGGTGCTCGGCTTGATTCCTACCTTCCCCGCCAGTTCCGTCAGACTTATCCTCCTTGGGAAGTCGTAGAAACCCATCTCCATGGCAGACCTGAGGATGCCCAGCTGTCTCGTAGTGAGCTTGAAGTCAGGGGAGACAGGCCCGATATCCTTGACGGTGTAGCTCACTCCCTCCTTGGAGAGGCGGCTAAGGAGCAAAGGCACCCCTTCGTTACCAAGGAAGACCTTGTATCCTACCGTGCAGTCGTCTCCGGTCCTGGCCGAGGAGACGAACACCGCCAGGTTGGTACCCAAAATTGAAGGACACGCCATGCAGCTTTTCGCCACAATCACCCCCATCATGTGCTGCTGGGAGAGGTCGGACAACTCGGTGCTCATTACCGAAGGGTTGGATTCCAGCCGCTGGCGCGCCTCCCCTGGACTTCCCGTCCCTAGCGCGATGTCAACGAAGTGAGCGACTTCCTGGCCCCGGCCGACGAACTTGAGCCCCAGGATTCTCACCTGAGCTGATTGGTCGTTGCACAGCTGCTTCAGCCAGTCATCAGCCCGCGCCTGAAACTGAAGCTGCATCAAGGGATATGGCTTCCGAGCCGTGACATTGGCGACGATGCTAATGATTCTTTCTACCCCCATTCGGGCAACGGATAATTACGCACCGGACGGCCGCAAGGCCCGGTTGAAGATCAGGGAAGCGTTTCCAAAGATGTTCGAGAGGGCGTATCCGGCCGTCGACCCTGCCACCCCGATATTGTCAGTCCTTCCCTTGCTGCGGTTCCACGAGATCGACGTGCTGCCCCTGTCTTTCGATGCCGGTGGGAGACAGAAGGGCGTCTTCGGCTTCTCCTGCCTCGCGAGGCTGATGAAGGTCCGACCCGAAGGAATTGGTTCTTTCTTGAAACGGCCGTGCGAGGTTGTATCGGAGCCTCTTACCACTGTCCGAGCTGACCGGTCTCTGTCCAGCCTCTTGAACGTCTTCCTACGAAGACGATTTGGCTTCGCACGCGTAGTGGAGACCAGAGGGGTCGGCGCCCTCTTGACTCTCGCAGATGTCCTCGGTCTGTACGAGGGTGACACGCTTACGTCCTCTCTCACTCTGGAAGATGTCGGGTCCACAGCTTTCTCGATGCCGGGCGAGTCGACTATCAGAGAGGTTCTCGTCGAGATGTTCGACAGAAGAATCAGGCGGGTCTTCATTTCCGGGACCAACGAGTTCGTCTGGGACAGGAGCATAATCGAACATTTGTTTAGCCAGACGGTGCTCGCCAGATTGGCGCGACGGGGGTCGGAAGACATTCTCGAGATACCAGTCTCAGGAATTGGGACGACAGCCGCGAAAAATGCTGAGGGGCGCTTGCAGCTACGAGAAGCTGCGGCTTTGCTGAAGGTCGAGCCGGGACAGTGCCTGGTCTTCAATGGGAAGGTCGTCACTCCCTGGGATGTCATCATGAAGCCATGGAAGGAAAGGGAGCTGAAGATTCGGGACTATCGTTAGCAACGCCCCAAACGCAAGGAAAAATTAACTTGGCACTGGGCTGGGCCGCAGCAAGGGACTCGTTGCGCCTCCGCCGGAGGCTACAGCTTCCTGGAGAGCTCGTTCATCATCTTCGGTGCGTCAGGCGACCGCAAGGGATCTCCGTGCCCGCTGAGCATGACCTCGAAGTCGAGGGAAGAGAGCCGCTCTATGGAAGCCTTGGCCTGGTCCATGTGTTGTGTGAACTGAGGAGGGGGGCCCTCTAACCTTCCTTTCACGAACCTGGCCGTGTCCCCAACGAACAGCACCCTATCCTGCATGTCGTACAACGAGATGCTTCCCGGGGTGTGGCCGGGGGTGTGAAAGACCGCAAGTCTTCCGACGCTGTCCCCCTCCTTCAATATGAGGTCAGGTTCGACGGGGGTCGTCTTGAAGAACGGGGACATCACGCTGAACGCGAAACCCATCGCGCCTCCCGGCGACGGGTACCTCCTCTTACCTGAAACGAAGTCCGCGTCCGCCTCGTGAACGGCCACCCCCGCCCCCGTCGCGGCCTTGATTGCGGCAAGCCCTCTCGTGTGGTCGACGTGGCAATGGGTGATGACAATCGTCTTTACTTCGGATGGCTTCCGATTCATCTTCGAGATAATGAACTCCAGAATTCTCTTGCCGTCTGCCTGCATGCCCGCATCGACGAGCGTCAGCGTGCTGTCGCTTTCCTCGACCAGGTAGCTGTTGGCGTTGGAGCCGTCAACGTACAATACGCCCTTCACGATTTCGGTCAAGTTACGTTACTCACGCGCCCTCAATCTCGATATCCGGTGCTGTGTGCCCAAGTCCTCATTTGCGTGCTGACCTTTGGGTCTTTTCCTCGCAACCGGAGATAGAGTATGACAAAGTTTGCGTGTACGTGTCCTAGCCCGATGTCGGATTTGAGCCACTTCAACAGTTCGGCGTGTTTTGCTAGGACCTTGCGGCCCTTCACGAAACCCTTCTTGCCTGCCAGTTGCCAGAAGTCGTCCAGGGACTTCCCGGTCTTGGCCTCGATGTTGACCGCGTAGGCTCTGAACGTCGGTCTGCCCATGACTTTGCTTTGCGGCAATCGGATGATATAATGCTTGAAGAGCCAAGGTTATTGGGGATGATGAGGGTCGGAGGTCTTTGTTCTCAGTTCGAAGATGTGAATCCGCAAATCAACCTTAGGTTGGATGTGTTGTAGTTACTTACCGGCGGGTTCAGAATGATCTTGATCCAGGAGTTCGAACCAGCACGTCGTCACTTGTGTTTCTTCCTGAGAGATTCCATTCCTTCCAGACTATCCTCAAAGCTGCCGAGAGGGTGAACCTCCCTGTCAACTGCAAGATTGCTCGGAGAATTGAATAGTATCTCGCCTAATTCTTCTATAGAATCCGTTTCTATGATGTAACCGTCTGCAAGGATGTCGAGGAAGGGACCACCAGCCACGATCTTCTTCTTCTTTTCAAGCTGAAGTTTGAAGCGCAAATCGTCCCCTGCAAGTTTCGCGAACTCAGTAGGTTCCTGTGGTGTCGCACTGCCTCTGATTCTCTCGACGACCAGAAATCTCATGGAGATTGACCAGTTCCGTGATTCTACTTCTTCGATGGTCTCGCGTAGTCGACCATGCCTTGGAAGTCAATCAAGGTTACAGGTTCGACCCCGACCACCCATGCATCATGTCCGGGCGGGAGCATGGAAATTTCTCCAGGCCCGATGTCCATCTCGGTGCCGTCGTCCATCTTGACATGCAGGACACCGGTCTCATGATATTGGAAGTGTGCAGCTTCGCAACTCTTTGTCTTGGCAACGGGCTTCACGTGTTTGGACCACTTCCATCCGGGCTCCAGCACCGCTCTGCCCACAGCAGCTCCCTTGAATTTGACCAGTTGCAGTTTGCCCTTCTCAAACTTCCTGAGTTCATCGGGAGCCCCAAATTTCTTGACCTTTGCTTTTGCCAACCCTAAGGCATTAGGGTGGACCCGATATAAGCGTGTGGCGTGGATGCGCTGAAGCAGAGTGAATTAGCTGGATGCTTCAGGAGTGTTCCCCAGTGGATTCCCTAACTCCTTAGGCTTAAATAACGCTGAAAGGCTGCATGGGTCACACATTGCGAGAGACGGGTTCTGTTTCAAGATCCGCCCCCGATGACGGCGTAGCTGAGAGGTCTTTGCGCGATACCCCCACCTCCAGCGGCCCTGTTCCAACACCATCATCTCCCCCAGGCAACGCAGGGAGCTCGGCACCAATGGGGTTTGTCATGGGCACCATAAACTCGGCCATCTCCCTGGTGAGGAACCCGGCGAGCTACATCAACGAGAACAAGGACGCTCCCGCCACTGTCATGGGAATCATGGTGAACTACGTCGCTGTCTTGGCCGCGATACCGTTTCTCGCGACCCTGATAGGATACCTGTGGTACTACGACCTTTTCATCCCGTCCGGTTTCGTGGGATCCTTCATCGCCTATGCCTTCTTGTATGCGATCCTGTTTTACATCCTTGATGTCATAGCCGTCTACGTGGTTGCACTTGTGATAGGATTCTTGGCTCCCACCTTCGGCTCGTCAACCGACAGAATCAAGAGCCTCAAGCTTTCGGCTTTCATATTCACCCCCGCCTTCCTGATTGGTATTCTCAACATAATCCCATTCCTAGGAATCTTGGAATTCGTGGGGATTCTGTATGGCCTCTACATCCTGTATCTGGGGCTCCCTATACTCATGGGCACTCCGAAGGACAGGGTCGTGACCTATGTTGTCGCAGTCGTGATCGCGACCTTCATAGTCTACTTCGTCCTTAGTGCTATAGTGGGGGTCATAACCGCAGCTGCGTTCCACGTGGGAATGGTCTTCTAGCCGGCGGTGGAGGATTCCCGATGCTGCAGTTCAGTTTGAAGGTAACACCATGAAACTTCGCCGGGCTATAACCACTATCTTGCTGGTCGTCGCAGTGGTTGTCGTCATAGCTGTGGCCGGAGTCGCCTACGTCTTCGTCTTCGCCGGTACCAGTCCCTCCGGTGCCAAAACGACCACTTCAACATTGATTATCGGGACGGCGTCATCCAGCGTGCCGACCACCACGGTGACCATCGGCGGCTCGACAACGAGTACCCAGAGTTACGAGGATTTTAGCGGGACCTTCACATACATCATTCCTCTGGGACCCTCAGGAATCAACGACAGCACTGGGAAGCCGATTCAATGGAACTCCACCCAGACAGCCACTGGATCGTTCACCTTCTCCATCAATCCGTCCACCTACCTCGGTAGCGGCACAGGTCGGGGAAGCATCACGGTGTCCACACGGGGCTACTGCACCGGAAGCAACACGGTCCCCTACGCATTCGCCATTGAAGCAGAAGACGTCCCCGGGACGAAGAACGTCAGCATCGCGTTCAACGACCCATCTCCGTCCACGGTAATGGTTACGCTGTCATGCCTGGGTTCCACCGTGGGCTTTTACACAGCGAACAACCCAGTGACGTATCTTAGCGTCTACCCGAACGGTCTCGACCTGAACTCGTTCCCGGCCAAGGCGTCTCAGGTGCTGACCGGCGGGATAAGCTACGCCGTTTCTATAAGTGAGACTAGCTAGACCCTGCGTCCGCCGTCGGAAGCCAGGTGGCACACGGCTCCTGAGCGGGAATCGCCCCGGGTCGTCTGCGTCATGCAATGTCGTGCAAGTCGGAAAGCAAAGACAACCGTTCTGCTCGTGGGCCCTCACTCTGGCCTGAGCGCCCTTCTCGCTGCGAGATAACCCAGGACGCCTAGCAGTACAGCGAAGCCTACGAGGTAGGCCATGTCCATTTCGTACGTTGTTGCTTGAGCCGAGGTAAGCGACCCGTTGATCAGGAGCAATCTCGCGGCCTCATTTGCTTTCGTCACAGGGTTCAGGTTGGCGATGGTCTTCAACCAGTCGGGGAAAGACGAGGGAGGGAAGAAGGCATTACTCATGAACATTATCGGAAGGGTCAGGAAGTTGACTATGGCAACGAGCGAATCGATGCTCCGTACCGAGAGGGCCAGGGCTGTGAAGATGAAGGAAAGGCCGAGGCCGAGGAAGATGAAGGCGCCGAAGGCGCCGATGAAGGATAGAGCACCGAAAGAACTCGGGAGTTCGAGGCCATTAGGGATGACCAGCGCCACTATGAAGGTGAGCACGCCCAGCAGAAGGACCTTCGCGAGGTTCTGTGCGACTCCTGAAAGAAAAATGGCCGCCCGAGGGATGGGAGCAACCAGGAGCGAGTTGAGGTAACCCAGCTGCCTGTCGAGCACTAGGTCGATGCCCCCGAACGCCATGTTGAAGACGAATATGATGCATATGACCCCCGAGGCCAGGTAGGTGATGTACGTCGGGGCGCCTCCGAAGGCCGTCTGGAGGACAGAAGAGGGCGGGCCACCGCCGCCCGATGAGAACAGGTTGGCTGGGTTGAACGAATTGCCGAAGAGGATGAGGTAGAAGAGCGATGTGAAGAGCCCCGGCATGATGGAGGCGGGATTGCGGACCCACTTGCGCAGGGCCCTGAGGGTGAGGGCGAACGTCTCGCGGAACACGAGCTATCTCGCTCTCTCCATCTTTATGTTCTCCCAGGCTGAATCGCTCTGAGGGGCTTCCTCGTCTCTCATCGACTTGCCGACCACGTCCAGGAAGACCTGGTCGAGGGTGGGCTTTGAGAAGGAAATCTCTTCGATTTCGGCATCCTTCTGGACCACTCCGGCCACAATCGAGGGAAGTGCCTTCTCAGTTCTCGGGAGCTTGATTCTGTACACCCTGCCGTCACGCGTCACCCCCTTTACTCCCTCAATGCTGGAAAGGAACGCCGTGAGGTCATCCTTGTCGTTGGAAAGGGTCAGTGTGATGATGTCACCGCCGTGAGCCTGCTTTAGCTCCGCTGGCGATCCCGAAATCCTGATCGCTCCGTGGTCAATAATCGCAATGCGGTCGCAGAGCGAGTCCGCCTCGTCGAGGTAGTGGGTGGTCATGAAGACTGTGAGCCCATTCTCCTTGTTCAACTGTTTGATGTACTGCCACATCTTCGTCCTTGTCTGCACGTCTAGGCCCAGCGTAGGCTCATCGAGGAAGAGAACCCTGGGCTCATGCAGGAGCCCCATGACGAGCTGCAGGCGTCTTCGCATACCCCCCGAGTAGGTCCTCACCTTGCGGCCCGCCGCGTCTTGCAAGTCTACAAGGGCGAGCAGCGAGCTGATTCTCGAATCCGCCGTTGACCTCCACACCTGATGCAGGTTAGCCATCAGCACCATGTTTTCAGTTCCACTGAGCTCGTCATCCGCCGTGAGCTCCTGCGGGACCACCCCAATGCTCTTGCGGACTGCACCGGGCTCCCTGGCGACGTCGTGGCCAGCCACGGTGGCGCGCCCGTCAGTTATCGAAGCCAGCGTGTTGAGCATTTTGATGGTGGTTGTCTTCCCTGCGCCGTTCGGCCCGAGGAACCCGAAGATTTCTCCCTCTCTGACCTGAAACGAAATGTGGTCAACGGCCGTCACCTTCCCTCCATAGACTTTGGTGAGGCCTTCGGCGGTGATGACGTCGACCATCTTCTGTCCCCTTCTCCAGGCCGCGATTAAGCACTATTGAAACATGTCCAGTGTCAGCTGGTTCGAGGCGCGTGACCGTAACCCTCACAGCTTTGCCTCTCTGTTGCGCCTGGAATCGTTGACTGGTTTGGATTCTCTTGAACACTCATAAAGCGCGCCTACCTCCTTTCTTGATCCATGGAATACGTTCGACTCGGACAGACGGGCCTCAAGGTTTCGCGGATCTGCCTCGGAACAATGACCTTCGGGAATGAGAGGGACTGGATGGTCGACGGGGAAGGGGCAAGGCAGGTTCTCAAGCGCGCCTGGGATCTGGGCATAAATTTCTTCGACACCGCGAACGTGTACTCGAATGGAAGGTCTGAGGAGATACTCGGCGAGTTCCTCAGCGGCTCACGCGATGAAGCTGTCGTGGCAACGAAGGTTCGCGGAGAGATGGGCCCGAAGCCGAACCAGCAGGGGTTGTCGAGGGCACACATAATGTGGCAGGTGGGGGAGTCGCTTCGGAGGCTCAAGACGGACCACATTGACCTCTACCAGATACACAGGTGGGACTATGAGACGCCTATTGAGGAGACCCTGTCTGCCCTGACCGACTTGGTCAGGAGCGGCAAGGTCAGATACATAGGCGCGTCCAGCATGTGGACCTGGCAGTTCGCGAAGGCGCTCTGCACGAGCGACATGAAGGGATATTCCCGGTTCGTAAGCATGCAAAACCTGTACAACCTGCTCTACCGGGAGGAGGAGAGGGAGATGATACCCCTGTGCAAGGCCGAGGGGGTGGCCATAATCCCCTGGAGCCCGACGGCTGCCGGATTCCTCTCGGGAAGGTATTTCGAAAACGGTAAAGTCGTCACGTCCGAGAAGGACAGCAAGAGGGTCATTCCCGGCACGGTCAGTCACAGCAGGTACGCAGGAAAGCCCCAGAATGATCAGATAGTCGGGAGGCTGATAGACGTGGCGCATCGGGAGGGAGCCACGCCCATCCAGGTAGCCCTCGCTTGGCTTTTGCTAAAAGGGGTGACGTCACCCATCATTGGTACGACAAATGTGCAGCACCTGGAAGAGATGGTGAGATCGGTCGATGTGAAGATTACGGAGGAGGAAGCGAAGTACCTGGAGGAACCATACCTCCCTCAGCCCGTCGTTGGGCACTCCTGAACGTTCCTTCCTGATCTATCTGAGCCGCGAGCGGTCGAAGTAGCTTGACGTAGCCCGCGATGGTCTTGCTGCTGACGCCCGTCAATCGGGACAGATATGCAATCGTGACACCATGCTTGTCCATGACTTGGACCGAGAAAGTGCCATCGGCTATTTACAGGTTGTAGACTCTGAACCTCGATCCGGTTGGAGAGGTCGCTGAAAGTTCTGGGCCTGTGGGGATAACTGCATCGCTACCAGGGAAGGACATTGGCTTTTAATGAGATGCCCTCCATCTGCCTGGCTTCTGCCGGCGAGAGATGGATGTCCAACGCTCCCAGCCCATCGTCCAGATACTGCAGGCGGGTGATCCCGAGCAATGGGACCATGGTGATGCCAAGTTCTTCCTGCTTGTAAAGCAACCAAGCGAGGGCGAGCTGGGGAAGGGTGACTCCCTTCTGCTTCGCCATCTCGTTCACCCCGCGGACTGCTTCGAGGGTCTGGGGGCTGAGGTAGTGTTTCGCGATGTCTGGAGCGTAGCTGGCCCGGGTCCCCTTCGGGGTGCCTTCAAGATACTTCTCCGAGAGGACCCCCTGAGCAAGAGGGGAATACGCAAGCACGCCGAACCCGTACTTCTTCGCCATCGGAAGCATGTCCTTCTCCAAACCCCTTTCAATCAGGTTGTAGATTTCCTGGAGCGTCACGAACCCCTCTATCCGGGATTCATTCGCAAGTTGCATGAACTCCTCGACCTCAGCCGTGGGGTGGTTGCTAGACCCAATGTATCTGACCGAACCCTGATCAATCAGGTGATTGAGGGCTCTGAGCGTTTCGAGCTTCGGCGTGCCGGGGTCGGGCCAGTGAATCTGGTAGAGGTCGATGTAGTCTGTCTGAAGCCTGGCCAGCGACTCCCTAGCCTGCCAAAGGATGTGCTTACGGGAGAGGCCCTCACCGTTGGGCCACCTCGCCAGGGCGCCGCGGACCTTCGTGGCCAATACAAGAGAATCCCTGTCATAACCTTCCAGGACCTCGCCGAGCAGGCGCTCGGAGTTGCCCGCGTGCTGCGGGTCCGGGTCTTGCATCCTACCGTGGTAGACGTTGGCAGTGTCGATGAAGTTGATTCCCGCGTCGAGCGCCTTCTTGATGATCTTCGCCATCTCCTCCTGGTCGACCTTCTCGACCCCCCACTGGTCATACTCGCCGGAGCCGGGCAGGTGCCAGGTCCCCAGCGCGAATTGCGAGATTTTGGTTCCGGTGGGACCGAGCCTAACATACTTCATTTGGAACATCTTTGCTTCGCCTACCTGGTTAATGTGAGTTCCGCCCCGCATGTGGTGTTAAGGTTGCGCGTACCTGGCGGCGGTAAGGAGCCGGAAATACGAACCGCGAAGATTGTAGCCCGGCAGCCGACTCGTGTCAAAGGAGAAAAGGAATGATTCGCTTCGTCCTCTTCACGTAGTCGAGATAGCTGTCTCCCAGCTCCGAGACTAGAACCTTCTCCTCGAGCAGCATCCTGTACCCGTAGCCCAGCCAAAAGAGCAGGAATGCAGCCACTACGGCCGCCAGGGAGAGCATTGATGCTGCTATCCCAATCAGAATGAGCAATACTCCCGCGTATGAAGGGTGCCGAATCGAGTGGTATGGGCCCGCCTCAACAACCCTCTGGTCCTGCTGAACCCCAATTGCGCCGGAAAAATAGCGCCCGAGCACCGCCATGGCCCACTGCCTCAGGGCGACACCGGCAAGGATGATGGCATCGCCGACGTAGGTGAACCAAGCGGGGAGCAGGAGGACACGGCTCGCCCCGAGGGAGGCAGAGATTCCGAAGACAAGGATCCAGGCAACGACTATCAAGACACCCGTGCCGCGGCTTCTTCGCTGTACCTTCGCGCCTCTCCGTTTCATGCTGGGTATGACTGTCCCTCCGAGGACTTCGGTCACGACCCAGACGAGGAGCACGGCGGCGAAGGCGTAGGCCGCGTAATCGGACGGGAAGGGGTTCCCTGTCAGTTCAACCTGCAACAAGCGGCTAGGCATAATAGTGCTAGCTAAGGGTGAACACGTTTCCCAAGTACGAGAATTGTAAGTAACCTCTTCCGGGACGTAATGCGAAATGAGCTTTCGGACGTTGCGCCATATGAATCCGATTAGCAAGCAGGGCAAGATTTCTTGTGTCAATCAAAGAGTTAATTGCGCCATAATCGTATCGAGAGCTGAAGAATCATGATGGGCATCATCATCCTTACCAGGAGACTAAGGAAAGGCAAGACGTATCAGGATTTTCGGAAGGCGTGGTATCACACGGTGGGTTATGGTGTCCCCGTCAAGCTCTTCTCGGCGATCAACGCGTTCGACCAGCGAGAAGTAATCGTAGTGGCACTCGGGGAGATCAAGCCAGGACAAGACCCGACGAAGCTGATTCAAATCGAGGTCAAGGAAAGACTAGATCACCCTCTCGAGACCATCATAGAACCGGAAGTGGGTCGCACTTTCGGAATCGTGGTCTCCGAAGATGACTTCTCTCCAACAGGCAAGATAGAGTATAGGCCGGCTTCCATCAATGGAAAAGAGACCGACTTCGAGGAAGTGGCCCAAGGGTTAGAAATGGCTCGACAACTGTTCGCTCAGGCGGCAGCGGAACAAAAGGCGGCAAGGAAACGTGGTCACGAGAAAACGCCCTGAGAACAACGCTTGGGCTGGCGACGATGCGAGTTGGAGAATGAATGCGGATAGTTCCTGAGCTCCAGTCCTCCTTTCCCGGCCTGCGGGTCGTTGAGCTGAAGATGGTAGACTTGGAGGTAGAGAATAGCAACCCTGCCCTAGAGTCCTTCAAGCGCGAGGCGCAAGACAGAATTCGCCGGAAGATTGCTTCCCTGTCGGAGGTCAAGGATCAACCTGTCTTCCGGGCGTACCGGGACTTCTTCTGGAGGGTGGGCATAGACCCGACGAAGGTGCGACCCGCTGGCGAGGCTCTGACCAGGAGGATCCTCGGAGGGAGGGACCTTCCGACTGTGAACACTGTGGTGGATGCCTACAACATCGCGTCAGTCGAGACCTCGGTCGCCATAGCAGCCTTCGACCTAGGCACAATTGATGAAGGGTCTCTCGTGATGCGCAGGGCAGTGAAAGGCGAGCCTTTCCACGGCATCGGGATGGTCTCGCCCGACTCCCTCTCCGGCGTTGAGGTAGTGATCGAGGACCAGAAGTCGAGCAAGCTGGTCGCTGTCTATCCCTACAGGGACTCCGACGACAGCAAGGTGACGGCGCAGACGAAGCGCGTGCTCTTCATGATGTGCGGTGTCCCGGGTATAGACGAACTGGCTCTCGAGAGGGCCAAGGACTCCACCAGGGAATACGTGGGCAGGTTCTGTCTGAGCCGCTCATTCGATCGATAAAACCAACCATGGGTAACCTGAACGAAGAAGGATGTGGAGTCCTCAGTCATCGCAGTTGAGGCATCTTCTTGGTGGCAGCCATGATAGTATCTGCGTCAAGAGACTGATGGTGAAAGAAGAACAGGAGGTAGGGCTTGGCGCCCTTACCTCTTCTTAACGAAGGGCTCGACGGCCTCTCTGGTGGATGCCATGTCTGGATGGATTCTCTGGACATGGTTTTGCGCTATGGCTATTGCGTCATCCTTTCCGTGGGGAGTCGTCATGGTGAAGCCGCAGGCGCAGTCGATGCCGTACTTTTCGTCCATAGAACAAGAGGGAGTTGCTTCTACTTAATGATTGCTTGTTCAAACGGCCTCCTCCCTCATCCTGCCCTGCCCCCAGTCGTCTGAGAAGGGGACGAAAGAGGGCGGGAGTTGGCAGGTATCTTCTACCCCGAACGAGCAGCTCCTGCCACATATCTTCATGGCTTCTGCTTGGAGACGCCAAGACTAGGCTTAATACCTCTGTTCGCAATCAAAAATCGTATTGACGAAGACGGACCTTACCCGGGAACAGGTGGAAGACCTGGTAGCCGGTGCGACCATATTGGGAGTGGGAGGTGGCGGGAGTCCAGACGAGGGGCTTGCCGAACTCGCTCGCGTTTTGGATCAGGGGAGGCATCTTGTAGTCGCCGATCTGGATGAATTCGGCGAGCGTGACATCATCGTTAGCCCCTACTTCGTCGGGTCCGTGGCACCGTCCAAGAAGACCGAAGGGAAGCCGACACCAGCAGTGCCAGACCCAATTGCGGCGGCCGTGTCTCTCTTGGAATCCAAGCTTGGCAGGAAGGTCTCCGGAACAGTGGCTACGGAAATAGGAGGGGGGAATACCGCAGCCTGCCTGGCGATAGCAGGGAAACTCAACATCCCCATGGTTGATGGTGATCTGATGGGGAGGGCAGGCCCTGAGCTGCATCAGAGCACCACACAGATCTTCAATAGGTCCATGGCCCCCTCAGCCATAGTCAGTGAGACGGGCGACAGGATCCTGGTCGAGTCTTACGCGAGAATCGATGACTATGAAGCAATCGCAAGGTACGTGAGTGTGGTCGCGGAGGGACACGTCGCTGTGGTCGATTCTGCACTTGGCATGAGCGCGGCCAGGGACTGTGTCATCCAGGGAACTATTTCGAAGTGCATTGGGATTGGTAGGGCGAAGCGCATGGCGGTCGAGAAAGGCGAAGATCCGGTGGCCGCGGTCATAGATAAACTGGAGAACGGGAGGGTGCTCCTGAAGGGAAAGGTGTCTAGATACACCTGGAAAGACGAGAAAGGCTTCCTATTCGGCGACGTGACGGTCTCCGGCGAGGGCGAATGGAAAAGCAAGGAGTTCAGAAGCTGGATAATGAACGAGCACATCATGGGTTGGACGAACGGAAAACCGTCGGTTATGCCTCCCGACCTGATTATGTTGCTCGAGCCATCGAGTGGATCAGGGATAACGAACGACAGGTTGGATGAAGGGATGGAGGTTTCGGTGGTCGGCGCGAGCGCTCCAAGAGTCTGGAGAAGGCCCGCAGGGCTGGCAGTCTTCGGCCCCAGGCACTTCGGCTTTGACTACGACTACGTCCCCTTCGAGACACTGAAATCCTGAGAGGCTTTCCCAGGCGAGTCGCATCGTCTCTCAACCCTTTTAAGAACAAGACACTGCAAAATCCTGTGGACGCTTCTGAGGAATCAACTTGTGCCGACCGGTTGACTAGCGCCTGGTGTAGCCGTTGGGGCTAGCGGGATTCGTCATCAGAAGAGCCGTCTATTCTGTTCTGCTAGTCGTGGGAGCGGTCATAATTGTATTCCTGCTGACAAGGGTTGCGGCGCCAAATCCTGCCGCGCTTTGGGCAGGCCCCCGGGCGCCCCCGTCAGTCATACATGCCGTGGTCGTGGAGTACCACCTCGACCAGCCCCTCTACATCCAGCTCCTCTACTACCTCCAAGAGATCTTCACTTTCAACTTCGGGGTTTCACCCTTCTTCAAGCAGCCAGTCTCCAGCCTGGTCGCACTCTACTTTCCAAGGACGCTGGAGCTCAGTTTCTTCGCGATGGTGCTCACGGTCATAATTGGGGTCTTCAGCGGCGCCTATGGGGCTGCGCACCAGGACAAGAAGGGAGACTACGCCGTAAGGGGAATCTACCTTGTGAGCTGGAGCATGCCACCCTTCTTGGTCGCGCTTCTCCTGCAGTTCGCCTTCGCCTACCAATGGAGCCTGTTCCCCTCGAGCCTGCTCGCTGACCCAACGATGATCCCACCCAAGGTGGTTACCGGCTTTCCTCTGATTGATTCCCTTATCGCCGGGGACTTCCCGTTCTTCTACTCGACCCTGCTCCACCTGGTGCTGCCGGCCGTCGCGCTGGCCCTGATCTCCTTCGGCTTGATCACGAGGATAACGCGGTCCTCGATGCTCGAGTCCCTCAAGTCGGACTTCGTCCGGACGGCCATAATGAAGGGAGTGGGCGGGAGGAGGGCGGTCTATGTCCATGCCCTAAGGAACTCGCTTCTCCCCGTCATTACCGTCATCGCCTTGACCTTCGCCTACGTCATAGCGGGGGCGGTGGTCGTGGAGGAGATATTCGGCTATGAGGGAATGGGGTACCTGATCACCCAGGCCATCTACAATTACGACTACCCGACCCTGATAGGCTCGACCATTGTAATCGTCGTCGCAGTAGTTGTAATCAATTTCGCAGCGGATGTCCTCTACGCCGTGGTGGACCCTAGGATCAGGTTGGGAGAGTAGAGATGGGCGTCTTCGGCGTGATCAGGCAGCTTGCTTCGAGACCCGCCCCCCTCCTCGGCCTCCTCATTGTCACGGCCTTCTACGGTTGGTCCCTTGTCGAGGGCCTGCTGCAGCTTGTGGGGAGCCTGACGCACAACACGCCCCTGGGCTGGGTGCTCCTACAGTCCAATCCGTTTACGCCCTCCACGTCGAACTCGCTCCTGCCCCCCAGCTTCTCCCACCTGATGGGGACGGACGACCTGGGGAGAGACATATGGACCAGAGTGCTCTACGCTGCTCCCACCGACGCCCTTGTCTCCGCTGTGGTGGTCGGAGGGGGCATACTCGTCGGGAGCCTCATCGGCATTCCTGCGGGGTACATCGGAGGAGCGGTGGAGGAGGTCAACATGCGCTTCACAGACCTCTTCCTCGCGTTCCCCGCCCTGATTCTTGCGGTGGCAATCGAAGCGACCTTCGGGCGCCAGCTCGTGTTCGCGATTCTTGCCCTGATTATAGTCTGGTGGCCTTCCTACGCGAGGCTGTTCCGGGCAGAGGCCCTGAGAATCAAGAACCTCCGGTTCATCGACGCCGCCCTGCTTTCGGGGTTGCCCGACAGGAGCATAATGGCCAAACACATGATACCGTCCTCACTCAACACGATGGTCTCCTACGCAACCATTGACCTGGGAAACTCGATCCTGGTCTACTCCATCCTATGCTTCCTTGGGCTCGGAATCCCCGCCCCTGCTCCCGAGTGGGGGTCTATGACTTCCCTCGGCCTCTACTACTTTCCGCAGTGGTGGTGGTATTCGCTGATGCCTGGGTTCGTGATAACCGTGGTCGTGATTGGAGCTGCGCTACTGGGTGACGGTCTGAGGGACGTCCTTTCGGGAGGTGCCTAGCCCTGGAGGTGCTCCGCGTCGAAGGACTCACCGTGGACTACAGGGCGGGTGGGGGGACGGTGCACGCGCTGAGGGATGTGTCCCTCTCGATCAATGAGGGTGAGATCGTCGGGATAGTGGGGGAGAGCGGCTCCGGGAAGAGCACGCTGGCCCTCGCTGTCTCTCGCCTGTTGCGATCGCCGCCGGCAATCCAGCGAGAAGGAAGCATAGCCTTCAGGGGGTCCGACATATCTCAGATGAAGCCTTCTCAGATAGACCGAGTACGTGGGACTGGCATCTTCATGGTGTTCCAGGACCCGTTCCTCAGTCTGAATCCGCTCATGAAGGTCAAGGACCAGATAGCCGAAGTGATAGCTGTGAGAATGAAACGCAGCTCCACCCCCTTTGACCGGAGTTCGGCTGAGGGCGAGGTCGTTGCCCATCTCAAGACGGTAAGAATAGGGGACGCCGAGGACATTGCGGAGCGGTACCCCCATCAGATATCCGGAGGGCAGATCCAGCGCGTTATGCTCGCCATGGCGTTGGCAGCGCGCCCGCAGCTGCTTGTGGCGGACGAGCCGACGACGGCGCTGGACGTGACCACCCAGGCGCAAATTCTGGCAGTGTTCAAGGAGATAGTGGAAAAGACAAAGATGGGGGTCCTCTACGTGACTCATGACCTGGCCGTTGCGGGAGTGATCTGCGACAGAATGGCAGTGCTTTACGGTGGCATGGTCCAGGAGGCCGGGCCGACTGACAAAATCCTGTTCGATCCGAAGCATCCGTACACTGAGGGGCTGATGAACAGCATACCCTCCAAGACGAAGAATGAGGGACCCCTGACTGCCATCAAAGGTTCGTTCAATCCAGAGGGATTGGAGAAGATATGCTCTTTCGCCCCCCGATGTCCTATGGCCCGCGAGGAGTGCCGGCGGGGCGTCCCCGCCCAAACCCCCGTTGATGGCAGGACGGTTCGGTGCATCAACTACGGTGAGAACTATGAGTCGTAGACGGCAGGCACTTCTCGAGGTCCAAGAGGTCACGAAGAGGTTCTCCATAGGCCGGCGAAGCCTCTGGGACAGGGTCGCAAGGAAGCGGCAGAGGTACGTTAGAGCGGTGGGGGGAGCGAACTTCGCTGTGGGAGCAGGAGAGACCCTGGTCGTGCTCGGGGAAAGCGGGTCTGGGAAGACAACGCTCGGCAGGCTCATAGTGGGCCTGGAGAAGGCAGATTCAGGCAGGATTGTCCTTTCAGGAGCCGAAGTGCTCCCCGTCAGAGAACACAGGACCCAGCGGGGGAGGTTGCAGATGGTCTTCCAAGATCCTGGTTCATCCCTCGATCCATTCATGAAGGTCATGGACGTCGTGGGAGAGCCTCTGACGAGGAGCGATGTTTCTGGCGGGGCCAGGATTGAGAAGGTCGTCCAGGCGATCGACAGCGTCGGCTTGGACCGGTCTGTGCTCGACAGACGGGCGTCAGAGCTTAGCGGAGGGCAGAAACAAAGGGTCTCGGTAGCTAGGGCGATTGTGAGCAGCCCTGAGGTTATCGTACTCGACGAACCGACTTCTTCCATTGACGTCTCCATTCAGGCCCAGGTGCTCAACATGCTCGTAGGGCTCCAGCAGCGGAATCATTACGCATACGTGCTGATCACCCACGATCCGAATGTAGCGAGTTTCATGGCCGACAACATCGCCGTGATGTACCTGGGGAAGATTGTCGAACAGGGAACGGCTGCCAAGGTGCTGCACCAGCCCAAGCATCCATACACCCAGGCCCTGCTTTCCTCCACACCCAGGCTTCACGAGAGATCGATCCCTGAGGCCATCAAGGGGGAGCCTCCGAGCCTGATTAATCTCCCGCCCGGGTGCCCTTATGCTCCACGCTGCCCCTACGCGATGAAAGTCTGTGGAGAGCGAGAGCCAGGGACCTATGAGATAGAGGGGCTTTCTGTCTCGTGCTACCTTTACGACGAAGATGTCATGAACGAGCCCGGGGCAGCGGTCTAGCCTGTGGTGTAGTAGACCAGCGGGTAGTAAGTCCCCAGTATGCCGGGGTTGTAGAAGATGCCCGCCACGTAGTCTCTCTGAGCCCAGTTGGGAATCACGGCATAGAGCCAGATATCTGGCACCAGCTGGTAGACCATCCGATACACGGTGCTGACCGTGCTGTTGTACATCGCCTGATCGGTCTCGAAGGGCAGATTGGCGGTCAAGGAGTCCACCGTCGAATTAGACAGGCATGCCAGGTTCCCGCTTATCCCGCAGTAGGTGCTGTTCACTTGCACCACGAGATCCTGATAGACGGGGTCGAGCCACGAAGGATACCAGTACCAGATCAGCATTTCGGGGTACGATGCAGCGGTGGCGGACTGGGAGAGTTCCGTCGTCTCTCCCTGAGTCGTCAAGCCGCTCAGTGTGGCCGTGAGGCCGACGTTGGCCAGGAATGACTGGACCAGCTGAGCAACCTTGACCTCTGCGGTGTCACTGGTGATGTATGACAGGGTGGGGGAGAACTGCTTCCCGCCGGGGTTGATGGTTGTCCCGTTGGGGAGGTTGAGCGTGAATCCAAGTGCCTTTAGCAGCTTCACCGAAGTGGTGGGGTCATAGCTGTAGGGAGAGAGGTTGTTCGGGTTGTAATAGGCAAGGCCTGGGCTTATGGGGCCGACGTACGGCTTTCCGTATTGCAGCGCCACCGAGGAGAAGATCTCGGAGTAGTTTATGGCGTCGGCCAGGGCCACCCGGAAGTCAGTTATGTTGTAGGGATACTTCTGGGTGTCAAGGGTAATCATTAGGAAGTTGAACGTGGGCGCCTTGGACAGGCTCTCGACCTTGATCCCCGGAAACTGAGAGAGAGACTGCAAGAAGGAGGGTGCCAGGGCTGGAATCGGCGGTCCCTCTGTCACCTGCGCCTGATTGCTTTCAATCCCCTGGACAATGGAGGACGACTGCGTCGCGTACTGGACTATGATGGTGGGAATGTGTGGAGGGGTCAGCATTATGTTACTCTGTGACTCTGGAAGCTTCGCCGCCCAGTAGTTCGGGTTCGCCTGCATGGTGATGAATTCTGAGGCTACGTTGTTCTTCACGTAATATGGAGCGGTGCTCATGGTGTGTGTGTTGACGTATGTGTTCTGGGCATTGGGCTGGACGCCACCGTTTTCGTCGACGAACGACGGGTCGACCATTCCAGCGCCAGGAACGGCCATCACCTGCTGGAAGAACCTGTATGGGTTCAGAAGGTTGAACACGACCTGGTAGTTGCCAGTAACTACTATCGCCTGGTTGGGATAAGCCATTATCGTCTGGATCGTCGCGTTGGACGCTTTGAACTTCGACAGAACTAGGGCAAGATCGCTGGCAGACTGTTGCGCTGCCAGGGTTGCGTTCGTGCCCGATATGGAGAAGCCACCGGCCTTCAGGGCATTGGTTACGCCGTCGGGGAGGGCATAACCTGTTGAGTACGCAGCCGTGCCATTGTACAGGGTGCTGGTGAAGTAAAAGGCACCAATCTGCTGCATCAGTATGGTCCTGTAGATGTTGAACCACACTACCGAGGCGTTGAACGGATGACCATTCATGAACCAGGCGTTGGACCTTAGGTTGAAGGTATACGTGGTGTAGGCCGCATTCCAAGTCCAGTTATCCGCGAGAATAGGCGCGAAGGTCGTTGAGCTAGTGTAGTTGAACATCAGGAGCGTCTGGTAGACGTTGGTCATTATTTCGTCCTCTCCGGCGAAGAAGCCGGAGGCCGGGTCTATGGAGCTTGGGGGTTCGTTGTTCAGCTCAGTCAGCTGACTGGAGTTCTTCGGCCCGGGAGTAGTGGCAGTCGTTGACGTGGAAGTGCTCACAGTGGGAGTAGTCGTCGACGATGTGGACGTGCTTCCACCGGTGATTGGCGGCGAGGTCGTGGAGCTGCTAGAACTCGAGGACGTGGAACTGGTCGGCGAGGGACCTGAGACAGACAGGTAGTAAATGGCCGCTGCAGCGGCCACGATAAGCACTACAACCACTAGACCAGCTTGAACCCTCGTTACAGCCCGACGAGAGGAACGCAAAATCGTCGCGTTGTTGGGACCTCACATGCAATTTAAGCTTTGAGAGAGAACGACGGGGGCCGGCGCTGGTCTGTTCTATGAGCCACTTCGGCGTCTCGCTGGTCCTGCGATGGAGATCAGTTCAGGGTTGACGTACTTCCCGTCCTTGATCACTAGCTGACCGTCTCCGACGAGCGTCGGTCTCAAGGTGATCCCATCCGAGTGCGAGGCCGCCCTGGTGCTCCGAGCTCCAAAGGTCTCGCTCTGGTTGCCAAGCCCCCATTCGAGGACCCCCCAGATCCTTTCGTCTTCAAGCACGTTCCCGGTCAGCTTCGCTCCGGGGTTGCAGCCGTAGGAGATGTGGGCGGGGACGTACATGTTCTCGTCCTTGAAGCTCCCCAACCACTTCTCGTAGATCTTCGCCGACCTGCCCCCCTGGACACTCGTCACCTTTCCGTTCCTCACCTCCAGCTTCACTGGCTCCTTCAGCAGTCCCAGTTCGTCGGGGGGGTTGACGGAGCCGTCGTAGACTATGGTCCCGTTTATGGTCTCTTCCAGGGGCGCCCAGTCGACCTGCCCCAGGAGCATGTACTCACCTGGCCCGGAGACGTCCCCCTCCACGAGGACGGGTCTCTTGGGGTCGTTCTCGAACGTGACATCGGACCCCGCGGGGGTCGTGTAATGCATCGATCGAGATGATTTGGTTATCCCCTGCAGAGCTCTCTGAAAGCGCAGGACAGCCGGGACGTTCACTTCGCCGACGCACCTCACGGCCATGTCCCTGTTCATCCCGACCAAGCAGATGTACCTGGTTCGCTTCCTCCTCATCGCTTCTTCATACACGGCGGAGTAGAGTAGCCACTTCCCGTTCAGCTCCACCCAGACATCGGAGTTGGCGACCACGCCCGTCAGACTGTCCAGGGGGAGGTAAGGCTCGGCCGCTCTTCCGACGTGAGGAGGTGCCCTATTCCGGACGAGGATGGGTCTGGAACCTAGGGCCGTGGCGGCCCTCTCGACTTCGGTCGCGAATTCCCAGTCGCTCTCCGTGTCACATGTGATTGCAACAGTCTCCCCCTCCTTCACCTTCATCAGGTTCCTGAGTAGCTTGTCCGCGGTGCGCGTGACGCGGGTGGCTGCCAATCTAAGACACGCCTGCAAACGTCAAGACGACAGCGTGTCTATTTAAGCGGCAGCGCCATATCCGTCGGATTGCGCTCCAATTCCCCGCCAAGGACGCGAAGAGCAGGTGGGCGTACGTAAAGGACCCTAACGGGATTTGGATAGAGCTCTTAGCGCAGTACGTGATGACTCTGTTCCTGTCCGGAAGCTCGTGGGAAAAATCGCCAGAGAGGCCCTAGTGTTTGAGCCGCTTAATTGGGACCTGGACTTGGGTGTGTGCCCAGGCTTGCCTGTTGCTCCATGGGTTTGCCAGGTAGACTTCTCTGTAGGGCCCTGCCTCTTTGTACTCCCCTGCTTTTTCGTGGTGTCTCAACCAGTCCGCCAGAGCGTGGTAGATCACCCTCGGCGAGACCTTGTCCGGGTCGAAAGTTATGGTCGCCACCGATGAAGGCGGCAGAGTCTTCATCACGATTCCCTTTCCGCCCTGCACAGGTCCGATGCCGCGAATCTCCACCCCCACCTCCCAGCGCCATTTCGCGTCTGGTGTTTCGTCGTCGCCAAACTCCCGGAAGAACCACCTCCCTGTCCGGAGGCCTTTTTCCTTGGCCCAAGCTTGAACCTTCTCGAACTCGGAGCGGAGGGCCTTGTCTCCTGGCCACGCCCCAGTAAGCGTGCGAGTGGCGACCTTGTATTCGGGCGCCTTTCTTATCTCGAAGTCGACGGTCATAAGACCTCAGAGGGACTCGCACCTCTTTAGTTTTCTGGGACCTATACTGCAGCATTCGAGCTAACGAAATCTAGCGGCCAAAGATGCTCCGACCCGAGGAGCACGGGCGGTGGAGACTTCGAAAGCGTGTCAGCGTCGCCGGTCACGCCTGGTTCGGCTTGAGTCCCAATTCCGCCTCTGTAGAAAAGAAGGTAGCTGATTATGATGAAGTCGGCGACAATGGCGACGTGCATCATGGTGCAGTAGATGCAGACCGCGTGAAGGATGAAGAGCTCGATGATTACGAGATACGGCACGAGCAGGAGCCCGAGGAACCGCCAGCCGAATAACGCGCGGATTGCGCGGCGGAACACCCCTTCGCTTCCGAACGCGATCAGATACACCAGCGCCAGGTTTACCACGAAGTATGCGACTGCGAAGAGTTCGAGCGGGATTCCGAAGACCTGGCTGTAGGTGCTCCCGAGTACCTTGTCGCAGTCGAAGAAACCGCCCGGAGTACAGCCCGGTGGAGTCTGGCCGAGGTAGTAGTAGCTGGCGAAGACCTCCAGCGCCGCAGCCAGCCCGAACAGGGACATGATGACGAGTACCAGCAGCTTGAGCCGTGTTATCCTCAAAGACTATTTCCAGGCCCCTGGCTTGGTTCTTCCGCCTTCTCCCTAATCCGTTTCTTCGGTGAGAAGTCTGCGGATCGGCCAGGACGGGCGTCTTGCGCTTCTTTCAGAGGCGAATCGACCCGGGGTGTCTCCGTAAATAGACGCGCGGCAATCCCCGAAAGGTTGGCAGGGGAAGGGGAGAGCCAGCCTAGGCTCTTCAGGTGGCTATCGATTCTCATCGTAGCCCTGATCGCCCTGGTCGTGGTCCTGGCCGTTGCCTGGGTCCTCCTCCAGTGGGCAATCGCAGAGCATGTGTACTCTCTGAAGGCGGGCCTCGACTGGTTCGGGATAACTTTCTATCACGATTACACCTTCGTCGCAGCTGCTCTGTTCGCCCTCCTGCTGGTGTATCCGCGCCCGGGGGGAAGCGACCTCTGGAGGCTCGGAACCGTGGCCTACCGGCTGACCAGGCCCTACGAGGCGGAAGAGAACAGGCCCAGCGAGAAGATGAACACCTGGCTCTGGGGACTCTGGCAGACAGTCAAGTGGGCCGTTGGGTTCCTTCTATTCGTGACCTATGGTGGCTTCCTCTTCCTTGGCCCAATCATGAATCCCATTATGATGATGTCTATGGGCCTGGGGAGCTGGGGTTCTGTCCCGAGGGTCTTTGCGCTCCCTGTCACTTCGGCCACTGGGGCAGGCTTCGTCAGCCTGATGCCCACGCTCAGCGTCCAGTACGCCGTCATTTCCTACGCACTGTCGGCAGTCCTCCTCGTGGTCGCTATCAGGGTGGTCCTCCGCATGCTCGCGAACATCGCCATAAGGCGGGGGGACGTCCCGGCCAGGAACTTCCTCACCCTAATCGCGCTGATTCTCCTCGAGGTGATCATAGGGGCGCCCTATTGGTTGATGAACATAGCAACCCCGTACGTCTACGGCATAGTCTGGAGCGCTTTCCTGCTCTGTGTGGTGGGGGTTTTCTACCTCTACAGGAGGAGGGGGGAGACCCCAAGGCTCGGCCTCCTCAAGGGGGTCGCCGTTCTGCTCGCGATTCTCCTTCTGGTTCAGGTTGGCATAGGTGCATTCTACTATTTCAACTGGAACAACAACTATCTCCCCTATCAGTGGTACCCGCAGACAGACAAGCAGATTACAGTCACCAGATGGGCAGCGGGCCTCAACGACATCCATGTTGAGAACATCACCAACCTCCCCACGAGTAACCCGACGACAACACTGAACCTGGTCAGGCAGTGGGACCAGCAGGCCGCATCTGTCATCAACACGAAGGAAATCGGCGCCTACAACTGGATGCAGCTCGCAAGCTCGGAGATCGTATTCTATAACGGGACCGAGTACTGGGTCTCCCCGACGACGCCATCGTTCCCGTCCACCGACTGGATCAGCGAGCACCTTCTCTACACCCATGCGGCGAAGGTTCTCGTCATCAACACCCATAACGGGACCGTTGTCCCCACGACGAGTGCCTTCGGAATATCCTCGGAGCCCCTCATCTACTACGGCGAAGGCGCAGGGTTCAGCGGGAGCGTTTACGTGAACGTCCCCGACTATCGCGAGATTCAGAACGTCTCCTACAGTGGGACGCCGGACTACGTCCTGGGCGGATTGCAGAAGGCCCTGTGGTTCACCTTCGCAGAGGGGCAGCTCGGATTCGCCTTCTCGGGGCAGTCCATCAACATGCTCTGGAACAGGAACATCTTCGCGAGGGTGGGAGACGTCCTCATCTCGGGGCTTACCATGGACCCGTCCGCGTACATAGTTTCTGACGGCAAGAACCTCTACTATGCCGTTCAGGTCTACATCGACTACCCTCTTCAGTCGGGGTTCGCCGCGAGCCCCTATCTCAGGTTCTTTGGAGTCGTCCTAGTGAACATCGCGGACGGCTCAATGCAGGGGTACACGGTCTCGAACCTCCTCGGGACCAACTCCTCCGACTTCATCACCCAGTTCTACCAGAACTATTACTCGAGCTGGAAGGCCCCTCCGGCCTGGCTCGTCCCACAGCTCAGGTATCCTGAGCAGCTGCTGGGCTCCCCCAGCGTCCCAGGCCAGCTCGACTACGACTTCATCTACCACGTCAGCGACCCCTTCGTGTTCAGGGCCGGAACACAGTTCTACGAGCGGGCGGGGAACAGCACCGTGCAGTACATCCCGTTCGCGGTGGGGAACAGCACCTACTTCGTGGGCCTGCAGCTGGTGCAGTACCAAGGGGTGGTTAGCAAGAACCTGGGGGCGCTCTACGTCGCCTATGGAGGGGACAGGCTCGGCCAGGTATACCTCTACCAGAACCCGTCCACTTCGGCTCTGATCATAGGCCCCACCGCAGCCGAAAATGCACTCACGACCAACCAGCAGATCAGGACGCAGCTGACCCTCCTCCCCAACTACAGGTTCGGCTCATACCTCTTGTATTCCGTCGGCGGGGAGCTCACCTACTTTGTGGCCATCTACACCAACCCTGGATCGTCCGGGGTGGTGACCCAGCTCCCGTTCATGACGGCCGTCAGTCCATCGACGGGAACCGTGGGGGTGGGGAACGATGCAACGGCGGCCTTTGAGAATCTAGGCATAACCAATTCCTCCAACGTCACGACGCCTACCATGAGAGCCGTTGTCGGTCAGATAGACTCGCTTATCTCATCCATGGGCTACACCCTTGTGAATGCCACTTCGGTCAATCCCACGGTATGGGTCAACGTGGGGAGCGCGTCACTGAGCGCGGTCGGGGCCAACAAGACCGTGGGCGTGGTGGCTAAAATGCTGACAGACTACGGACCCGGGAGTGTCGGCAATGCGGTCTACGCCTGGACTGATGCCTCAGGGAACCTTAATTTTGGCGTGATCAAGGTTCCTGCCACTGGAGTTACAGAGCTCTTCTATGTGACAATCAAACCCTAGCCGCTTGTTCAGTGTAGCGCCAGCAGGATGACAACGATGATTATTACCGCAATGAGAGCCAGGACGGCGACCCTCAGGGCCCCGTTCCTCTCGGCGATCATCAGGTTGGCGTTGAACTGGTCTAATGGGCTCTTCGAATTGAGGAGCTTCACCAGCTCGAGGGCGTCTTCGTAGAGGAACTTCCCGCCGTCCACCATGATCACGTTGTCCCCTTTGAGGACGAAGGTGTGCCCCTTCACGGCCAGAGGCAGGGCGGACCTTCGGTTGACCCATTCGCGGTACTGATCTTCGCTCAACGCCGGGAGAGAGTACCAGACCTCGGTAACTTTTCCTTTTCTATCGACTTGACGGGCGCGACTATCGCTGCCATTCATCGCGGACGGATCAGTGCTTTCCGTTCAGGAGCCACAGAATGTCCCGCGGCGCTGTCAGGGATTGGCTTGCTTTCGGCGCAGGATGAGCCCGACTATGACTATGGCAATGCCAAGAATCAGAGGACAGAGTACCCACAAAGAGAAGTAGTAACCACAAGGGTTGCAATCGTCGTTCAAGGCGAGGCCCTCGATCAACAATATGAAAAGACCTCCGATGACAGAGATGAGTATGCCCAACGTGAGCAGTTTTGTGGCGAACGTCAAGGGCTCTTCTTGGGCTTCACGCTCCTCGGTTGGATTTACGCCTACTCGCGAAGAACGGTTAGAGGTCCTGGCGGGGTGGGCGGTCGCCTTGGTCGTGTGGTTGGGTCGTGGCGAGGGCGCGACCGCCAAAGCGCTTATAGAAAGAGCCGCAGCTCCGACACGAATCTGACATGAAAGCGACTTTCCTTTATACGGGGATACGAGTCAAGAAGCTGGAAGAGTCGGTGAAGTTCTACACCGGTCTTCTGGGGATGAAGGAGACGGGAAGAAACAAGATCGAGGCCACGGGCGGGACGGTGGTCGGCCTCAAGAGCGTGGAAGGGGGGCAGGACCTGGAGCTCAACTACTATCCCAAGGGGAACAAGTACGCGACCAAGTATGCGGTCGGGGAGGGTCTGGACCACCTCGCGTTCAAGGTGGACGACCTGGACAAAGCGCTTGCCGAGTTCGCAAGGGCGGGGCACCACCCTGTCATCGAAATCAAAAGCTCATCGAGCAGGTGGGCGTACGTGAAGGACCCCAACGGGATTTGGATAGAGCTCTTCGCGTAGTGCGCAATGACCCGTTCGCATGATGCCTCGGCTCGTTGAGAATGCCCACCCCGCCTAATCAACGCTAAATATCGGCGCGAATGTCACTGGGCGGAGGCGAACTTGTTCGGAAGCAATTAGGGTCGCCATTACGGGGCATACAACACCCTCAGGAACACCTGTCGCTATTCACACGCAATTCCTGGATGCAAACCCGACGACAACACCCGTCAGTCTCAAGAGCCAACGATTCTACGATGTGAAAGTCGAAGGTATGAATGACGGGACAGCAAGGATCGAGATCACGACGGGAGCTTTCACACCCTCGAGAATGCAGTACTTCTACAAACCCGGTGGAAAGTGGGTCGACGTTGCGAACGCGTCTCTCAAGGGCCTAACCATCAGCGGTGACATTCCCGTAGCCCATCTGAAATGGACACCCATTGTTATAGGAACAGTGTAAGGCGCGAAACCAACTCCGGTCTCGCGAGACCCAAGGGTAGACCTTCCCCGTTCATAACGTGACAAATGGTTTTATCGTCAGGCGACTTCCCAACCATCTCGAACAGAATTGGCTGAAGGCGGGCGGAGACTCGCTGCTATCATGTTCACCGACATCGTCGGCTACACGGCCATGGTGCAGGCAAACGAAGCTCGGGCGCTCGAGCTTCTGAAGAAGCACAAGGGCTTGGTTCGGCCACTCATCACTCGTCATGAGGGGAGAGAGGTGAAGACCATGGGGGACGCTTTCCTTGTCGAGTTCCCGAGCGCCCTCGCCGCCATCAAGTGCGCCATTGACCTAGAGAGGGATCTGCGGAAGTTCAACGAAGGGAAGAGAGACAAGGTAATGGTCAGGGTGGGGATTCATGTCGGAGACGTAGTCCACGAAGGAGGAGACGTCTACGGCGACACGGTCAACATTGCTTCCCGGATTGTGTCACTGGCTGAGAGCGGAGGGGTGTGCGTTTCTCAGCAGGCATTCGACCAGGTCAGGAACAAGCTCCCCTACCGCTTTTCGGACCTAGGGGCGCGTGAGCTGAAGAACGTGTCGTATCCGATTGGTGTATACAGGCTGGAACTCCTTGAGAAGAGGGCGGAGGAGGTCGCGCCGCCAGACGCAAGAAGAAGGCTCGCTGTGCTCCCCTTCGCCAACATGAGCCCTGACCCGGGGGACGAATACTTCGCAGATGGGCTAACGGAAGAGATGATCTCTACCTTGTCCAAGCTCCCCGAAATCGACGTCATTTCTAGGACGTCCGTGATGCAGTACAAGCGGGCTCCAAAGCCGATCAAAGACGTGTTCAGGGAGCTCAACGCCGGCACAGTCCTAGAGGGGAGCGTGAGGAAGTCGGAGGGCAGGGTGAGAATCACTGTGCAGATGATTGACGCTCAGAGGGACAGGCACCTCTGGGCCGAATCCTACGACAGGGACATGAGGGACATATTCGAGATCCAGAGTGAGATTGCGAGGCTGGTAGTGGGGGCGCTCAAGGTCAAGGTCCTGCCCTCAGCGACAGACAGGATAGGGAGTAGGCCCACCAGCGACCCCGGCGCCTACACACTTTACCTCCAGGGGAGGTACCACTGGAATATGAGAGGGCTGGAAGACATCAAGAAGGCTGCGGACTGCTTCGAAAGGGCCGTAAGAAAGGACCCGAAGTTCGCGCTGGGCTATGTGGGTCTCGGGGACTGCCACCAGGTCCTCGCTACCAAGTTCGAGATTGATGTCGGCAAGAACTGGAGGAAATCGAAGGCGGCGGTGACAAGGGCACTGGAACTCGACCCGGGGCTGGCGGAAGCGCATGCGAGCAGGGCGGTCGCCCTCTTCGGCGACCATGACCTGCACAGAGCTGAGGAGGAGTTCAGGAGGGCCATCGAGCTGAAGCCCAGTTATGCGAGCGCCCACCAGTGGTATTCTCAGCTCCTAATCGCCCAGCTGAGGTGGGATGAGGCCCTCTTGCACATCGAGAAAGCCGCGGAACTCGATCCCTTCTCGCAGATCGTCTGCATGGTCCACACCTTCCTGTATGAGGCCAAGCGCGACTACGGCAGCGGGCTGAGGCTCGCCGAGAGGGCGGCAGAGCTCAACCCGAACGACGGGGGTTGTCGCCTCGAGCTTGCATGGCTCTACGGGAAGATGAGGAAGTTCGACGAAATGGAAAGGGAGATGGAGGTAGGGCTCGGCATGGTCAGGAAGTCGGTCCCCTTCGCTGACAGGGGCAGGGACGCGATGTCGGCCTACCTCAGGGGAGACAGGGAAAAGGTCAGAAGGGCGCTCCCGGAGCTCAAGGCTCACCTGGGCGAGACCTTCACCGCGGTCAGGTTCATCGCAGACCTCCATTTCTATCTCGGGGAGATTGATGAAGGGTTCGAGTGGCTGGCGAAGTCGTTAGCGAAGAAGGAGTTCGACCTCTTCTACATCAGGAGCGACGAGTTCCTCGATGATGTGCGAACGGACAGGAGATACCTTAGGCTCCTGGTCAAGCTGGGGCTAGGTTAGCCGCCGGGACACCCAGGCAGCGTTGGGAGTTTTCGTCAACTGTTGGCCTGCTAAGGAAGCGGACAATCCTGGCCTGAACCTATCAAAGCACTATTGAAGCGGCCAGTACCGGCTGAATTTTGGAACGACAAGAGTTGGCCCCCGACGGTCACATAGGCCCCACTAGTGTTGGAATTGAACGCGATGAATTGAGGGGTACTCGGCAAAGAGTACATGTTAACGAGTGCCCCGATGTTCCGTCATAGGCAAGGACGTGGTTGTAATCCACAGAGACGGCGAGAAGCTGGTCTGACGAAGGATCCGCGGCCATGCTATCGAACGGACCGCACGCCATGGAGTTGACTGTGAAGATTATCTTCCCAGTGGTCCCGTTCAGGGCGGCCAGCTGGGCTGAGCCTGAGACGTAGGCGACATGAGTGACCAGGTTCATTGTCACCCGGGGGTAAGCATAGTTCCCAAGAGTGACCTTGTTCAGAATCTTTCCATTTGTCCCGTCCACAGCGGAAACGACGGAGTCGCACACAAGTCCCTCCTGATAGCAGCCAGCTGCGAAGACGACATTCGTGTCGTCATCGCACGACCACCAAGCCTACAACGATTAAGGTGGCCGTTATTGTCCCGGTAGCGGTTCTGTGAGTGCCCACGGATGCCCGAGGGGGCGCAGGGTGTATAGTTCTAGCCTTGAGAACAGCTCGGAGTCCTGCGGTCAGAGACAGTTGAGATTCCCGATGGTCACTTTAGGGTGTAAGCGATTGTATCAGAATCGTTATACCCACCCCAAGTCTCGAACAATACACGGATGGAATCTCGCCTGCGAGAGTGTGGGCAGTCGCAAGGTACGAGCTGACCTGGGACCTTAGGAAGAAACGGACCTACATGGTCCTCGGTCTGTTCCTGTTTGCTGCACTCGTATTTGGATACTTGCTGCCCACCATTGATGGGAAATCAATCACAACGGGGCCCAACGAGCTTGGAGTTAGCTTCAGCAGTGACCTCTGGTGGGTGTTGGTCCATAACCTTGCTTTCAACATCGGCGTCTCCGGCGTCTTCCCTCTCCTCATTGGAGGATTCATAGCGGCAGACTCAATCGCCTCAGAGTTTGATTACAACACAATAGTTCCGTTACTCACACAGCCTGTGAGACGAGGGGAGGTATACGCAGGCAAGCTTCTCGAGAAGGTTCTGCTCTTGCTCGTTGTGTCCACTCTCTTCACTCTTCTGGTGATTGCAGGATCCGAAGTTTCTGTTGGTGCCCAGTCACATCTGGAGATGATTCCCTTGGTGATATTCACGGAGTTCGGGGCGTTCTTGGAGTACACGGCTCTTGCATTCCTCGTTGGTTCCCTTGCCCGTTCCGGCAGCATGGTCCTGGGCATTCTCATCGCCGCGTTCTTCCTGATTCTCGTGTCAGTTCTGGTACTTGCTGCCTACTTTGGCGAACAGGAACCCATGTTCTTCCTGCCTGTAGTTAATGCAGTTTTCCTGTTCAAGGTCATACCCTTCTACATCTTTCAACCATGGGGAGTTATGGTGCTGCAGGGTTACTCGATCATAGCGGGACCTACTGCGCCTGTTGCCGTCACAGTTGTGTCGGCGCTGGAGTATGTGGTGGCTGGGCTCCTGGCAAATCTCGTCGTTGCATTCGCCGCTGGGTACTACTTCTTCAGAAGGGCGGAGGTCAAGGGATGAAGCTGATGAGCGAGAAGGGCTTTCCTTGAGCTGTACGCCTCGCACTACCTCGGAGTTGGCCTTAGAAGTGAAGAACCTCACGAAGTCGTACGGTGCGTTTCCTGGCGTCTGGGATGTGACCCTGACGGTGGAGCAGGGGACGCTTCACGGCTTCCTTGGCCCCAACGGCTCAGGGAAGACCACCACGATGAAGTGCGTCATGGGCCTTCTGCGCAAGGCCTCCGGGCTGATCAGGGTGTTTGGCGAAGAGCCCAGTGGCGATGCGATAGAGATGAAGAAGCGCGTTGGCTACATGCCGGAGTCCCCGTCCTTCCCGACCTACCTGAAGGGGCGGGAGGTTCTTCTCACGTATGGCAGAATAAGGGGAACATCAGGCGAGAGGAGGCTCGATGAGGAGTCGAGGTCGCTGCTCCAGAAGGTAGGCTTAGCCGACGCGGCGGAGAAAGTTGTGGGCAAGTACAGTAGGGGCATGTTGACAAGACTGGGACTCGCGGTGGCCCTGCTGGGGCATCCTGACTTGCTTATCCTGGACGAGCCGACCGAGGGGCTCGATCCGGTGGGGGTCATCCAGGTGCGGGACATTCTCAGGGGGGTGATCTCCGAAGGCCGCAGCGTGCTGCTGTCGTCGCACCAGTTGCCCGAGGTCCAGCAGATGTGCAGCAAGGTGACCATCGTGAACAACGGCAGGACTGTCACAGAAGGGTCTGTGGGTGACCTGACAAGACGTCTTCGTGGAGGGGTGGTCTACAAGGCAGAGTTCGACTCGCTGAGCCCGGAGTTGATGAGCAAACTGAAGAAGATAGATGGAGTGTCAGAAGTCGAAGTCCTGCATGATAACATTATCAGGGTAGTCGTGTCGAAGGACTATGACCTAAGACCGCTCCTAGCAAGGTCTGCGACCGAATATGGGGCTCTGCTGCTTTCATGCGAAAGAGAAGAAGCTTCGCTGGAAGAGCTCTTCCTCTCTTTGGTGAAAGAGGGCGACTAGATGCTGGCTCTCGAAGATGACAAGCCTTAGGTAGCGTTCCTCGAGCTCCCAGGCAGAGAGTTCGCATTGGAACTCGCGCATCGGTCCAGGTTTGCCATCACGCCAACGGCTCCCTTTGACTTCGAGCTCACCGTGAAGAAACCCGCGGAATGGAGCCTCTTCAACGCAGGCGAAATCTACGATGCCAAAACGCTCTGGACGGCTACGAGGCTCCAGGGCGGGCTCCTCGGGCTGAAGCTCCATTCAGTGGGCGCGGTGGAAGAGCCTCGCATAGACGTAACCCTCTTCACCGGCAACCGCCTGAACAACCACGAGCTGACCAGCCTCAAGAAGGCTCTGGTGACGCTGATCGGCGCGGATCAGGACCTGCACGACTTCTACGACATGGCCCGGAAGGACGACATCCTGAGGCACACCGTCGAGGACCTCTACGGCATGCACGACACCCAGACTGCCTATCTCTTCAACTCTGTAGTGCTGAGCATTTGCCTGCAGATGGCCAAGCTGGACAGGAGCATGAAGATGATGGCTTCGATAAACAGGTTTTACGGGACGCGTGTGTCGTTCGACCGCAAGGAAATCCTAGTGGAGCCTTCGGCCGAGAGGATCGCCAAGGTGAAGCCAGAAGAGTTCGCCAAAAGGTGCAACCTCGGGTATCGTGCGAAGTACCTGGTGGGAGCTGCGAAGATGGTCGCCAAGGGATTCCCGGAGATTCAGCAGATCATGAGCATGCCTCCGGACCAGGCGAAGGAGCAGCTCATGGAACTGCCGGGGGTCGGGGACTACGCCGCAGACATAATCAATCCGCACGGTGGCTTCCCGATTGACGCCTGGTCGGTTGATGTGTTCGGGAGGCTCTTCTTCGGCCGCGAGCCCGACAACGCAAGGGAAGCCATCGAAGCGGTCAAGGAGGAGGGGTTGCGCCGTTGGGGGAAGTTCGCCTGGATGGCGTTCTTCTACGTTGCCCAGGACCTGAGCAATCTGTCAAGGCGGCTCGGAGTTCAGCTCAGGGCGCAGTAGGGGAGTACGCTCCCTATCAGCCAATCAAAGATGGGCGTGGCAGGCTTAAATTCTGAAAACGTGGTTTGCAACCCATGGAAAATTGGAAGTCCATGTATCTGGTGATCTGGGTCGCCTTCTTTCAGATCATCTTCGTCCTCTTCTCGCCCCTAAGCGACTTGTTGAATCTCCCCGTCCACGTGGTTGTCGCCATTGTGATACTGGGCCTGACTTTCACCATATACCGGAATATCAGCCGCACGTCTTGCCCTGACAGAATCAAGCGCATAACGAAGACTACTTGGTATCTTGCCGTCTTCCAGGGAGTATTGGGCATCGTCCTAGCGTTAGGAGTCGTTCTCTCGGTTGGGTCGGCCTACGTTGAGGTGGTGAGCATCTTGCACGTGGGGAACGCCCTGGCCATCATAACTCAGGCTTCTTCGTCGGCGACCGCCTACGACATGTGGGAAGAGAAAGAGTTCGAAGTCCCCCTGAGTCCATCCCCGAGCCTTCAGTGAACGGCCACGGCCCCACTGCTCGGACTGGCCGTCACGGGATGCCGAAGAACTCGGCGTAGGTCCTCGCCAAGAGGACCGGGTTGGATAGGGCTTCCTCCCCAAGGCTCCTATGGGGTACGTCCCCATAATCGTGGCCGGGGTAGATGATGGTTGAGGGGGGAAGCCTCATAATTACGTCGTGCAGACTTCTGAAAAGCTCCCTCGAAGACCCACCGGGGAGGTCTGTCCTCCCGCAGTTCCCGATGAACAGTGTGTCCCCTGTGAAGAGGTCCTCGCCGTCGTGGAGGCAGATGCTGTCCTCGGTGTGCCCCGGCGTATAGATTACCCTTACCTCTGCCTTCCCGAGCGCAAGGACGTCGCCCCCATCCACCGAGATGTCATGTTCGATCGGGGAGCGCCGGTGAGCCACGACCTTCGCCCCCAGAGAGTCGGCCAGCTCCCTCAACGACGACGTGTGGTCGAAGTGGTTGTGTGTGGCGACAGCGAACTTGACCTTGACATTGGCCTTATTGGCGGCATTGACGATGGGCTTAGTCTCCCACCCTGAGTCGACCACGAGCCCCTCCCCTCCGGATTTGTCGGCGAGAAGGTACACGAAGTTCTGCATGGGCCCTACAGCCATCTGCCTGACGAGCATCGCTGAGGCGTGGGGCGCCTGACTGCTAGGTATGCGTTGCGCTCCACGGCTCCTACACACTTCGTCGGCCTCACACTAATCTGGGAGCCGCAACTATGCCGAAGTAGCGGGGGGCAGATTCTGCAGGAGACTGAGGGATCGGCTCGCCTTCCGTAGCCTGCTTGCTAGGAGGCGAATGACTTCGATGGCCACGTCGGGGTTCTTCCTGAGGAATGCGGTCCATGC
>Ga0187771_10000061_pt1 | contig 48220 bp, 53 predicted proteins | sample 0116_SJ02_MP15_1_FD_133139 | JGI IMG/M metagenome (GOLD analysis project Ga0187771, IMG submission 133139) | Tropical peat soil microbial communities from peatlands in Department of Meta, Colombia - 0116_SJ02_MP15_10_MG | ecosystem: Environmental > Terrestrial > Soil > Wetlands > Peat | place...
CACGGTGCTGGGCACCGGCACGATCTCGGGGACGATCAAGATCCCCAACCAGCTGATCTGGTTCGGCATCCTCGCGGTGCTCGCCACCTTGATCGTCCATCGCACCCGCTTCGGGCGCCAGCTCGTCCTCGTCGGGCACAACCGCGACGCTGCCGCCTACGCGGGCGTGCGCGTCTCGGTCACGCGGATCAAGGCTTTCGTGCTCTCGGCGACCTTCGCCGCGTTCGCAGGGATCTGCCTCGCCGCGACATACAGCACCGCCCGCGACAGTGTCGGCCCGACGCTCCTGTTGCCGGCGGTCACCGCGGTCGTGCTCGGCGGCGTGGACATCTTCGGCGGCGCCGGCCTCGTTCCCGGCGTGATCATCGCGACGTTCGTCCTCGGCTGGCTGACGCCGGGGCTCAACCAGAACGGCGTCAGCGATACGTGGGTCCTGATCGCGGAGGGGGTCCTCCTGCTCGGCTCGCTCACCGTGAAGGGCATGGTCGACCGCCGCCAGACCGGCGTGTCGTTCTTCGACCGATTGCGCGAACGCTTCGGTGGCACCACCGGCGTACCCGGCGCACCAAGCTTGCCCGAGGGTGACGTAAATGTCGCCTGAACAACAACCACAAGGAGAGGAGTAGTCGTGTTGCGAATGATTAGAACGCGCAGCCGACTCGCAATTGCGGGCGGCGGCGCGTGCCTGATCCTTGCAGCGACCGCGTTCGGCGCTCTCAGCACCGGGTCGGCGGTCGCCAAGGGCAAGTGCCTGAAGGTGGCGCTGGAGTTCAAGCTCCAGGGCCTGGCGGTCTTCACCGCCAACACCCAGGGCGCCAACATGGTCGCGGCAAAGTACGGGATCTGCCACCCGCAGGCCTACGGTGGGCCGGCTACCGCCTCGGCGACGGGCCAGGTCACCGACGTCCAGGCGGACGTCAAGGCCGGCTACAAGGTCATCGCGTTCACCTCGGATGACCCGACGGTCCCGGCGCCTGCTCTGCAGGCGGCGATGAAGGCCGGCGTCAAGGTCATCACGTTCGACTCGGATGTGCCAAGCGCGCGCACTGTGTTCATCCAGGACACCGCGTACAACACGATCGGGCAGAGCTTGATTGACGCGGCCGTGAAGTTCGCTGGCGCGACCTCGACGATCGGGATCATGTCCTCCACACCAACCGCGACGATCCAGCTCGCATGGATCGGGGCCATGAAGGCCTATGTCGCGAAGAAGTATCCGCAGCTCAACGGCGGGAGCTTCGGCAACATCATCGGGTACGGCCAGTCCGACCCGGCGATCTCGCTGACGCAGGCTACGGCCATGATCCACGCCAACCCGACCCTCAAGGCGATCATCCCGATCGACAGCGCCGCGATCGTCGGTACCGCCGGTGCCATCACCAACACCGGTAATGCCGGCAAGATCGGCGACTTCGGGATCGGGCCGCCGAAGGAGGCCGCGCAGTACTTCCAGAACGGCTCGATGCAGGGTCTGTTCCTCTGGAACGAGCTCGGCCAGGGCATGCTGATCGACTGCATGGCTGCGGGTATCGTGGCCGGCACGATCAAGGCCGGCAGCACGTTCACGTGCCCGTACGGGCCGAAGGGCTCGTACGTGAACGGCCCCGCGAAGTGGACGTGGGTGACCAAGCCGAATGCGGTCACTGGTGCAACCAAGAACACGGTCATCTTCTCGAAGCCGCTGGAGTTCACACCTAGCAACTACACGCAGTACAACTTCTAATCAGAAGACATGTGACTGGTTCCGCCGAGAGGCGGAACCAGTCACACCCCCTGCTCTCAACTGTGTGGCCGACTCTCGAGTCGGCCACACACCGTTATGGCCCGCGCGCCACTAGCCGCGGTCCCGCGCGCATAGGCGCTGTCCGCTGGCTAGCTCGCGGGCAGCTGCTGGTGCAGCCGCTGCGATGCCAGCAGCGTCGTGAGCTGCTCGAGCGCCTGACGCCCTTCGAGCGCCTGCGCCGCGCCGGCGGCGGCGCGCTCGAGCGCAGCTGCGGCAGCCTCGCGGACCGAGTTCATCTCGGTCTCGATGCGCCCGATCGTCTCCGCGATACGCGCTGTCTGCTCCGCGGTCTCGGCTGCCAGTCGCCCAACTTCGTCGGCCACGATCGCAAAGCCCCGCCCGTGCTCACCGGCCCGCGCCGCCTCGATCGCCGCGTTCAGCGCGAGCAGCTTGGTCCGACCGGCGACGTCGTCGATCACCGTCGAGACGCTCGAGACGTCCCGCAGCTCTCCTTCGGTGACGCTTGCAAGGAGGTCAGAGACATGCTTGGTCTGGTCGCTCAGCTCCCCGAACCCATCGATCACGCCGACGATTACCTCGAGCCCGCGTGCGGTTCCCTCGCGACTGGCCTCGAGCGCCTCGAGCGCCTCGTGCTGTGCGGTTGCGTCGTGGCAGTAACCCCAGGTGCCGATGATCTCCCCATCCGCGTTGCGCAGCGGCATCTTGGTCGTCGATATCCAGGCGTCAGGCCGATCTTGGAAGGTTTCGAGCTCGAGCATGTCGCGCAGCGCTTCCCCGGTGTGGATGACGCGCTGCTCGTCGTCGTAGGCAGCCTGCGCGTGAGCCGAGCTGAAGAAGTCGAAGTCGGTCTTGCCAATCACGTCGTTGAGCGTCAGCGCCTCCCCCACCGAGCGCAACCACGCTTCGCTGACGAGTAGGAAGCGGCTCGCGCGATCCTTGAACCAGATCCGCTCGTTGGTGTTCGTGACGATGCTGTCGATGCAGAGCCGCTCGAACTCGTCGCGCATGGCGGCTGTTGGTGCAGCGTCGTTCGCGGTCATGACGCGATCAACTCACCTCTCCAACCAATCAACCCCCGACCCCGAGGCGTCGAGCAATCGAATGCAGTATGCCATACGGTCCGGCGCACGAATGGCCCGAACGACCGGCAGTCGAAGCGACCAACTCGAATCAGCGTCCTGCTGCCGCCACGGCCTCCGCCTCGCGCTGTTCGGCTAAGGCGGGGGCGACCTGCGGTGTGACCAAGATCCAGCCTTCGCCGGCCGTGTAGGCCTCCTCGCCATGCTGGACCGCGTCCAATCCCAGCCCCTCCTGGTGTGCGGTGACTCGCAGTGGGAGCAGAAGCCCGAGCACCTTGAGGATCACGAAGGTCGCAACGAATGCATAGGCCGGTCCGGCGAGTGCAGCAAGGAGCTGCCACTCGAGCTGGCCGGCGTGCCCGTACACGAGTCCATTGGAGACGCCGTTCCAGATCCGCTGCGCGAAGAACCCGATGAACAGGATGCCGGTCATGCCCGTCACCCCGTGAGCGGCAAGCACGTCAAGCGTCTCATCGAGGCGCGTACGCGGCCGCCAGACGATGAACGCGTAGGCGGGCATCGCGCCAAGCGCGCCGAGCACCATCGCCCAGCTGGGGCTGACATACCCGCCGGCCGGCGTGATCAGGACGCAACCCGCGATGATCGCTGTGGCGGCGCCGATCGCCGTGATCCGTCCGCCGCGCAGCAGATCCAGCAGGAACCACACGACAAGCGTGCATGCTGGTGCGAGCAGCGTGTTGGTGAAGGCGAGGATCCCGGGATGGCCGAGACCGTAGCCGCTGCCTCCGTTGAAGCCGAACCAGCCGAACCACAGCAGACCGGCGCCAAGCAGCACATAGACCGTGTTGTGCGGCAACAGGGCCTGGCGGCCGTAGTCCTTGCGCGCTCCCACGACCGTGGCGGCGGCGAGCGCGGAGAACCCGGAGGCCATCTCGACCGGCACGCCGCCAGCGAAATCGAGCGTGCCATGCGCTTGAAGCCAGCCGCCGCCCCAAACCCAGTGCGCGAGCACTGGGTACACGAGCAGCGACCACGCGAGCATGAAGATCAGAAAGGCGCTGTAGCGCATTCGCTCCACGATGGCACCGGAGACCAGCGCCGTTGTGATGATGCAGAAGGCAGCTTCGAAGGTGAAGAACACGAGCTGCGGGATCGCGGTTCCCGCGCGGGGCGCATACCCCACGTGTGCCAGAAATGCGAACCTCAGTCCGCCGATGAAGCCGTTGCCCTTGCTGAAGGCCAGCGAATAGCCGAGCACCGCCCAGGCTACTGTCACAACTCCGAGCGCCCCAGCGCTCATCATGAACGTGTTGAGCGCGTTCTTCGAGCGGACGAGACCCGCGTAGAACAGGCCGAGCGCAGGCGTCATCATCAGCACGAGCGCCGTGGCCACGAGCATCCATGCCGTGTCGCCGGGGCTGATGCGCACCGCCGCCAGCACAACAGCTGTTGCCGACATCAAAAGAGGCACCCCGCACTCCACACGCCCCGGCCCGCGTCAGCGTGGACGCGGCTCCCCGGACGTAGGGCGCCAGGCGTCAAAGCTTCACCGGGGTGACCGCTTCCTGATCGGCGTCACCGGTGCGGATCCGTACGACACGCTCCAATGGCAGCACGAAGATCTTGCCGTCCCCCACCTCACCGGTCCAGGCGCCTGCCCGTAAGGCATCGATAGTGGGCTGCACGAAATGATCCGATACGGCAATCTCGAAGCGGACTTTCTCTGACAGTTCCATCTTGACGGTGGTGCCGCGATAGGTCTCCACCCGGTCGAGCTCGCCGCCGTGGCCGCGCACGCGGCTGATCGACAGGCCCCTCACCTCTGCGCGATACAGCTCCTCCAGAACATCGTTGGCCTTCTCGGGTCGGACGATGCCGATGATGAGCTTCATGGGAGCTGGTTGCTGGACACGTGGCTGGACTCGCACCGGGTGGGTCGCCGTGACCGAGGGTGTGTGACCCCTCATCAGGGCCGCAGCGCTCACGGCCGAGACCGCCCCGGACGAGATGTATCGACACTATCTGCCACCGCTCAGATGCGATTTGGCCACCCGGCCAACCGTTGCCGGTTTCGATTGGCCGCGGCGGCCACAGTAGCCTTCCGCGGCGGCGCGCCTGAGGGACGTGTTCAGGGACCCTAAGTCGTTGCCGCGGGTCGAAGGCAAGCGGCCCAACCCTTGATTGATTCCAGAAGACTGGGATACTCCGGCCGTGCCGACGAGCCCGGATTTCGAACGCCTGTTGCGCGCGAGCGCCCTGCGCGTGACGGGTCCCCGCCTTGCGGTCCTCATCGCTGTCCGCGACCATCCGCACGCCGATACGGAATCGATCATCGACGCCGTGCGTGAGGATCTCGGCAAGGTGTCGCACCAGGCCGTCTACGACGTGCTGCGCGCACTGACCGACGCGGATCTCGTGCGGCGCATCCAGCCGTCAGGCTCCCTGGCGCGCTACGAGCTGCAGGCTGGCGACAACCATCATCACCTCGTGTGCCGCTCATGTGGCGCGATCGCCGACGTCGACTGCGCAGCCGGCAGGGCACCCTGCATGACTCCGCAGGACCACCGCGGCTACGCGATCGACGAGGCCGAGGTCATCTATTGGGGCCTGTGCCCCGGGTGCTCGACTGCACCCAGTTTCTGAGCAAACCCCTGTTCCCTGGAAGGATTCCCGTGTCTGACACTCCTAACGCCATTGCCGGAGAGATCAAAGAGGAGAGCGGAGGCGCCTGCCCGTTCCCGAACGGGCGCGCCCTGTACCCGTCCCAGCGCGGGGGTGACCGAGGTTGGTGGCCGCACCGTCTCAACCTGAAGATCCTCGCCAAGAATTCGCCCGCTGCGAACCCGCTGGGTAGCGCGTTCGACTACGCCGAGGCGTTCAAGGGCCTTGACCTCCAGGCCGTCAAACGGGATATCGAGGAGGTGCTCACCACGTCGCAGGACTGGTGGCCGGCGGACTTCGGGCATTACGGGCCGCTCATCATCCGGATGGCGTGGCACAGCGCCGGCACGTATCGCATCAGCGACGGCCGCGGCGGCGCCGGCACGGCACAGCAGCGTTTCGCGCCCCTCAACAGCTGGCCGGACAACGCAAACCTCGACAAGGCGCGCCGGCTACTGTGGCCGGTCAAGCAGAAGTACGGCCGCAAGCTCTCGTGGGCCGATCTGATGATCCTCGCCGGCAACGTCGCGCTCGAGTCGATGGGCTTCAAGACCTTCGGCTTCGGCGGCGGCCGCGAGGACGCTTGGGAGCCGGACGAGGACGTCTACTGGGGGCCTGAGACCACGTGGCTGGACGACGAGCGCTACAGCGGTGACCGTGAGCTCGAGGACCCTCTGGCGGCCGTGCAGATGGGCCTCATCTACGTGAATCCGGAAGGCCCGAACGGCAACCCGGACCCGCTCGCTGCGGCGCTGGACATCCGTGAGACGTTCCGCCGCATGGCGATGAACGACGAGGAGACGGTCGCGCTCATCGCCGGCGGCCATACATTCGGCAAGACCCACGGCGCGGGCCCCGCGGAAAGCGTTGGCCCCGAGCCCGAGGCCGCCCCGCTCGAGGAGCAGGGTTTGGGCTGGAAGAGCTCGTATCGCACCGGCAAGGGAGCCGACGCCATCACCGGCGGTCCTGAGGTGATCTGGACCACCTCGCCGACACGGTGGAGCAGCGACTTCTTCCACAACCTGTTCGCCTACGAGTGGGAGCTGACGAAGAGCCCGGCCGGCGCGTACCAGTGGAAGCCGAAGGGTGGTGCGGGAGCGGACACTGTGCCAGATCCAGCCGATCCGTCGAAGCGTCGCGCACCCTCGATGTTGACCACGGACCTCGCGCTGCGCTTCGACCCGACGTACGAGCCGATTTCACGGCGTTTCTACGAACACCCGGACGAGTTCGCAGACGCCTTCGCCCGCGCCTGGTTCAAGCTCACGCATCGCGACATGGGTCCGGTCGCCCGCTATCTCGGGCCGGAGGTCCCAACGGAGGTGCTGCTCTGGCAGGATCCGCTCCCGGCGCTCGATCACGAACTCGTCGGCGCCGAGGAGATCGCCGCGCTCAAGGCCACGATCGCCGCCTCGGGATTGACTGTCTCGCAGCTGGTCTCCACCGCGTGGGCATCGGCGTCCACGTTCCGCGGCAGCGACAAGCGTGGCGGCGCCAACGGAGCGCGCATCCGCCTCGAGCCCCAGGTGGGTTGGCAGGTCAACGAACCCGAGAAGCTGGCCGTGGTGCTGCGCACGCTGGAGGCGATCCAGGAGTCGTTCAACGCCGCCGCAGGAGCGAACAAGAAGATCTCGCTCGCCGACCTGATCGTGCTCGCCGGCGGAGTGGGCATCGAGCAGGCTGCCGGGAGCGCTGGGCACCAGATCGAGGTCCCGTTCGCACCCGGTCGAACGGATGCGTCACAGGAGCAGACAGACGCGGAGTCGTTCGCCGTGCTCGAGCCGAAAGCGGATGGGTTTCGCAACTACCTCAGCACCGGCGACGGGCTGCCGGCCGAGTACCGCCTGATCGACAAGGCAAACCTGCTGACCCTCAGCGCGCCGGAGATGACCGTACTGGTTGGCGGGCTGCGCGTCCTCGGCGCGAACTACGCGCAGTCCTCGTTGGGCGCCTTCAGCTCGAGGTCCGGATTGCTGACCAACGACTTCTTCGTGAACCTGCTCGACATGGGCACGACCTGGAAGCCGACGTCTGCGGACCCGGATATCTTCGAGGGCCGCAACGCCGCCACGGGGGAGCTCAAGTGGACCGGCAGTCGCGTGGACCTCGTCTTCGGCTCGAACTCGGAGTTGCGCGCGGTCGCGGAGGTGTACGCCAGCGATGACGCGCCGGAGAAGTTCGTGCACGACTTCGTCGCAGCGTGGGTGAAGGTGATGAACCGCGACCGGTTCGACCTAGCTTGATTCGCGGTGTCCGGGGCGGGCGAAACGCACGGCCGCCCCGGGCCAGCCGCGCCGCACGCCTGAAATCATTCTGATACCGCGGCTGCTCTTCAGTGAAGATCGCTCGCCAGGGCCGCGACTCGCGCGTTGATCTCGTCGCGCACGGCCCGCACCTGCTCGATTGGTTTTCCTGCGGGGTCGGGGAGATCCCAGTCGATGTAGCGGCGCCCGGGGATGTAAGGACAGGCGTCGCCGCAGCCCATTGTGACGACGATGTCCGCCCACTGGGCGAGCTCGTCTGTAAGCGGTTGCGGGACACGTTCGGAGATGTCGATGTCGAGCTCGCGCATTGCCTCAACGACAACTGGGTGGACGTGCTCGGCGGGCTGGGTGCCGGCAGAGCGTGCGTGATGCTTCTCGCCGGCCGCTTGTTCGAAGAGAGCCTGGCTCATCTGTGAGCGGCCGGCGTTTTGCAGGCAGACAAAGAGAACGTTGGTCATGACAGGACTGGCTCTTGGGCTGTTGGTGGCGCACTCGAGGCGTGTCCGTCGTTGTGCGGCAGGATGACCTGGGCGGCGTCGTCGGGTGTTACGTCGGGGTACAGCGCGCGCACGAGCAGGATGGCCGCGAGGCCGCCGGCGAGCTCCCCGATCGCAAAGGCGGGCACCGATGCCGGGGCGATCCCCGCGAAGGTGTTCGAGAAGATGCGGCCGACGGCGATCGCGGGGTTGGCGAAGCTCGTCGAGCTGGTGAACCAGTAGGCGGCGCCGATGTAGGCGCCGACGGCGGCAGGGGTCGTGGTGGCGCGGCGGGTACGGGCGAGCGAGAAGATGACGAGCAGGAGGCCGGCTGTCGCGACGATCTCGGCGAGCAGGTGCGCCGCAGACGCACGGTGGTGGATTGAGATGCTGACGACCGGGAGCGCGAACATCGCGTTGGCAAGCAGTGTGCCGCTGATGCAACCGGCGGTCTGCGCTGGGATGTAGGCGAGGGCGGTGCGCCAGCGGATGCCGCCGAAGCTGGCGTCGGCAAGCGAGACGACCGGGTTGAAGTGGCCGCCGGAGACGGGCCCGAACATGAGGATGATCGTGTACAGGCCGGCGGCGGTCACGGCCGCGTTCTCGAACAGCTCCAGCCCGAGATCGCCGGGTGAGAGGCGTTGTGCTGCGATCCCGGAGCCGATCACCACCGCGGCGAGCAGCGCCGAGCCGAGGTACTCGGCGAGTAGTGCGCGCTTCACGCGGCTGACGCTTCGAGCGCCTTGCAGTGCTCGGCGCGCAGGCACTCGCGCGTTTCGCGCAGCGCGATCGTCATGACGTGGCTGCGCACCGGGACGTCGTCGAAGCGCGCGAGCACAGCGTCGGCGCAGGCACGGATCTGCTGTGGCGTGCGAGTTCCCTCGAACTCCTCGCTGAGCGCCGGCAGCAGTCGCACGAGCCGCTGGCGGTGCGCCGTCGCGTCGGTGCGGATCGCCTCGAGCTTCTCGTCGATCAGTTCGCGCACGTGGCGCTCGATCAGGTCGCGAATCGGCCGAACCTGCTCCACGGGAAGACCGGCCGGGTCTGGAATGTCCCACGCGTCGACCGTTGTCGGCACATACGGACAGGCGTCGCCGCAGCCCATCGTCACAGCCCAGTCGGCGTGCAATTGCATCTCCGGCAGGAGCTTGCGCGGTCGGCGTCCCGCCAGGTCGATGCCGATCTCGCGCATCGCTTCGACCACGCTGGGCCAGATCGCCGGCGCCGGGTTCGAGCCCGCCGACTCCGCGCGCACATCACTCGGCGCGCCGCGCTCGAAAAACGCCTGCGCCATCTGCGAGCGCCCCGCGTTGTGGTTGCACACGAACAGCACGTACTTCACAGCTCACCTCCCAGCCGGCATAAATGACCAGTCTATCTATTGACAGACATCACTTCAATCGATATATGTAGATTGATGGCTTTCGATCTGGAGCTCGCGCCAAAGCACAAACGCCCGCCGGGCGAGCCGTGCTGCGAGCCGGTGGTCTATCCCGATGTGGAGCGCCAGCAGGCCGAGCGAATGGCCACTGTCGCGAAGGCGCTCGGCGACCCTGTTCGCCTACAGCTGGTCGACGTGCTGCGAAAGCACGCGGGCGCGGTCTGTGTCTGCGAGCTGGTCCCACTGTTCGAGCTTTCCCAGCCAACCGTCTCGCACCACCTCAAGGTCCTGCGCGAAGCGAGAATCGTCGACTCCGAGCGCCGCGGCCTCTGGGCCTACTACTACGTCGTCCCCGAAGCGCTGAAGGAGCTTTCCGCATGGCTGAGCTGAACACCATCCGCGAGGCGGTCCGCGCCAAGTACGCTGCCGCGGCGCGCGCCGCCGAGAACCCCGATACCGCGGGCTGCTGCAGCCCCGCTGACCGCATCGGCGTCTTCGGCGCCGCGCTCTACCAAGAGGCCGACGTGCCCGAGGCCGCGATCGGCGCCTCGCTCGGGTGTGGCGTGCCGACTGCGGTCGCCGAGCTGCGCGACGGCGAGACCGTTCTCGACCTAGGCTCCGGAGCAGGTGCCGACGTGCTGATCTCCGCGCGGCGCGTCGCTCCCCACGGGCGCGCGATCGGCCTTGACATGACCGACGAGATGCTCGAGCTCTCGCGCCGCAACGCCGAGAAGGCGGGAATCGAGAACGTCGATTTCCTCAAGGGCTACCTCGAGGACATCCCGCTCCCAGACCAGAGCATCGACGTCGTGATCTCCAACTGCGTCATCAACCTCTCCGCCGACAAGCCACAAGTCCTCAGAGAAGCCGCACGCGTCCTGAGAGCGGGCGGCCGCCTCGCGATCTCCGATGTGATCGCAGACGCGGGAATGGACGCAGCCACTCGCGCAGACATCGCACAATGGACCGGCTGCATCGCCGGCGCACTCACCCAGGCGGAGTTCCGCACGGCGCTCGAACAAGCCGGCTTCAGCGAGATCGAGTTCCGCGAAACCCACCGCGTGCACGAGCACGCCGCCGCCAACATCATCCGAGCCAGCAAACCAGGCCGATAGCAGCCTGCTTCCCGCGCGCGGAAAGTGGGCGGCGTCCGCCCAAACGTCGCGTTAGACGAAAGCGCCTGAAGTCATACGCCCCGGACGGCGCGTTGGCTACGCGCGCGCGTACTCCTCGGCCGATCGCGACTCAAACTCAAATCCCACAAAAGCATCGCTGCCCGTGACCCACGCATCGTGACCCGGCTCGATCAGGTAGGCGTCTCCGGCTTTCAGGTCCGCCTCCGTCCCATCGTCGTGCACCACATGCATGGCGCCGGACTGGACGATGCCCACGTGGCGAACCTGGCAACTCTCGGTGCCGACGATTGGCTTGATGCATTCAGACCATCGCCAGCCGGGCTCGAGCGCAAAGCGGCCAACCGTCGTGCCGCCGACGCGGACCAGGTCGATTCGCGCCTTCTCTGGAGTCCGCCTTTCGTCCGGTGAATCGAAATCCAGCCGCTGAACGCCAGCCATACCAGTCCCCTCCTTCGCCGTTGGCCCCTCTGCCGGGCGAACGCTAACCGCTTGCAACCTCGCGATCAAGTGACGCGCCGGGCGGGCGCCTAGGGCGTTTTTTGATTCGGCAGGCGAGCCCGGGGGTCGAGCAAATCACGTCGGGTTGGCCGAGTTTGCGTCTGAGTCGGGCGATGGTGCCCGATAGGGTGGCGTTGTGGTGGGCCGCTATGGGAGCTTCTTCATCGCCAGCACGGGCGCGTCCGCTGCCATCTTGGGGTTGCTGGTCGTCGCGGTATCGGTCGTCAACGCGGATGACGCGAACCCGACAACTCGGGAGAGGCGCACTGTGTTGGCGGGGAGCGCGTTTGTTGCCCTGGTCGACATCTTCTTCGTCTCGATCGTGGCCTTGACCGGGGGCTCAGTCGTCTTCGGGCTATCAAGCCTCGCGATGGCAACCGTCGGCCTGCTGGCCACGAGTCGGCTGATACCGAGGGCAAGGCGGACTGGGAACTTCTCCCGCGGCTTTCGAGCCAGAGAGCTGAATCTCGCCTTCGCGGCGATTTCGGCTGGGGTCTACCCAGTGCAGCTCGGCCTCGCGGTAGCGCTCCTGGCGAACACCCAGAGTGCCGCGCTGCAACGTGCCTTGGTCCTCGTCGTTGTCGCTTTGTATGGCAGCGCCCTTGGTCGGGCATGGGTGGTCACCGGGATATCCCGGCGGGGAGAAGAAGAACACGCCCCGCGCTCGGATATGGAGGATTAGCCAGCGGGGCGCTGTTCGGTCGGTCCGTGGGTGGCCGGGTTCGACAGGCCCGGTCGTAGTTGCGATACTCGGACTTGTGTGGAGGGCAGCTTTGTCGCGTCGCACGCGCGTTGTGTTGGTGGGGCTCGCGGCGGGGACGCTGGTTGGCTGGATCGTCTCTGTCGATGAGATGCGCGGGATGGACGCGGGTCCGGGCACGGATCTTGGCGCGTTCGGTTGGTTCATCGGTGTATGGGTGGCGATGATGGCGGCGATGATGCTGCCGTCGGCGGCGCCGGTCGCTGTGCTTGTCGCGCGGCTGCGCGACGGCGCCGAGGCCTGTGTGTTCATGGTCGGTTACTTGGCTACCTGGACCGGGTACGGCTTGGTGGCGTACGGGGTCTACCGGGTGATTCGCGCGAGTGGTCCCTCGTTTGTGGCTTGGGATGCGCGGGGGCCGTGGGTGGCGGGTGGTGCGCTCGCCTTCGCAGGCGTCTACCAGCTGACGCCGCTGAAGAGCTCGTGCTTGCGGCACTGCCGTTCGCCGCTGGGCTTCGTCGTGCGCGCCCGCGGCGGCCTGCTCGGCGCGTTGCGGGCCGGTGCCGGCCACGGTGCCTATTGCGTCGGCTGCTGCTTTGGGCTGATGCTGGCGCTTTTCGCGTTGGGCGTGATGAGCATCGTCTGGATGGCGATCGTTGCGGCCGCGATCTTGGTCGAGAAGACGTTGCCCCGCGGTCAGCACACTGCGATCGTGCTCGCGGTCGTCCTTGCGGGGCTCGGGATTTGGGTCGCGGCGCTTCCGGCGAGTGTGCCGGGCCTGACCCAGCCGCACAGCACGGCGATGATGCACCCGTGAGCTGGCGGATCCGCGGCAGCTACTTCGAATCGTGCAACTGCGAGGCGATCTGTCCGTGCCGACGCATCGACGGTGTGCCTGGCGGGCGCTCGACCCACGGCGAGTGTCTGGGCGTGCTCTCCTGGCTGATTGAGGAGGGGAGCGTCGAAGGAGTGGACGTGGCGGGCCAGCCCGTCGCGATAGCGCTCCGCTACAGCGACGACGAGGAGGGTTCGCCGTGGACGTGGATCCTCTACCTCGACGCGCGCGCGAGCGACGAACAACATACGGCGCTCGAGAGGATCTTCAGAGGCTGGCTCGACGGCGACCAGCGCGAACACTTCCCCTGGGTGAGGAAGGCGAACGCGCCGCTCGCCGTACGCCGAGTCGAGATCGACGTCGATCACACACGCCGACGTCAGCTGCTGCGCGTGCGCGAGCTGGTCAACGTCCGCATCCACGACCGGCATGAAGGGGGAGAGGCGGTCACATGCGTCATACCAGGGCACGACCGTGCCGGCGAAGAGCTCGTCGCCGATACGCTGCTGGTCGAGGATGGCCCGCTCGCGTTCAACTACACGGGCACGTGCGGCTACGGATCGACTTTCGACTACCGCGGAGAGGACTAGCTCGACCAGTTCTTCGCGACGGCACGGTGGTCAGTGGTCCAGGGAGTTGGCGCCCCAACCCGCGTATGGGTCGACGTGGCGTGGGACGTCGTGCCAGTACTGTCGGAAGTGCGCGCAGCGGCCGGTCTTGCGATCGAGTTGCGCAATGAAGCATCCGACCAGCGTGCCGCGCTCGCCAGGCTTGGTCATCTTGGTCCAGAACTCGCCGACGACGCAGTCGCCCTCGACGATCGGTCTCCCCATCCGCACGCTTGCAGCGCCCTCGGCCACCTGCTCGCGGCGAATGTAGTCGAGGATCTGCTCGCGGCCGACGACCGTCTCGTCAGTGGGGTGCTCGACGTAGACCGCGTCGTCGGTGAACAGGTCCGCGAAACCTTCGAAGTCCCACTCCTGCCAAGTCCGCCCGTAGCCCTCGACGAACGCGATCGCCCTCTCCCGATCCATCACGTTCCTCCTCCTGTCGGTCGGTAAGCATCGCGCGGCATGCTCGCACGCCAAGGACGCGCAAGCCCGTAGAACGCGATGCCGCTTCGCGCGAAAAGCAGCCACCAGGTTTGCCCGCTCGCGTTCACGCACAGGGGGCAACGCGAGGCGAGTATGGACGCCGACTCAGAATCAAAAAGGCCCAGATTTCCTGGGCCTTTTCGATAGCGGGGGCGGGATTCGAACCCGCGACCTTCGGGTTATGAGCCCGACGAGCTACCAGACTGCTCCACCCCGCGGCGGACCTACACGTTAGCAGTCATCATGGCTACCGGGCAAGCGCTGCGACGCAACGGTGCGTGCATCGCGCCCGGGGGTTCGGCGAGAATCCCCGCATGGCGCGAGTCTTTGTGACGCACGAGATCGCCGGTGAGGCGCTGGGGCGTCTGCGGGCCGCGCATGACGTGAAGGTGTGGCCCGGGGAGTTGCAGCCATCCGCGGAAGAGCTGCGGGCAGCGGTCGCGGATGTCGAGGGACTGCTGTGCATGCTGACCGACACGATCGATCTGTCGCTGATCGCCGCCGCGCCGCGACTGCGAGCCATCGCCAACTACGCGGTCGGGTTCGACAACATCGACCTCGCGTCGGCGCGGGCGCGAGGCATCGCGGTCGGCAACACGCCAGACGTGCTGACCGACGCGACGGCAGACCTGGCATTCGCGTTGCTCCTCGCGTCGGCGCGGCGCTTGGTGGAGGCCGAGCGTGCGGTCAGGAACGGAGCTTGGCAGACGTGGGAGCCGACGCGCTGGAACGGCGCCAGCGTGTACGGAGCGACGCTCGGGATCGTCGGCTTCGGGCGGATCGGGCAGGCTGTCGCCCGGCGCGCCGAAGGCTTCGCGATGACCGTCCTGGCGACGCCGGCAACGCCGCTCGATGAGCTTCTGGAGCGCAGCGACTTCGTGAGCCTGCACTGTCCGCTGACCGAGCAGACCTGGCACCTGATCGACGAAACCGCGCTCCGACGCATGAAGCCGAGCGCGATCATCATCAACACCGCGCGCGGCGCGATCATCGATCAGCAGGCGCTGGCGGCCGCGCTGCGTGACCACGCGATAGCCGGCGCGGCACTCGACGTCACCGATCCGGAGCCACCGCCGCACGACGATCCGCTGTTCGACGCGCCGAACGTTACCCTGCTCCCGCACATCGGCTCGGCCACGCACAGCGCGCGGTCGCAGATGACCGAGCTAGCCGTCGCTAACCTGCTCGCCGGTCTCGACGGGCAGCCGATGCCCCATCCCGCCACCTGATGCGCGTCGCGGTCACAGACATAGGCACCAACTCGACGCGGCTGCTCGTTGCCGAGATCGCCGGCGACGGCTCGCTGGTCGAGCGCGAGCGGCGTACAGCGATCACACGGCTCGGCGAGGGAGTCGATGCGAGCGGAAGTCTCGGCAACGCTGGAATCGGCCGGGTGCGCAAGGTGCTGGACGACTATCAGCGCGTGACGCGTGAGCAGGCGGTCGATGCGAGCATCGCGGTGCTGACGAGCGCCGTGCGCGACAGCGCGAACGGCGAGGAGTTCGTCGCGCTGCTGCGCGAGCACTACGGTCTCGAGGCGCGCATCCTCAGTGGCGACGAGGAAGCCCGGCTCACGTTTCTCGGCGCGATGAGCGAACGCAGCGGCACCGACACGCTCAAGACACTCGTGATCGATGTCGGTGGCGGCTCGACCGAGCTGATCGTCGGCGTGCGGGACCACGTCGACTTCCACGTGTCGCTGCAGCTCGGCGTGGTCCGCCAGACGGAGCGGCACCTGCACCAAGACCCACCGTCCGAAGCCGCCCTGCGCGCGCTCAGGCGAGACATTCGAACGCTGATCGAGCGCGACGTCCCCTTGCGCGAGCGGCGAGGCGTCGACCGCGCGATCGCGGTTGCCGGCACCGCAACCTCGCTTGCGGCGATCGATCAGGCGCTCGAGCCCTACGACCGCGAGCGAGTGCACGGCCACCGGCTCGAGCTCACGACAGCGCGCCTGCTGCTGGCACGGCTCGCGTCCGTGCCGCTCGCCGAACGACGCAAGACGCGTGGGCTGCACCGGGACCGCGCGCCGACGATCGTCGCCGGCGTTGCGATCTTGATCGAGGTGCTCGAGGCATTCGCGCTCGACGGATTCGAGGTCTCCGAGAACGACATCCTGCGTGGCGCCGCGCTGGCACGCGCAGCGGACGCTGGTTACGCGAGACTAGGGTTGAGCTGACGCGTATCACTTCGCATGCCCGCGCCAAGGTCGACCAACCCGAAGCAGCCTGACCGGCTGGACCGGCTGAACGCACTGCTCGCGCGCGTCGCCAAGTCCAACGAGTTCCAGCGCCGTCGCCTGCCCGAGCTGCCGCTCAGCTCACTCGACGAGCTGGCGCGGATACCACCAGTGAGCAAGGAGACGCTCGTCGCCGATCAGCAGGCGCACCCGCCGCACGGCACGAACCTGAGCTTCCCGCTCGAACGGTTCACGCAGCTGCACCAAACGAGCGGCACGCGCGGCCCGGTCCTGCGGGTGCTCAACACGGCCGAGGACTGGGCGTGGTGGCGGCGCTGCATGGCCGAGGTCCTGCGCGCCGCCGGCATCGGTCCCGGCGACCGCGTAGCCCTCGCCTACTCGTTCGGTCCACACCTGCTGTTCTGGGCGTCCTACGAAGGCGTCGAGGAGGTCGGCGCGGCACGCGTCGGCCTCGGCGGCATGGACTCGCAGCAGCGGCTACATGCCCTACGCGACTACGAGGCAACTGCCGTCCTCTGCACCCCGACATACGCCGTCCACCTCGCCCAGGTCGCAGCGCAACAGGGGCAGCTCGATGCGTTCGACACGGTCGAGCGCCTCGTTTGCAGCGGCGAGCCGGGCGCATCGATCCCGGCAGTGCGCGCGCGGATCGAGGCCGCGTGGAACGCGCGCTGCTTTGACCATGCGGGCCTCTCCGAGGTCGGCGCGGCGACCTACCCGTGCGCCGAAGCTGGTGGGCTTCACATCCTCGAGGACGAGTTCATAGGCGAGATCGTCGACCCCGCGACCGCTGAGCAAGTCGAGGACGGCCAGGTGGGCGAGCTCGTCCTGACGGCTCTCGGACGCACCGGCTCGCCGGCGATCCGCTACCGCACGGGCGACATCGTCGACCGCCGTGACCAGCCATGCCCCGCCGGTCACGCGGGTCGCTGGCTGCCGCGCGGCATCCTCGCGCGGAGCGACGACATGGTCGTGATTCGCGGGATGAACGTCTTCCCGTCCGCGATCGAGCAGACGATGCGCGAGGCAGCCGAGATCGGCGAGTTTCGAATCACCTTCTACACCGAGTCGAGCGCGATGGACGAGGTGAAGATCGAGGTCGAGCTCGAGCGTGCAGAGGACGTGCGGGCAATCCAGTCGCGCCTGCGCCAGCAGCTCGGTCTGCGCGTTCGGATCGTGCCGCTCAAGCCGGGGATTCTGCCGTCGAGCACCGACAAGGCGCGCCGGGTCGTCGACATGCGTTCCCTCGCGCGCTGAGCGCGATGCCCGGGGCGGGATTCGAACCCGCACGTCCTCGCGGACAGCGGTTTTTAAGACCGCCGGCTGTACCGATTCGCCAAACCCGGGCCGGGCGGAAGCCATCGTAGCCGCTCCCGACAAGTGTTGAGCGCGCGTGAAGGACCTCTGGGAGCGCAACTCGCGAGCCGCTACCGTGTATTGGACGCAGAGCGCGGATCAGGCAATGGAAGCGCATGCACTCAGCGAGGAGCACCTCGCCGCGCGTCGCGGGCCGACCGCGCTGCTCCGACTCGCGGGCGACGAGCGGCTCGTCGCGTTGACGCGCGCTGGCAACCAGGCGGCATTCGAAGTGATCGTCGCCCGCTACCAGTCGCGGCTGCACTCCTTCTGCGCCCGCATCGTTGGCTCGCGCGAGGATGCCGAGGACGTGCTGCAAGAGGTCTTCGCAGCGGCGTTCAACGCACTGCTGGCCGATCGGCGCGAGATCAACCTGCGGCCGTGGCTTTACCGGATCGCGCGCAACCGCTCGCTCAACCACCTGCGTCGTCACTCCGCGATCGCCGTCGACTCGATGGATGCGCACTACGCCGACATGGGAATCTCGACGAGCGACAAGGTCTTCCGGCGCGAGGACTTCAAGCTGCTCGTGGCGGACATTCACCGCCTGCCGGAGACGCAGCGGACCGCGCTGCTGCTGCGTGAGATCGACGGCCTCGCCTATGAGCAGATCGCAGCCGCGATGGATACGACGGTACCCGGCATCAAGTCGCTGCTCGTGCGCGCGCGGCTCGGGCTCGCCGAGGCGGCCGAGGCGCGCAAGCTCACGTGCGACGAGGTCCGGCTCGAGCTGGCGAAGGTCGCCGAGGGAATCGGCTCGCTGACGCAGCCGTCCCGACGCCACCTCAAGAGCTGCGACCGCTGCGCGAGCTTCCGCAAACACCTGCGTTCCAACAACCGCGCGCTCGCCGCACTCTCACCGCTCGGTCCCGTGGTGCTGCTCAAGCAACTGTTCGCCGGCAAGGTCGGGGCCGGCGCCGGCGCGGGCGGTGCCACCGCGGGGAGCGCCGCGGCCGGCGCGACAGGGGCGGTCGGCGGCGGCGCCGGCGCATTGACCGCGGGTGCCGTTGCCGCGAAGACGCTGACGACCGTAGCCGCCGCAGCGCTGCTGACCGTGGGAGCGGTCGCCACGGGTCGCACCCACCATCACTCTCTGCGCTCCCTGACGCTTGCGCCGCGCGTCACGAGCGAGCAGGTCGCAACCACAACCGTCTTCCCGAGCGTCCCGACCACGCGCACCCACGATGCGCGCCACCATCACCCCGCCACGCTGGCACTGCTGACGAACGCCGCCAGTGGCGCAACGGCCTCGACCGGAACGACGAGCGCCACGTCATCCGAGCAGGTGACAACGACGACCGTGTTCCCGAGTGGCGCCACCGGCTCAAGCGGCGCGTCAAGTGGCGTGAGCACGGCAACGAGCCCCGCTCCGGCGGCGCCGAGCGTAACTCCGGCAGCGAGCGCTGACAGCAGCGCGGGCACGGGCGGCGGCGCGAGCGGCAGCGTCACCGTGAGCGGCACCACCGGCGCGAGTGGCACCACCGGCGCGAGTGGCGCCACCGGCGCGAGCGGCAGCACCGGAGCCACCGGCTCGTCCGGGACTAGCGGTGCGACGGGGCCAACCGGAGACAGCGGCGCCTCCGGAGCGAGCGGACCGAGCGGCGCGAGCGGACCGACCGGCAGCTAGCCCGAGATACGCAGCGTCGCGAGCGGCTCGCTCAGCAGCCCGGCCGGCTGAAAGAGAACGCCGACTCCGCCCTGCCCTGGCTCATACAGCGCTCCCGCCAAGTTGCTCTTGCCAGGGCCGACGATCCCTGACAGGACGGGTTGGGCGAGCAGCGAGACGATGATGCCGTCGCGGATGCCGACGAGCGCGGGCGTGAGGAAGATCACGCGGCCGAAGTAGGTGCTGCCGTCGATCGCGCGCGTGTAGGTGAAGTCATAGCCCGCTGCGCCGTTGACGACCGTCGGACCCGTGTTCTGCAGCGAGACGCCCGGCGTGTGCGCCGCAAACGCGCGCATGTAGTTGGCGGCGACGACCGGCTCGATGCCAGTCGCCTCCCCGGCGAACCGCGGCAGGCGCAGCGGCGCGATCGCGATCTCGGCAGCGAGCCGCGAGCCACGATAGCCGGCCATCAGCAGAGCGTCGCCGGCGGGCGTCGTCTCGCGCCTCAGCCCGGAGAAGCTGAAGCTATAGCGCACGCCCCCAGCGCTGCCACTGATGCTGCTCTGACCGCTGCGCAGGGCCGCGAGCAGCGCTATCGCCACGACGACCGCTGCCGCCGCGACGACCAGCGAGCGCATGTGGCGCGGCATGCCGCCAAGTCGCGTGCTCAGGAGCTCCGGCAGGGCCGGTCCGTAGCTCGGCTTGACGCGCGCCGCAAGCCTCACGCCGGGCGGCTCCGGCAGGCCCGCGTCACTCGCCGACCGCGAACATCGCCTCGAGGTCGTGCTGCGAGAAGGCCTCGAATGCGACCATCGTCTGGGTCCGCGTGACGCCCGGCAGCTGCGCGATGCCGTTCTGGACGACGCTCGCCAGGCGGTCGTGGCTGTGGATCCTGACGATCGCCACGAAATCCCACGGGCCGGTCACCGAGTAGCACTCGGACACGCCCTCGACGTCCGCGATCTGGCCGCCAAGCGTTTGCATCGTGGCGCGCTCGGCCTCGATCAGGACGATCGCATGAGTCACAGCCTGTGGGCCTCCCCGGGCTGGAGCACGATCACCTCGGCGCCGGTGCTGCTCTCGACATCGGACTTGAAGGCCGAGACGTCGCTCACAATCGGCGGGAACGTGTCGTAGTGGCAGGGGATCACCTGTCGCGGCGCGACCATCCGCACGGCTTCGACGGCGTCTTCACGGTCCATCGTGTAGAAGCCGCCGATCGGCACGAGCGCCACGTCGATCGCGTGCCGGCGTCCGATCAGCTCGAGATCGCCGAACAGGCAGGTGTCGCCGAGGTGATAGATGGTGGCACCGCCGAATTGCACGATGAGACCGGTCGGCGTGCTGACGGTGCCCTTCGGCGTCATCGAGCTGTGCCAGGCCGGCACGAGCTTCACCGAGCCGCCAGCGAAGCTCACGCTGCCACCGAGGTTCGGGCCGATCACGTTCTCGAGACCCTCCCCCGTCAGCTCCTCCGCGATCTCGACGATCGTTATCACGGTCGCACCGCTGCGCTTGGCGATCGGCACGGTGTCGCCGTAGTGGTCGCCGTGGCCGTGAGTCAGGAGGATCACGTTCGGCGTGAGCTCCGCGGCGGCAACCGCGGCCTTTGGATTGCCGGTCAGGAACGGATCGATCAGCACCGAGGTAGCGCCGTCGCTGAGCTCGAAGCTGGCGTGGCCAAGGAACCGAATGTCCATCTGCGTCAGGCCTCCTCGCTGGGTGTTGGCGGCGGGCCGGCGAGCTCGTTGGCGAGCTCGAAGCCGACGGCAACGCCGACGAGCATGCCGATCCGCGTCTGTTCGTCGACGAGCGCGCGAACCGCCGCGAGCCGCGTTGCCGCGTCACTCTCATCGCTTGCCTGCCGCAGCAGCTCCTCATGCACAGCCCCGAACCAGCCGCCCTCGGCGAGCGCGCTGTCGAGCACGCCCGCGAGGCTCGGGGCAGCATGCGTAACGATCTCCGAGGCGTGCGCGAAGCGCTCCGGATCGCCGAGCCGCGCGACGGCTGCGTCAACCTCGCTCGCCGAATAGGTACGCGCGACCATCGACGGCATGATACGTGCCGCCGGCCAAGCGCAGGAGCGGCGCCGCGGCGCTATGCGCGCTCGCGCCGCGCCAGCAGCAAGCCGACGAGGTAGCCCCAGACGACGCCGAAGCCGCCGGCGAGCGCGCTCATCTCGGGCCGTGCGATTGGCAACGCGAGCAGCGCGACGCCGATTGCGGCCGTCCCAAGGAGATCGCCGTCATAGGAGCGACCGCGGCGACGCGCGAGCATGTCCGGCACGGCCCAGGCGCAGAGCAGGGCGAGCGCGCCGCCGTTGCCGCCAACCGCGGTGCTGCTGGCGTGGAGTGCGAGCGCGACGTAGGCGCCCCCCGACGCGCCGATCATGAACAGCGAGAGCACGACGAGCCGCCCGTGCCGGCGCTCGAGCAGCCAGCCGAACAGCGCGATCGCAGCGAGCGTGGCGAACTGGCACACCCCCGCGCCGAAGGCCGAAAAGTGGTGCGCGTAGCCCGGGGCGTAATACGCGAACGGCGTCGTCAGCACGTGCCACCAGTGCGCGCCGAGCGGGTTGTTCGCGACGAGCTGCCCGTCTGCGTCGAGGTAGCCGCCTCGCGCTGCGATCCATACGCCGCAGGTGGCAAGCACGATCAGCCAGGTGGCAAGAGGCGGGCGGTCGGCCCGGATCCCGGGAATCTCGCCACGGCGCAGGCGCCCGAGCGATGGCGTCGGCAGCCGGCTCGCGCGCGAAACGCGCTGCAGGCCCTTGTCGAGCTTCGGCGCACGCTTGCGCAGACGCGTGCCGCAGTAGGGGCACTCGGTCACATACGGGCTGACCTCGGCCCCGCAGTCTGGGTTCTTGCAGACAACGAAGAGATCAGCCGGCGGCATAGCGATGATTCTAGGACGGAGCGCTCGAAAGCTCGACCGCACTCCATCCGCCAGGCGCAACCGGTAGCCTCTGCCACCAGCTCATGAAGATGCGCCAGCCTCTCAGCTCCTTCGAACGCGCGTTCGAAGAAGAGATGGAGATCGACCGGCAGCGTCGGGAGGCGCTACGCCGGGCCAACGAGCGGCGCGCGCGCAAGCGCAGCATCGCGCGCAACACGCGGATGGGACGCATGCGTTACGTCGTCCTGTCGTTCACGCTGACGACCACGGCGATCGTCGTCAGCTACGCGATGTTCCGCGTGCTCTACCTCGTGCTCGAGTAGCCGCCGATCAGACGAGCGGCGGCGGTTCGATGACCGCGACGTCGGTGACGGGGAGGCTGGCACCCTGCTCACGCTGGATCTCCAGATAGACCTCGCGCCGATAGACCGGGACGGTGCGCGGCGCCTGGATCCCGATCCGGACCTTCTCGCCGATCACCGAGAGGACCGACACCTCGACGTCGTCGCCGATCATGATGCTCTGGCTGGACTTCGCCGGCACCGTGCGCGGCGCCTGCATGCCAACCCGCACCCGCTCGCCGAGCGGTGAGCGAAACCCGACTTCGATATGCACCTTCTCACCGACGACCGAGGTGACTGAGACCTCGATGTCATCGCCGATCATGATGCTCTGGCCCGCTTTTCTCGTCAGCACGAGCATGTGACCCCTCACTCTCCCGATCTCTGCGCACCATTAACTCGGTTCCGGAGGCGGAATGCAAGCGGCGCTAGCTGTTTGCGCTAGTGTCCCGCGATCGATGGCGCGCAAGTCGCTGAGACCGCACCTCAACCAAATCCGCACTTGGACGCGCCAGGGCCGCACGGATGCGTGGGTCGCACATCAGCTCGAAGTGACTGTGCAGCAGATCCAGAGCTTCAAGCGAGAGAACGGACTGATCGAGGACGAGCAGGCGCCCGAGGCGCCGTTCGTCGAGGAGATCGACCTGCGCGCGGAGGATGACGCACTGATCGCCGCCGAGCTGGAAGCCGCCGAGCAGGCGCGGCGTGAAGCCGAGGAGGCGGAGCGTGTCCGCCGCGAAGCCGAGGAGACCGAGGCGAAGGCGGCGGCGCCAAAGCGGCGCACCCGCGGCGGGCGCGGGCGTGGCAAGGCCCAGACCGGTCCGCTGGAGGGCACCTTCGACCACGGCGAAGAGGGGTACGGGCTCTGGCTCGACCCGGCGATCGCGGACAACCCGATCTATGCCGAGCACTGGGCGGGATACCGCCCGGTTACAGTGACGATCGAGGAGGATCAGATCGTCATCCGGCGCGCCGAGTAGGACCTCAGCGCTCAGCGCTGCGGTGACGGCCAGTCACGAGCGCGTCGCAGGTGGCGGTAGAACGCCGCGTCGCTGACCCACTGCTCCCAGGCGACCGGCTCAGCGGGAGCCGCTTGAAGCGCCAGACCGAGTGCCCAGGCCGGCGAACCATCGTAGACCTCGACGAGCTCGGCTACGAGAAACGAGTTGCCCAGACGCCAGCGCAGTTCGGCGGCGATGCGTTCGACTACACGCTCGATCGCGGCGCGCTGCGCGGGCGCCGCCTGCGCCAGACGCCGGTCGCCGTCCTGCCAGTGGTGTAGCGCGGTCTCGAGCATCGCTAATGCCCGGCGCGCCCGCGCTCAGTTGTCCGGCAAGCCGCTGACCACGTACTCGCGCTCGCCCGCCCGGACGAGGCCGAGCCCGCGCGCTTCGCGCTCAACAGTGCTCGGCTGAGAGAGCGCCCGCTCCTGCGCGCGCAGCGCAGCGGCCTGGCGCTCGAGCGCCACCACCTGCGCGTGGCGCACCGACGCCTCGTGCAGGTCGCCGAGCAGGCTGCGGATCGGACTGACATAGAGGTAGCCGAGAACGACAAGCACGAACAGCATCGCAGCCCGGCTGACCCGGTCCCAGCGGACGCGCGTGTGACCCACGCCGCGCGGTCGTGCGACGGTGTGGCGCTGCGAACGAGGCGAAGCCTCCACGCTTCGGCTTTCGCGGCGCTCGCGGCGCCTCCTGCAAGCTAGCGACGAAACGCGGCGTGACCCGCGAAGCGCGCGCGCGCGCCGAGCGCCTCCTCGATCCGCAACAGCTGGTTGTACTTCGCGACGCGCTCGCTGCGCGCCGGTGCGCCGGTCTTGATCTGGCCGACGCCGGTCGCAACGACGAAATCGGCGATCGCGACGTCTTCGGTCTCGCCCGAGCGATGCGATACGACGGCCGTATAGCCGGCGCTGCGCGCGAGCTCGATCGCCGCGAGCGTTTCGCTGACGGTCCCGATCTGGTTGAGCTTGATCAGGATCGAGTTCGCCACGCCGCTGTCGATGCCGCGCCGCAGACGCTCAGTGTTGGTGACGAAGACGTCATCGCCAACGAGCTGAATGCTCGCGCCGATCCGCTCGGTCAGCGCCCGCCAGCCGTCCCAATCCTCCTCGTCCATCCCGTCCTCGAGCGAGACGATGGGGTAGCGCCCGACGAGCGCCGCCCAGTAATCCGCCATCGCCAGGTGGTCCAGCGTGCGACCCTCGTGCTCGAGAACGTAGGCGCCATCCTTGTAGAACTCGCTCGCCGCCGGGTCGAGCGCGATCACGACATCGTCGCCGGCGCGCCAACCGGCGCGCTCGATCGCCTCGAGCAGCAGCTCGAGCGCCGCCTCGTTGGACGGCAGGTCAGGTGCGAAGCCGCCCTCGTCGCCGACGGCGCTCGCCAGCCCGCGGTCGTGCAACGTCGCCTTGAGCGCGTGATACACCTCGGTGCCGATGCGCATGCACTCGCTGAAGCTCGATGCTCCCGCGGGCACGATCATGAACTCCTGGAAATCGACCTTGTTGTCAGCGTGCGCACCGCCGTTGAGCACGTTCATCATCGGCACCGGCAGCAGGTCGGCGCCCTCGCCGCCGAGATAGCGCCAGAGCGGCACTCCGCGCTCGGCGGCGCTCGCCTGGGCGGCGGCGAGCGAGACGCCAAGCAGCGCGTTCGCCCCGAGCCGAGCCTTGTTCGGCGTGCCGTCGAGCTCGATCAGTCGCGTGTCGAGCGCCTGCTGGTCGGCGGCGTCGCTGCCGGCAATCGCTGAGGCGATCTCGCCGTTGACGTTGGCGACCGCGTTCGCGACGCCCTTGCCGCCGTAGGGCTGGCCGCCGTCACGCAGCTCGACGGCCTCGAACTCGCCGGTCGATGCGCCGGACGGCACCGCCGCACGCCCGCGCGCGCCGCCCGCGACCGTCAGCTCCACCTCAACCGTCGGATTCCCGCGGCTGTCGAAGATCTGCCTAGCGTGTACCTGCTCGATCTTGCTCACTGCAACTCCTAGGTTGTTGACTGCAAATTGGCGTGCCGGCGATCGCACGAGCGACCCAGCCGTGCAGCAGGCACACGCGCTTCAACGGTGGCGATCCGGCGATGCTGCCGGTGCGCCATCCGCGTGTGCCCGGGTCGAGCATCCAGTCCTACGTGGTCCCGCTCGTGCCGGTCGACGTGGACGAGCTGGCCGGAGCGTTGCTGCAAACCGCGCTGTCCATGTAGGCCGATGCGCACGTGGTGCGCGACTTCCACGACTTGGTGAAGCTGGTCTTGAGCTTGTTCAGCGCCGTCGTCTCCTGCGTATCGACCAGCTGCGCCTTGATCGTCGCGCTGGCCGCGGCGAGACTCTCCACGCTGCGCGGCGTCGAGCCGGTCACCTTGAAGACGTAGTAGCCGAACGCCGTCTTGACCGGGCGCTCGAGCACGCCGACCGGCGCTTTGAAGATCGCCGTGCTCAGGACTGGCGTCTCCTCACCAGGCTCGATCCCATCAGCGACGCCGCCAGTGTTCTTGGTCGTCGGATCGATCGAGTACTGCTTGGCGACCTTGGCGAAGCTCGCACCGCCAGCGAGCAGCGACTCGACCTTGGCCGCGGCCGCGGCGCTCTTTGCCAACACGAGCTCGATGTTGCGGCGTTCGGGCTGCGTGTACTGGGCGATGTGCGACTTGTAATAGTGCGCGATCTGCGCGTTTGACACCTTGCTCGCCGTAGCATCGACCTTCTTCGTGATCATCTGCTGGCCGAGGCTGTACAGCGCGAGCCACTTGAGGTCGGCAACCGTGAAGCCGGACTCGGCGAGGTAGCTGTCGAGCTTCGCTGTCGTCGGGAAGCTGGTCTTGCTCTCCTGCGCCCAGTACTTTGCGATCGCCGCCTTGCTCACGTGGACATGCTCGTCGTATGCCTCACCCTGGATCCAGACGTCCTGGACGAGCAGCGTGATGACCTCCTGGCTGAGCGTCTGATAGGTCGAGCTGCACTGGGCCTTCAACTTGCTCGCTGACGGGATCGTCGCGCCCTTCGCGTACTCGGCGCGTGTCGCAGCGATGCACCTGCTGTAGGTGGGCGGGTCTGGCACCGGCGGCGGGGTGTAGCCGCTGTTGGCGTAGGGGAGGCGGTCGGCGATCGTCATCCAATGGTCGAAGCCCGCCTTGCTGATCGCAAAGCTCCCGACGACGGCGATCGCGTTCGACGGCACGCTGCTGCCACACGCGCCAACGCTGACAGCGGTGGCGATCGCGGCGATGCACGCCACGGCTGTCCGCGTTCTCCTGTTCACGAGCCTCGCGGATGCTAGCGAATCGGCGCCCTCACGGCGGCCACTCTCAGGCTCGTGCGGCGCTGGCCGCGAGCACCGCATCGGCGGCCGCGAGCACGGCGGGGAAGCGCTCGCCCGGTGGCTCGGGTACGCGGACGAGAACCTGGGAGCGGCCCGACTCGTAGACGACGCCCTCGAGACGGGCGCGCAGCTCGCGTACCCCTGCCGAGTCGAGCTCGATCGGAGTGATCGCCAGCCGCCCGGCGCGGAAGGCGACCGCCCTCGCACCGGCGGCAGCGAGCTTGATCCGCGCGCGCTGCAGGTCGATCAGGTTCTCGACCGGCGCCGGCGGCGGACCGAAGCGATCGGCGAGCTCGGCGCGCAGCTGCTCGAGCTCGGCCACCTCGCGCGCGCCGGCGACTCGCCGATGGACTTCGATCTTCGCCTGCTCAAAGCCGACATAGCTGGCAGGCACGTAGGCATCCACGTCGACCTCCAGGCGAACCGGCTCCCACTCCTCGCCGGCCTCCGTCTCGCCCTCGGCGGCGCGCAGCGCCTCGTCGAGCATCTGCAAGTAGAGCTCGAAGCCGAGCGCCGCGACGTGCCCTGACTGCTCATCGCCCAGCAGGTTGCCGGCGCCGCGCAGCTCGAGGTCGCGCATCGCGATCTGAAAGCCCGCGCCGAGCTCGGTGAAGTCCGACAGCGCGGCGAGACGTTGGGCCGCCTCGGGGGTCAGCGCCGCGGCCGCGTCGTAGAGCAGGTAGGCGTAGGCGCGCTCGCGGCTGCGCCCGACGCGTCCCCTGATCTGGTAGAGCTGAGCGAGGCCGAAATGCTCGGCGTGCTCGACGACCAGCGTGTTCGCCTGCGGGATGTCGATCCCTGACTCGATGATCGAAGTGCAGACCAGAACGTCGGCCTCGCCGCGCAGGAAGCTCATCATCCGCGCCTCGAGCTCATGCTCATTGAGCTGCCCGTGCGCGACGGCGAAGCGCAGCTCGGGGCACAGACCGCGCAGGCCCGCCGCCACCTCATCGATCGTCTCGACGCGGTTGTGCATGTAGAAAGCCTGGCCGCCGCGCGCCTTCTCGCGCTCGAGCGCCTGGCGCACGAGCTGGGCGTCGTACTCGCCGACGTAGGTGCGCACCGGGCGCCGGCCTTCCGGCGGGGTCTCGATCACCGAGATGTCGCGCAGCCCGGCGAGCGACATCTGCAGCGTGCGCGGTATCGGCGTCGCCGATAGTGCGATCACGTCGACGCGCAGACGCAGCTGGCGCAGCAGCTCCTTCTGGCGGACGCCGAAGCGCTGCTCCTCGTCGAGGATCAGCAGGCCAAGATCCTTGGCGCGCACGTCACGGCTCAGCACGCGGTGGGTGCCGATCAGGACATCGACTTTGCCGGCGGCGAAGCGCGCGACCGCCGCGCGCTGATCGGCCTGGCTGCGAAAGCGCGAGACCTGCTCGACGCTGATCGGGTAGTCCGCGAGTCGCTCGTTGAACGTGCCGAAGTGTTGCTGGGCGAGAATCGTCGTCGGGACGAGTATCAGGACCTGCTTGCCGTCGGTGACGCACTTGAAGGCTGCGCGCAGCGCGACCTCCGTCTTGCCGTAGCCGACGTCACCGCAGATCAGCCGGTCCATCGGCCGTGGCGCCTCCATGTCGGCCTTGACGAGGTCGATCGCGTCGCGCTGATCGGGCGTCTCCGAGTATGGGAAGCGCGCCTCGAACTCACGCTGCCAGTCACCGTCGGCCGCGAAGGCGTGGCCCTCGCGGCGGCGGCGCTCGACATAGAGCGTCAGCAGCTCGCCGGCGAGCTCCTGAGCCGCATGCCGCGCCCGCGCCTTGAGCGTCTCCCAGCGCGTGCCGCCGAGCTTGGAGAGGGTCGGCTCGCCGGCGCCGGCGCCGACGTAGCGCGAGATCTTCGCGAACTGGTCGGTCGGGGCGTAGACACGGTCATCACCCTGGAACTCGAGCAGCAGGTAGTCGCGCGTGATGCCCGCCACGGTGCGCGTGTCAAAGCCCGCGAACCGCGCGACGCCGTGGTCCTCGTGAACGACGTGGTCGCCAGCGCGCAGGTCGGCGAAGCTGCGCAGAACGCCGCGGCGGCCCGTTGCCGGGCGAGCCGCCGGCCGCCGTCGCTGGTAGAGCCGGTGCTCGGGGATCACGGCCAGGCGCAACGCCGGCGCGATGAAGCCCTCGTGCAGAGCCGCCTGCACGAACGTGAGCTGGTCGGCTGGCGGTGCCTGCTCGATCCATTGCGCCCGCAGCCGCGCGAGGTTGTGCGCGGCACGCTCGCCGTCGCCGCGGCGCTGCCAGGTCACGACCGTGCGGTAGCCGGAGCGCAGCTCGCGCTCGAGCATCGCCTCGGCCTCGGCGAGCGTGCGCGCCGCGGGCAGCGTGGCCTGCGCGTGCAGCTCGATCGCGGCAGCGCCCGCCAGCGAGCTGAGGCGGACGCGAGCCCGCGCGTCGAGGGTCCGTTCGAGCTCGTCCGGTGCCACGTACAGCTGGCGCGCGGCACGGTCGTGGAAGGCAGCGCAAACGTCAGCCCAGTGGTCGCGGAGCGCCGGCGCCACCTCCTCGGTGCCGGCGACGACCAGCTGCGCCTCGTCTCCGACGAGCTCGAGCAGCGGCTGGAACCTCTCGAGCGGCAGCAGCTCGGCGATGTCGGCCCGCTCGCCGCCGGCCTGCGCGAGCTGACGGTGCTCGAGGGCGAGCTCGGCCGCACCGGCGATCTCGACAACCTCAACGGTGTCGAGCGAACGCTGCGTGAACGTCGAGAAGCTGCGCAGCGACTCGATCTCGATGTCGAAGAGCTCGACGCGCGTCGCGCGATCTGCGGTCGCGCCGAACACGTCGAGCAGCCCGCCGCGCACCGCGAACTGACCGCGCTCCTCGACCTGCCCGACGCGCTCGTAGCCCATCTCGACAAGCTGGGCCGCGCACTCCTCCAGATCGAGCAGATCGCCGACTGCGAGCGTGAAGGAACGCGGACGCAGGGCTGGATCCGGCACTTTCTCGGCGAGCGCCGGCGCCGAGGCGACGAGAACGGGGGCGGGCCTGCCGGCCGAGGCGTCCAGCACCGCGTCGAGCGCCGCGATGCGCAGGCCGACGAGATGCGGCGGCGGGGTCAGGTGCGACTCGTAGGTGACGCCACGGGAGGGGTAGAAGCGAACCGGCCGCGGCGCGAGCCAGGCGGCGAGATCGCCGGCGAGCTCGTGCGCGCCACGGTCGTCCGGGGCGACCACGATCGCCGGCGCATCGGGTCCGCGCGCGAGCAGCGCGGCGATCAGGAACGGCCGCAACGGCGCCGGGCAGAACGCCTCACCGCCGTCGCGGGCAAGCGACAGCGCGTCCTCGCTCTCGGCGAGGTGATCGAGCAGAACGGAAAGCATGCTCAGCCTTTCAACACTACGTCTGCAGCCGCGTCGCAGGCGCGGTCGATCAGCGCGCCGACATCGGCGGGCGGCTCGCGGAAGCGGGAGAGCACGTAGCCGGCGACGATCTCGGGATCGGTCGAGTCGGGCCTGCCAACGCCGACACGAACGCGCACGAACTCACCGCTGCCGAGCGCGGCCTTGATCGACTTGAGGCCGTTGTGGCCCGCGAGACCGCCGCCGACGCGGCTGCGCACCTCGCCGAAGCTCAGGTCGATCTCATCGTGGATCACGATCACGCGCTCGAGCGGCAGACGATAGGAGCCCCGGGCCGGCCCGACCGAGCGGCCCGCCTCGTTCACGAAGGTCAGCGGCTCGAGCAGCGCGACGCGCGGACCGCCGCGGCCCGCGCGGCCTTCGCGCAGGCGGCCGGCGAAGCGCTCGCGGACGCGACCGAGCTCCCAGCGCTCGGCCAGACGCTCGACCACCATGAAGCCGACGTTGTGGCGCGTGCGCTCATACTCGCGCCCTGGGTTGCCGAGCCCGACGACGAGCCAGTCGGCGACCGAGCCGCCGCGCGCGAACCGCAGTGGCTACTCGGTGCTCTCGCCGCCGTCGCCAGCGGCGTCCGCGGCCTCGGCGGCAGGCTCGGCGCCGGCCTCGCCGCCCTCACCGACGACCCCGGTCTCGAGCTCGATCTCCTCGGCCTCCGCGCGCAGGCGCGGCGGCGTCAGCGTCGCGATCACGGTCTCGTGCGGGTCGCCGAGCAGGGTTACACCCGGCGGCGCAACGAGCGCCTCGAGCAGCAGCGTGTCGCCGATCGTCATCTCCGACACGTCGTGCACAACCGACTCGGGGATCGCGGTTGGCAGCGCCTCGACGTGAGCCTCGTGCGTGATCTGCTCGAGCACGCCGCCGTCACGAACGCCCGGAGCTGACTCGGCGCCCGTCAGCACGATCGGCACGTTGACCTGGATCGGCCGGTCGAGCCGCACGCGTACCAGATCGACGTGCACCGTGGACCCACGCACGGGATCGCGCTGGTGCTCCTTGAGGACCGCCGGCGTTGGCGCTCCGCCGTCGAGGGCAACGTCGAGCACGGCCCCGCGCCCGGCGAGGGCCTGGCGCAGTGCGCGCGCGTCGACGGCAAAGCTGACCGGCTCGTCGCCGCCGCCGTAGAGCACTCCGGGGATCAGCCCGGCGCGGCGCAGCCGGCGCACGCTGCGCGTGCCGGCAGGCTCGCGGCGCGAAACGTCGAGACGAGTCGGGGTCGTCGCCATGTCGGCCAAGCAGCTTACAAGGCAGCGGCGGTCAGCCGTCCTGCAAGAGCCCGCTGTCGCGCAGCCAGCGTTCGAGCGCGTCCTCGAACGCGGTGAACTCGCCGCGCTCGAGCAGCTCGAGCGGGGTCGGGGCCTCAGCCAGCGAGCGAATCCACCGCGCGAGCGCGCCCCGCCCGGCCCGCTCGGCGGCGTCCGCGGTAAGCCCGTCGAGAAGCTCGATCTCGGGTCTGTGTGCGAGGTCCCCACCGATCGCCTCGAGCGCGTCGACGTGAAAGATCGCGAGAACCTCCTCGTCACTCAATCCCAGCCGGGAGGCGAGCGAAGCGAGCCGACCCGCCGGGTCGCTCAAAAGAGCTGGTTCTCGCCGGCGAAGACCTCGCTCACCGAGCCGTCGGTGAAGATCCGCCGGATCGAGTCGGTCAGCATGTCAGCGCAGGGGAGCTGGCGGAGGATCGCCGGTGCGTCGCTGCGCAGCGGGATCGTGTCGGTTACGACGACCTGCTCGAGCGGCGTGGCGGCGATGTTCTCGAACGCGGCGCCGGAGAAGACGCCGTGCGTCGCGGCCGCGAACACACGCTCGACCCCCTGCTCGCGCAGCGTTGCCGTCGCCGCGCGCAGCGTGCCCGCCGTGTCGATGATGTCGTCGACGATGATCGCGTTCTTACCGTGCACTTCGCCGATCACGTAGCCGATCTCCGCTTGCTGCTGGTCGGGCCGGTCCTTGATCATCACGGCGAGCTCCGCGCCGACGTTCTCGGCGAACTTCTGCGCGAGCTTGGCGCGTCCGACGTCCGGGGCGACGACGACGAGGTTTTCGATGTGCAGGTCGTTGAAGTGCTGGGCGAGGATGAAGCGCGCCGTCATGTGATCGACCGGCTTCGAGAAAAAGCCCTGGACCTGGCCGGCGTGCAAATCCATCGTGAGCACGCGGTCGGCGCCCGCAGCCTCGATCATCCGTGCCACGAGGCGCGCACTGATCGGCTCGCGTGGCGCCGACTTCTTGTCCTGGCGCGAGTAGCCGAACCACGGCACGACCGCGATCACCCGGTGAGCGGAGGCGCCGACCGCCGCGTCGATCATCACGAGCAGCTCGAGCAGCGAATCGTTGGCGGTCAGGCCCTCGTCGGCGTTGCCGCAGGTTGACTGGACGATGAATACGTCGGCGCCGCGGATCGACTCCAGGTAGCGGCAGTAGACCTCGCCGTTCGAGAAGGTCTTGAGCTTCGTGGGGCTGAGATCGACCCCGAGCTTGTCGGCGATGTTCATGCCAAGCTGACGCGTAGCGCGCCCGCTGAACAGCATGAGCCGCTTGTCGTAGTCGATGGGAAGGCTGGTGACCGCGCCCTGAGGCTCCAGCGCACTCATCGCCGTGAGTCTACGCATCGCCGGCGTCAGAGCGACGCGCGGCATAGCCTTCGACGTTGCGCTGGCGCGCGCGCGCGACGGCGAGCGCGCCCGGCGGCACGTCGTGCGTCACCACCGAGCCCGCGGCCGTCCAGGCGTCGTCGCCGACCGTCACCGGCGCGACGTAGGACGTGTGCACCGATCCCTTGACGCGCGCACCGATGCGAGTGCGGTGCTTGACGAAGCCGTCGTAGTTGGCCGTGATCGTGCCCGCACCGAGGTTCGTGCCTTCGCCGACATCCGCGTCGCCGACATACGAGAGGTGCGGCACCTTCGAGCCCGCCCCGATATCCGAGTTCTTGATCTCGACAAAAGTGCCCGCCTTGGCACGCTCACGCAGCAGCGCGCCCGGACGCAGGTAGGCGAACGGACCAACCGTCGCCCCGGCGCGCAGCTCGCACTCGACGATGTGCGAGTGCACGACGCGCACCCCGTCGCCGACGAGCGAATCGATCACGGTCGCGTGCGGCCCGATCGTGGCGCCGGCACCGATCCGCGTGTCGCCTCGCAGCTGTGTGCACGGCTCGATCACGGCGTCGGGCGCGATCTCGACGTCGCTGTCGATGCTCGTGCTCGCAGGCTCGACGATCGTGACACCAGCCAGCATGTGGCGCCTCTGGATTCGCCGCTGCGCCTCTTCGCGCACCGCGGCAAGCTGTGCGCGATCGTTGACACCTGCCAGCAGCGCCGGGTCCCGCGCGGCGAAGGTCGCGATCTGCCCGCCAGCTGCGCGGATCAGCGGCAGCACCGCGGGCAAATAGATTTCGCCGTTCACCGGCTCGACGCGCGGCAGCTGCTCGAGCACGGCGTCGGCCGTGAACGCGAAGACGCCGGTGTTGACCTCCCCGATCGCAAGCACCTCGTCAGCGACGCCCTCCACGTGCTTGGTCTCGACGACGCGCTCGACCGCACCCTCGCTGTTGCGCACGACGCGCCCGTAACCGCTCGGATCATCGAGCTCGATCGTGACCATCGTCGCCGCCGCAGCGCTGCGCGCGTGCTCGTCCGCCAGCCCGCGCAGCAGCTCGGGCTCGATCAGCGGCACGTCGCCCGCGAGCACGACGAGCGGCGCATCGCGCTCGATCCGTTCGGCCGCGGCGAGCACCGCCCCGCCGGTCCCGTCGGCCTGGGTCTGCACCGCGGTCTCGACGCCCTCGGGCAGCGCGTCGCCCAGCGCCGCCTGCTCAGACACCACGACCACGACCTTCGCCGCCCCGGCCGCGCGAGCCGCCGCGACTGGCCAGGCGACGAGCGGGCGCCCGCACAGCTCGTGCGCGAGCTTCGGCTTCGCCGAGCGCATTCGCGTGCCGCGCCCCGCTGCGAGGATCACAACCGTGCCAAGACTCACGAACGCAGCGTAACGCGAATCTACACTTGGAACGCGACCCACCCTGGGGGGTCGTCTAATGGCAAGACTCCGGCCTTTGGAGCCGGCTATCGGGGTTCGAATCCCTGCCCCCCAGCTGTTCGTCGGCGCTTCGCGCCTCCGCCACGACCCGTTAGCGGGAGTGGCCGAGGCCGCGCGCGGTTACGGCGAGGGTCTGACGCGAGTGGCGCTTGGCGCCGCCGACAGCCGGGGCGCGGCGAGTCATGACATAGGTCGCGATCGCAAACAAGGCGGCCGCGTAGGCGAGGTTCGCCGGGACCGCGGCGCCCATCGGGATCTGGTTGACCGAGTGGTCGAGCAGGCGCTGACCGCCCCAGAAAGGCAGGAACTTGGTGGCCAGCTGGTTGGAGGCGAGCGTGAGCTGCACGCCGACGACACCGATCAGGATGAGCACGCCCTCCAGCTCGTGCGGCGACACACCGCCGACGGCGAGACCGAAGGGAACGCTCGTCAACGCGACGAGCGCGACACCAGCGGCCAGGCCCCACGGGTGCGCGGGGTTGGAGCCGAGGACCATGATTACGCTGAAGGCCCCGGTCACGAGCAGCCCAAACAGCTCGAGCAGTAGCAGGCGACCGAGGAGGAGCTCGGTCGGGTGGTAGCCGGCGAGGATCAAGCGCGGGTCAACGGGGCGAGCTGTCAGGGCGACGAAGATCGAGGCGCCGGCGATCGAGAACGCCATCGCGACGCCGCCCGTGATCACCGCGTCGGAGCCGCGGCTCACCTGGCTGCCGTAGAAGGCGAGCGGCAGCGCCGTCAGCAGCCCGAGTGCGATCCGCCGACGCAGGAGCTCGACGCCGGTCAGCTTGGCGATGACGAGGATGCGACGGATGCTCACGGCTCCACCAGCGGCTCGGCGGCGATTCGCAGCTCCACGACGCGATCGACGAGCTCCCGGTCCGCGAGCAGGTGGGTGACGACAACCACGCCCATCCCCTCACGCTTCCAGCGGTCCACGTGCTCCCAGAAGCTGACGTAGGCGCCATGGTCGAAACCCTGGTAGGGCTCATCGAGCAGCAGCACGTGGGCGCCGCCGAGCAGCGCGAGCGCGAGATTAAGCTTCTGGCGCGAGCCGCCCGAGAGGTGGCGGCACTGCGCGCGCTGCGCGAGCGGGAAGGCAAACTCGGAGAGCAGCACGTGGCCCTGGTGGACTGCCTCGCGGCGCGAGAGCCCGAGCGCGGGCGCGAACATCGCCAGATGGTCGTCGGCCGAGAGCAGGTCGAAGAGACCCGGCTCCTGCGGGCAGTAACCAACGCGCCCGGAAACCGAGACCTCGCCCGAGTCGGGCTGGATCAGCCCGGCACAGATTCGCATCAGCGTGCTCTTGCCGGCGCCGTTCTCGCCGATGATCGCGATCGCCTCGCCGGGGGCGACGCTCAGCGATACGTCATCGAGGACACGCCGGCCGCCATACGCCTTGCAGATGCCGCGCGCGTGGAGCGCCGGCAGTGGCGGCACGGCCCTGATCGTGAACTCCTCGCGGCGCACGCTCGGCGCGCTGATCGGCATCGCTGCCCCTTCCATGGTCTTGTGATGTGATCGGCCGTTTGCGCACTGAGCGATAGCGCCCCCGCCGAACGCGCGATTGTAGGGAGTGGCCGCGGTGGGTGCGCCGGTTGCCCGGCGCGCAGTTAGAGGCCTTGGCAGGCGGGCGCATCCGCGTCCAGCCGAAGGCCGCCGCGACGCGAGTACATAGGCGGGTGCTACCGAGTCAGCCGGTCTTAAACACGCGCGTGCGCGTGAAGTGGACGGTGCCCTGCCAGGCCAGGCTGCAGCTGGTCACGCAGACCTGCTGGACGTAGACCAGGTTCTGCTGGAGCGGGCCGCTCGCCTGGACGCTGAAGCTCTTCGCCCCGATCCGGCTCGCCGGCAGCGTGAACGTCGTCTCGTAGGCCGCCGGGTCCACAGCCTGCGGCCAGTCCATGCCGGAGCCGAACGGACAGCTGTCAAAGCCGACGTCGGTCAGCTCCGACTGGAGGCTCTGCAGCGTGAAGGTGAGCGTCGCGTGCGAGCGCACGTAGCCCAGCGTCATCTGCTCCGGCGGGATCATCGCGTTGATCGTGCCGGTGCAGGTGAACGGGTTGGTGCCACCGTTGCCGTCGGACTGCGTGCCGGAGTCGGTCCATGACCCGTTGATCGCGGCCTCCGAGCCTTCGGTCCAAGTGTGCGGCATGCCTTTCGGGAGCTTGCCGACGTAGAACACCGTCGCGTCGAAGGTGCCATCGACGCTGTAGGAGGCGTTCTCGCTCTCGGTCACCATGTCGCCGGCCTCCGTGCCGCCGCCGGAGTTGTCGACGTACTGCATGCCGCCCTTGATGCCGACGGTCACGCGGTACTGGTACATCGTGAAGTGCGGCGGGGGGATCGCGCTCGCCGATCCGGCAGTGGCAAGCGCGCACAGCGCAAGCGCTGAGCCGACGCACAGCTTGACGCGGCCCCCTGGCATACGAGCAGCCTCCTCCCGGGCGACACCCGGCGGATCCGTAGAACCGTGTGAGGGGCCTGCAGGAAGACCGCAGTCAGTGGCGCGGCACGCGCCCGCCGGTCGCGCCTGGCTCGGTCGCCGGCCCGGCCGCGCCGACGATGCCGAGCACGCGCATCGCCTTGAGACCAAGGGAGAGCTTCTCGCGGCCATCGCTCGAGCCGACGTCGAGGCCGCAGAGCTCGCGCACGCGCTCTAGGCGGTAGCGGATCGTGTGGCGGTGCGTGAAGAGACGCTGGGCGGTAGCGGCGACGTTGCCGTCGGCTTCGAGGAAGGCGGAGACCGTCGCGACGAGCTCAGTCTCGTACTGCTCGTCATAGGCGAGCAACGGCTCGACCGTCTCCTCGAAGAAGCGTCGCAGCTCCTCCGGGTTCTCGCTCATCGTCGAGAGCAGGAGGCGATAGGCGCCCGTCTCCTCGAAGCCGAGCAGGCGCGCGTCGCCGTCGCCCTCGGCGACGTTTGCAGCCAGCAGCGCCTCGTCGGCGGCGCGCGCGATTGCAAGCGGGTCGTCCGCGGCGCGGCTGCGCCCGACGACGAATGCGAAGCCGCCCAGCCCCGCCTGCAAGTCGCGCAGCACGTTCTCGGCGGCGCGCCGTCCGGCTGCCTCATCGGCGCCCGGCAGGAGCACGATCACCTCGGCGCCACCGGGGATCTCGCGCTCGGACGTCACGGCGACGGCGCTCGGCGCGATGCCGCGCGCCCCGCGCGCCGCGAGCAGGCGCAACCGTGCACGCCAGCCCTCCTGCGCCGGCGCCTGGGCGCGCGCATGCACGACGAGCACGACCGTGCCGCGCTCGAGGTCGCGCAAACCGACCGCCCGCGCGCGCTCCAAGAGCTCGCCGCGGCTCACGAACTCGTGCGCCAGGATGCCGCTGAGGAAGGCTGCGCTCTCCTCCTCGAACTCGCGCTCCGGCGCGCGGACGCGCTCGACCTCCGAAGCGATCAGCGTCGCGACCAGCCGCAGCAATCCGGCGCTCGTCGCGGCGCGCGAGCGCAGTCGCATCTGGCCGACCGCGGTGTCGGCGACGCGCAGCTCGAGCGCCTCGACGCCTTCACCAGAGCTCAAGAGCGACCGCTCATCGGCCGGTGAGCGCGCGGCGACCGCAAGCGCCTGGCCGCCGCGGTCGAGCACGACGATGCTCGCATCGAGCGCCTTCGCCGCGGAGCGCACGACCGTCGGGAGCCCGGCGCCCGACTCGACGGCCGCCGTGATCTCCTCGAGCGCGGCGAGGTCCAGCTCGACGGACCCTCTCCCGGTGCTCAAGAGTGGATGCGGTCCCAGGCCCACGGGACGACGAGCACGCCGAGCACGATCCCGAAGCCTGCCATCACGGCACCGATGTACAGCGAGAGCGCGGCCGCGACGAGCCGCTGCCAGAGGCGCGAGTAGGCGGTCCACGCCGGGACGAGGATCATCGACACCCAGACGCCGAAGCCGAGCACGGCGCAGACCCCGATCGAGATGTAGATGATGTTCGTCCTGCTCACGTGACCGCCTAATTGTGAACGGGCGCGCAGGCGTATGTTTCGATGCCAGCTGCCTCGAGCTCGCGCGCCGCACCCTGCGCATCCTGGAGTGTAGGAAAGAGCCCGACGACGGTCGGCCCCGAGCCGCACACTGCGCCGGCGCGGCCCTCACCGCGAACGCGTGCGAGCGCAGCGTCGATCGTGGGCTCGAGCGCGCGAGCGGCCGGTTCGAGATCGTTGATGAGCTCAGGAGAGCTCGGGCCGAGAGTGTCGCGGATATGTTCGAGCTCGGCGTGGCTGCGCGGGAGGCCGAGGCGGTCGGCCTCGGCGTAGACCGCGGCCGTCGAGAGCTGCGCTTTCGACGGGAGGACCAGGACGCCGAACGGGTCGGGGTCTGGCAGGCGGGTGAGGCGCTCGCCGACACCCTCGACGAGCCAGCGGCCGGGCGCAAGCTGGCTGGGGACATCGGCACCGAGGCTCAGTGCGATCGCCCGGAGGTCGAACGCGAGGCCGGAGCGTCGCGAGAGCAGGCGCAGGGTCGCCGCGGCGTCGGCGGAGCCGCCGCCGAGGCCGGCGGCGACCGGGATCCGCTTGTCGATCTCGAGCAGCTGCGGCGGGCCGTCCCAATGGGTCGCGTCGCGGAACGCGGCGATCGCACGCGCAGCGAGGTTCGGACCCTCGACGGCCGCGCAGCGGACCTCGTCCGCGGGGCGGTCGTGATCGCGCAGCTCCAGCGCGTCGCAGAGGTCGATCGACTGGAACACGCTCAGCAGCTCGTGGTAGCCGTCCTCGCGGCGCGGCCCGAGATAAAGGCAGAGGTTGACTTTCGCCGGCGCAAGCTCCCTCACAGGAGCGCCTTGCTCAAGGCGAGAAGCTCCGGCGGGCTGAGCGCCTCGGCACGCGCGTTCACCGGCTTGCCGATCTCAGCAAGCAGCTCGCGCGCGCGTTGGGGATCGATGCCCGCGGCGAGCGCCAGTGACGCCGCAAGGGTCTTGCGACGATGCGCGAAGGCAGCCCGGATCAGGCGGGCCTGCTGCGGCTCAACCGCCGCTCCGCGGCGGTCGAGCCGCAGCAGCACCGAGTCGACCCGCGGGACGGGGTAGAACACGCTGCGCGGGATCTGACGCACCAGGCGGATCTCGCACGCGAGCTGGGCAAGCACGCTGGGGACGCCGTAGACGCGGCTGCCGGGCTTCGCCGTAAAGCGCTCTCCCACCTCGCGCTGGACCATGGCGAGCCAACGGCTCACGCGCGGAAGCTCCGCGATCGTCCGCAGGATCGCGCTCGCCGCAATCCCGTACGGAAGGTTCGCCACCACCTTCGACGGCGGCGGGTCAAGCGCCGCGAGATCGAGCTCGAGCGCATCGGCCAGATGCAGCGTGCTGCGCGCCGCAAACGGTTCGAGCGCGTCACGCAGCGCCGGCTCGAGCGTGCGATCGATCTCGACGACGTGAACATGGGCAACCCGAGCCGCAAGGTACTCCGAAAGGACACCGACGCCGCCGCCGATCTCGAGCACGACGTCGCCGCTGGCGAGCTCGGCGGCGCGCGCGATCACGCCGAGGATGTTCGAGTCGACGAGGAAGTTCTGCCCGAGCGCTCGGCGCGGATGCAGATCGAACTGCGCCAAGCGGCGAAGCGTGGGCTGCGCGGGCCCCCGCGGCGAGTGTTACTCCCCTCGACCTTTGACCGGCGGCGCAGTCAACACGAGCCGCATCTTACTGCCGCCCCGCCGGTCGGCAGGAAGCCCTCGGACGGGGCTCGTACAGCTACCAGCCGAACAGCGCCGCGGCGCTCGACTCGACGGTCGCCTCGAGCTGCTCGTAGGTGATGCCTCGACGCGCGGCGACGAACTCAGCGGTCTCACGGACGAAGGCCGGCTCGTTGCGCCCGCCGCGGCGGGACTGCGGAGCGAGATAGGGGGCGTCCGTCTCGACAAGGAGGCGCTGCGGCGGGACGCGCTCCGCGGCCTGCGCGAGCGCTTCGTTGGCCGGGTAGGTGACGTTGCCGGCGAAGGAGATCCACCAGCCGGCCTCGAGGCACTCGTCGAGGCGATCGGGCAGCGAGAAGCAGTGCATCACCACGCGCAAGCCTTTGGCTTTGGAGTGGAGGTTGAGCAGCGTGTCCTCGGCAGCCTCGCGAGTGTGGATCACGAGCGCCCTGTCGAGCTCGCCTGCGAGCTCGATGTGAAACGCGAACGCGCGGAGCTGAGCGTCGCGGGGCGCGCGGTCGCGGTAGTAGTCGAGGCCCGTCTCGCCGATCGCGACGCAGCGGGGATGCGCCGCGTCGCGCCGCAACTGGGCGGGGTCGAGCAGCTGCGCGTTGTTCGGGTGGCAGCCGATCGCGGCGTAGACGCCCTCGAGCGCGGTCGCGGACAGCGCTACGGCGCAGCTGTCGGGATCGGTGCCGACGGTCACCATGCGCGTGACGCCCGCCGCGCGCGCGGCCGCCACCGTCTCATCGTTCGCGAGGTGGTTGTGCGAGTCGATCACGCGCTACTTCGGGAAGAGCGGCGGAATCGACCTTGCAGCGCCGCCCCAACCAACGTCGGCGAACTCGCGTGCGGACGCGTCGGGTCGGCCGAGGGCGCCCAGCACCTCAGCTGTCTTCGCCGGCATGTAGGGGTGCAGGGCGACAGTGACGACGCGCAGGCCCTCGGCGAGCGAGGCGAGGACGGTGGGAAGCGCGGGGTCGGCATCGCGTGCCATCTGCCAGGGGGCCTTCTCCTCGACGTAGCGGTTGAGGCGGCGGACGCGCTGCCAGATCTCCTCGAGGGCCGCCGAGATCTCGGCGCGGTCGAGCAGCTCGTCGACGCGCACAGCGAGGCCGGCGAGCTCGCCGCGGAGCTCGGGGTCGAGCGAGACCGCGGGGATCTGCGAGTCGCTGTAGCGCTCGAGCATGTTGAGCGTGCGGCTCGTGAGGTTGCCGTACTCGTTGGCGAGCTCGGTTTCGTAGCGGGTGCGGACGCCGTCGAGCGAGACCGGGCCGTCCTGGCCGGTCTTCACCTCGCGGAAGAGGTAGTGGCGCAGCACGTCGGCGCCGAATTCGTCGATCACCTCGAACGGGTCGAGCACGTTGCCGGCCGACTTCGACATCTTCTCGCCGTCGGGCCCGAAGAGGAAGCCGTGGACCCAGACGTGGCGCGGCAGCTCGAGGCCGGCGGCGAGGAGCAGCGCGGGCCAGTAGATCGTGTGGAATTTGAGGATGTCCTTGCCGATCACGTGGAAGGTCGCGGGCCAGAAGCGGGCTGTGAGGTCCTGTCGCGGGTCGGCGTAGCCAAGCGCGGTCACGTAGTTGAGCAGCGCGTCGAACCAGACGTAGAAGACGTGGCCCTCGTCCCAGGGGACGGGGACGCCCCAGCGCAGCTTCTTGCGGGTCAGCGAGACGTCGGTCAGGCCGCCGGCGAGGAAAGCCTGGGCGGCGTTGCACTGGTGGCGCGGGAGAACGAAGTCGGGACGCCCGGCGAAGAGGTCCTCGAGCTGCGCCTGGAAGGAGGAGAGGCGGAAAAAGTAGTTCTCCTCACTGTGGCGCTCGAGCGCGATGGCGTGGATCAGGCAGGTGTTGGCGGGGCCGATGTCGGCGTCGGTCTTGAAGTCCGCGCAGCGCGGGCAGTACCAGCCGTCGTAGGTGCCGAGATAGACGTGGCCGGCGTCGTAGACGCGCTGGAGGATCGCGCGGACGCGCTCGATGTGGCCGGCGTCCGTCGTGCGGATGAAGAAGTTGTTTGAGAGCTCGAGCACGTCGATCAGCGCGCGGAAGCGCTCGGCGTTGCGGTCGGCGAGCTGCTGCGGGGAGATGCCCTCGGCGGCGGCGGCGTCGGCAACCGGCTCGCCGTGCTCGTCGGTCCCGGTCAGGAAGAAGACATCCGCACCGCGTTGGCGGGCGTTGCGGGCGAGGATGTCCGTCGCGATCTTCTCGTAGGCGTGGCCGAGGTGCGGCAGGCCGTTGACGTAGTCGATCGCGGTTGTGATGTAGAAGGGGCGGCTGCGGGCGCCGCTCATCGGCCGGTGTGTGGGTCGAGATCTTGCAAGCGGCGCTCCTCGCTGGCTTCGAGCGTTCGCTTGGGCGGCATTGCGTATGGACGGCAGGCGCCGGACATGTGGGCGGGCTGGGGAGGGGTCATTGCGTGCGCCCGACGCTAGCGCGCGGCGGTCGGCTTCGTCAGCGCGGCGTAGAGGCGGTTTGCCGGGACGCCCGTCAGCTCGGCGACGACCTTGGCGGCTGGGCGGGGCTTCGCGCCCGCTTCGACGAGCGTCTGCAGAGCTGCGATCGCGCGCTCCTCGGTGCCGGGCGTGAGGCCGGCGGGAGCCGGACCGACGACCAGCACGACCTCGCCGCGTGGCGGCTCCGCCTCGTAGTGCGCGGCGAGCTCGGCGGCGCTGCCGCGGCGGACCTCCTCGTGGACCTTCGTGAGCTCGCGACACACGGCGGCAGGACGCGTCGGGTCAGCGGCGGCGAGCAGCTCGAGCGTGGACGGCAGGCGCTTCGGCGATTCGAAGGCGACGAGCGTGTCGGTCGAGGTGAGGAGCAGGCGCTCGAGCTCTGTGCGCCTGCGCGGCAGGAAGCCAGTGAAGCGCCAGCGCTCGGCGGGCAGGCCGGACGCGACGAGCGCCGCGATCGCCGAGCTCGGGCCGGGCAGCACCTCTACCGAGAGGCCGGCGGCGACGCAGGCCTCGACGAGAATGAAGCCGGGATCAGAGACGAGCGGCATCCCGGCGTCGGAGACGAGCGCGACGACGGCTCCGGCACGCATCCGCGGGACGAGCTCGGCGGCGCGCTCGCGCTCGTTGTGCTCGTGATAGCTGACGAGCGTGCCGGTCACGCCGTAGCGATGCAGCAGCGTGCGCGTGCGACGCGTGTCCTCGCAGGCGACGATGTCGGCCTCGCGCAGGGCAGCGAGCACGCGCAGCGTGACGTCCTCGAGGTTCCCGATCGGGGTCGGGCAGATGACGAGCCGGCCGGCGCTCACGCGCGCACCCGCTGACGGAGACGGTCGCGGACGAGCAGCGCGGCGCCGAGCATGCCCGACTCGGCGCCGAAGCGCGCTGCGACGACGTGGACGTGCTCGGCCGGCAGGGCAAGCGCGCGCTCGGCGAGGACCCGGCGCGCCGGCACCAGGATGAGCTCGCCGGCCGCCATCACGCCGCCGCCGACGACGATCACGTCGGGGTTGAAGATGTTCGCGATGTTGGCGAGCCCGATACCGAGCCATTCGCCGAGCCTCGTCAGCAGGGCGATCGCGTCGGGGTCGCCGTCGAAGGCCAGCTCGGTGACGAGCGGCCCGTTGATCTCCCGGCCGGCGGCCCGTGCCATGCCGAGCCGGCTGCGCGGGGCGCGCTTGGCGAGCGCGAGCGCGTCACGGGCGAGCGCGGTGCCGGAGGCGAACGACTCGAGGCAACCGCGGCTCGGGCAGCCGGGACCGCAGTCCGGGCCATCGGCCGCAACGACCATGTGGCCGATCTCGCCCGCCGCCCCCTGCGAGCCGCGGTAGAGCTCGCCGCCAATCATGATCGCGCCGGCGATCCCCGTGCCGAGCGTGAGCATCACGGCACTGCGGTGGCCGCGCGCGGCACCGGCGCGCTGCTCGGCGAGCAGCGCGAGGTTGCCATCGTTGTCGATGAACGCCGGGACGCCGAGACGCTCCGCCATGACCTCGGCGAATGCGACGCCCTGAATCGGCAGGTGGACGGAGGAGGCGGCGAGACCGCGCTCCTGATCGATCAGGCAGGGAATGCCGAAACCGACGCCCTCGACCTCGCCGCCAACCGCTTCGCGCACCTCATCGACGAGCTCGGTGAGCGTCTCCAGCAACGCCGGCAGGTCGGATGTCGACACCTCGCGGCGCGCGCGATGATGGACGGCTAGCCCGCTGTCAACAGCGCCCGCGACCGCCTTGGTGCCGCCGAGGTCGACCCCGATGACGCATTCAGCAGGCACCTCCGCCACTATAGACGCAGCCCCGATGGTCGAAGAGCCCGAGCCCCGGCGCGGCTCCTACAAGCGCTACAGAGCCGAACGGCGGCTGCGCCGACGCGCGAAGCCGGCATACGACGCCGAAGCCGAGCTCGAGGAGCTGCGGGCTGCCCGGACGGCGCTTGCGACCGGCGACGAGGCGCCCGAGGAGCGCCCGTGGCGGCCGTGGCGACGGCGGCGCGGGCCGCGGCCGCCGCGTGCATGGTGGGTGCGCGGGCTGCGCTGGCTCATGGCGCTCGTGGCGACGTGGATCGGCGTGTCGGTCGGGCTGTTCGTGATCAGCTCGTTCACGGCAACCGGCGTGCCCGCCGCCGCGGTGGCGGCGCTGAACGGCGGCGGCACACCGCCGTTCTCGGCGACGACGATCCTCGTGCTCGGCTCGGACGGGCGGCCCCCGGGCTCGAAGGAGCCCGGGGCGGCCGCGGACACCGAGGGTGGGCCGACGCGCTCGGACACGATGATGCTGATCCGCACCGGCGGCGGCACGACGACTCGCCTGTCGATCCCGCGCGACACCGTCGTCGAGCTGCCCGGGCACGGCTTCCAGAAGATCAATGCCGCCTTCTACTTCGGCGGGCCGGCACTCGCCATCAGAACCGTCGAGAGCTTCCTCGACATCAAGATCAACCACGTGATCGTGATCAACTTCACCAACTTCCCCAACCTCGTGAACGCAATGGGAGGCATCAACTGGACCGGCGGCTGCGTCGACTCGCAGATCAGCGGCGGCGTGAAGGACGGCGGGTACTCACTCGTCTTGGCATCCGGCACGCATCACCTGAATGGCGCGCAGGCGCTGATCCTCGCGCGCACGCGCGACAACCTCTGCGACCCGGGCTGGAGCGATCTGAACCGCGAGATGAACCAGCAGGCGCTGTTCGCCGCCATGAAGAGCCAGACCCTCTCTCCAACGGGCTTCATCCGCCTGCCCTGGATCGCCTGGAACGCGCCGCAGGCACTCGAGACCGACATGGGGCCCGGAACGCTCGCAGGCGTCGCCGCATCGCTGGCGATGTTCGGCTCGGGCAAGACCGAGGTGCTCTACCCGACCGGCAGTGAAGTGCTGCCCGGCGGCGGCGACGGGCTCACGATCACCGAGGCGGCCAAGCAGGCCGATGTCGCGCGCTTCCTCCACGGGTAGGGCCGCTGATCCGTGTAGCGTTGTGGGGGTGAGGTGCGGCGGCGGCGGGTGCTGCGGGCCGGGAGAGCCTCGGGCAATCGGAGGTTCGTGGTGGACGAGCGGCTCGAGCAGCTGATCTACGCAATCGAAGACGACCACTGGTGGTACCGCGGCCGGCGGCGCGTGATCAACGAGCAGATCCGCCGGCTGCGCCTGCCGCGCTCGGTCGAGATCCTCGATGCCGGCTGCGGCAGTGGTCGCAACATGCTCGAGTTCGCCCAGCTGGGCACGGTCAGCGGCATCGACATCTCGCCGCACAGCGTTGCGCTGGCGACGGCGCGTGGCGTTGGCACGGTCATTCACGGCTCGATCACCGAGATGCCGTTCTGGCATGGGCGCTTCGACTTCGTCACCTGCATGGACGTGCTCGAGCACATCGAGGATGACGGGCTCGCCCTGCGGGAGCTGCGCGCGGTGATGCGCGAGGGCGGCGCGTTGCTCGTGACCGTGCCGGCCTACCCAAGCTTGTGGTGCGAGCACGACGTGCTGAACGGTCACTACCGCCGCTACACGCGTCGGTCGCTGAGCGGGCTGGCCGTCGCCGCCGGCTGGGAGATCGTGCACTGGACCTACTTCACGAGCCTCGTGCTGCCGTTCGTCGCCGCCGACCGACGCCTGCGCCGCCGCCGGCCGCTGCGGTCCGATACTCAGCTGATCTCGGACCTCGAGCGCACACCGCGTCTGCTGCGCGCCCCGCTCGAGCGCACATTGGAGCTCGAGGCGTGGGCGATCGGCCACGGGGCGACGATCCCCGCCGGGCTATCGCTGATGACGATCATGCGCAAGCGCGGCGACGCCCCGGTTGCGCGTACGCAGACGGGCGCGCGGCGCACGCCGGCCAGCGCAGCGCGGCGCTAGCGGCTAGTCGGCCTTAGCGGCCTTCTCCTCCTTCGGCTTGGCGGTCGTCCCGTCGCCGTCCTTGGCGCTCTTCGACTCGCCGCCGCTGGCACCGTTGTCGCCGACGGCAGCCTTCTCGCGCTCGCGCGAACGCGTGCCGTAATCCGTGTTGTAGAAGCCGCTGCCCTTGAACTGAACGGCCGGTGGGTGCAGGACACGCGTGACCGGCGCGCCGCAGATCTCGCACACCGTCAGCGGGGCGTCGCTGAAGCTCTGGATCGACTCGAACGTGTCGCCGTTCTCGCAGCGATATTCATAGATCGGCATCGACTTTCATGATAAGCGCCACTGTCGCAGGTTCCGTGTGCCGAGCACGATGACAGCGGGGAGCAGGCACGCGACTCCAGTCGGCCGCAGCACGCAGCCGTCGCCGCAGCCTTACGATGCCTCGCCATGGGAGACGTCGTGACGATGGAAAAGCTTGTTTCGCTGTGCAAGCGGCGCGGCTTCATCTTCCCCAGCTCCGAGATCTACGGTGGCGTCGGCTCGACCTACGACTACGGCCACTACGGGGTGCTGCTGAAGACGAACGTCAAGAACGCATGGTGGCGCGCGATGCTGAGGGAGCGCGACGACATCGTCGCCATCGACTCGGCGATCATTCAGCACCCGCGGACCTGGGAAGCGTCCGGCCACCTCGCGAACTTCACCGACCCGCTCGTCGACTGCCGCTTCTGCAAGCAGCGCTTCCGCGCCGATCATCTCGATCAGGTGCAGTGCGGTCACGCTCCCTCGAAGCACCCGGGTGAGGCTCCCGAGTGCGACCTGACCGAGGCCCGCGCGTTCAACCTCATGTTCGAGACGACGGTCGGACCGGTCAAGGAGAGTGGCGCGACCGTGTTCCTGCGTCCGGAGACCGCGCAGGGGATCTTCATCAACTTCAAGAACGTGCTGCAGGTTGCGCGCAAGAAGCCGCCATTCGGAATCGCCCAGGTGGGCAAGTCATTTCGCAACGAGATCACAACCGGCAACTTCATCTTCCGTACGCGCGAGTTCGAGCAGATGGAGCTGGAGTTCTTCGTCCCCCCGGGCGAGGCGCCGCAGTGGTTCGCCTACTGGACGGCGGCGCGTCGCGACTGGTACATCGAGCTGGGGATCAGGCCCGATTACCTGCGCCTGCGGCCACACGAGCGTGAAGAGCTCTCCCACTATTCGAGCGAGACGAGCGACCTCGAGTACCTGTTCCCGATCGGCTGGTCAGAGCTCGAGGGGATAGCCAACCGCGGCGACTTCGACCTGCGGCAGCACACCGAGTACTCGGGCGAGACCCTGGAGTACTTCGACCAGCAGACCAAGGAGCGCTACGTGCCGCACGTGATCGAGCCGTCGGCGGGCGCTGACCGCGCAGCGCTCGCCTTCCTCTGCGACGCGTACGACGAGGAGGAGGTCGAGGGTGAGACGCGGACGCTGCTGCGCCTGCACCCACGGCTTGCGCCGATCAAGGTCGCGGTGCTGCCGCTGCTGCGCCGCGACGGGCAGCCGGAGCTCGCGACCGAGGTCTACCAGGCGCTGCGCGGCGCAATCCAGGCCGAGTACGACGAAGGGGGCTCGATCGGCCGCCGCTATCGCCGCCAGGACGAGATCGGAACGCCGTGGTGTGTCACGATCGACCACCAGTCGCTCGCCGACCGCACGGTGACGCTGCGCGACCGCGACTCGCTCGCGCAGGATCGTGTGGCCATCGATGTGTTGCCTGGCGAGCTCGAGCGGCGCCTGAAAGCGCCCTGGCGCACACCGAAGCTGGCGTAGCGGCTAGGACCGGCCCTTGCGCGGCCGGCTCGGCGACCACCAACCCGCTGGCGGGGCAGGCGGCGGCTCTTCGGGCGTGCCCTCGTCCGCGTTAGGCTCGATTGCGGCGGCACGCCATGCAGCGGGAGACGGCGCGATCGACGAGCCGCCGCGCTGCGCCTCGGACGATTCGTCGGTGCCCACTTCGGGCGCGCCGTAGTCCGCGTAGCGCACCGCGCCAGCATCCACCTCGCCGGGCTCAGACGACTCGTCGGTGCCCACTTCCGGCGCGCCGTAGTCCGCGTAGCTCACCGCGCCAGCATCCACCTCGCCCGATCCCTCGGTGCCCACTTCCGGCGCGCCGTAGCCCGCGTAGCGCACCGCGCCAGCATCCACCTCGCCGGGCTCAGACGACTCGTCGGTGCCCGCTTCCGGCGCGCCGTAGCTTGCGTAGCTCACCGCGCCAGCATCCACCTCGCCCGGCTCGTCGGTGCCCACTTCCGGCGCGCCGTAGCCCGCGTAGCTCACCGCGCCAGCATCCACCTCGCCCGGCTCAGACGGCTCGTCGGGGCCCACCTGGGGCGCACCGGA